>Ga0180438_10004656_pt1 | contig 19604 bp, 16 predicted proteins | sample SS_ome_12_FD_132455 | JGI IMG/M metagenome (GOLD analysis project Ga0180438, IMG submission 132455) | Hypersaline lake sediment archaeal communities from the Salton Sea, California, USA - SS_3_D_2 metaG | ecosystem: Environmental > Aquatic > Non-marine Saline and Alkaline > Hypersaline >... | reverse complement strand
GGCTGATGCGCAGGGCGGTGAGGATGTCGTCGGCGCGGTGGGCGTGGCAGCGGGCCGGGATCCGGCCCTCCAAGACATCGACCAGGATCTCCCAGCGCAGGTCCCGTTCCCCCTCGCCGCTGGCCCGCTTGCGCTGGTAGTTGCGTGCCTGGGAAAACGCCTCGCGCATCAGCGCCGCGTTGCCCAGACGGGTGGACGGCGTCTTGTCCTTGCCACCATACACCCGTTTAGGGTTTTCTCCCAGGGCCATCTTGACGCCCGATGGTTCCAGCAGGATGCGGTCCGCGGGCCGGGAACCCCACGTCTTGACCACCACCCCCTGGCCACCGATAACGTTGCCGCTGCCCGGCAGCACCTGGACCGTCGTGACGCCGTTGGCCACCGAGTCGTCAAAAGCGGAGTCGAACCAGTTAAGGCTGTCCACGGCGCGGACGTGGGGTGTGACCGGGTCGCTCATCTCGTTGCCGTCGGCGCCCTCGGGGCCGATGACCTCGGCGTAGACGCCGTGGTGGGCATGGGCGTCGACCAGGCCGGGATAGACGTGGCGGCCGGCAGCGTCGATCACGCGCGCGCCCCGTGGTACGAGCAAGTCACTGCCCACGGCAACGAACCTGCCCTTGTCCATCAGAACCGTCCCGTTTTGAATGACGCCGTCGGTGATGGTGAACAGCCGTCCGTTGGTGATGGCTAGCATTCAGGCTTCCCCTTCTTGGTAGACCACCTGCCCGCCGAGGATCGTGTGGGTCACGTGGCTCGTCGGCAGCAGCGGATCCCCATCCCAGATGGCCAGGTCGGCCTCCTTGCCCGGCTCGATACTGCCCAGCCGGTCGGCCAGGCCCAGGACAGCGGCGGCGTTCAGCGTGATGGCCTGCAACGCAGTCCCTTCGTCCAGCCCGGCGCGGACCGCCAGCGCCGCCTCGAGCGCCAGGAAGCGGATCGGCCGCGAGGGGTGCCCCGTGCAGAGGGCAATGGGCACGCCCGCCTTGGCCAGGAGGGCGGCGGTGCGGAAAGTGAGGGCCTGGGTTTCGGGTGTCTTGGCGGCCTTCATCATCGGCCCCAGCACGCAGGGCACACCCCGCCGGGCCAGTTCCTGGGGCAGGCCGGCCAGGTGACCCTCGGTCAGTTGCTCCAGTACCAGGGCAAAGCCAAACTCGTCGGCCAGGCGCAGGGCGGTCCAGGCATCTTCGGCAGTGGCCACGCGGACGCGGGCCGGGTAGTCACCCCTGAGCAGCCCGGCGTAGGGCTCCAGGCGAAAGTCATGCTCGGCTTCCTTGCTGGGCTCGGTGCGTTCCTGTTTGCGTTGGTAGACGCGGGCGGCGGTCAAACGCTCGCGCAGCAGGGCGACGATGCCCATCCGCGTCCAGATCTTGTTCTGGTCGCGATAGGCCTCCACCGGAGGACGTCCCAGGCCGATCTGCAGCCCCGCGGGCTCGCTAACCAGCATCGCTGCCACGGTGTGCCCCGCCGTCTTGACCACGGCGCTCAGGCCGCCCGCGACGTTGGTCTGGCCGGGACCGGTCAGGATCGTCGTCACCCCGGCCCGGCGTGCGTCCGCAAAGGCGGGGTCGGCGGGATTCAGGGCGTCGATCGCCCTGACCCAGGCGGCGTCGGGGTCGGTCAGTTCTTCGTGATCGGCGTTCTGAAAGCCGCTTCCGTCGCCAAACAGGCCGGCGCTGGTGCGGGCATCGATCAGGCCCGGCAGTACGACCTTGCCCGTCGCATCCAGCACCTCGTAGCCGGAGGGTACCATGCCTGGTTCCACCACGGCCTCTATCTGGCCCTCGCGCACCAGGACGGTGTGCCCTTGTTTGACGCCGTCGCCGATGGTGTACACCTCTCCGCCCACAATGGCTAACATGGTATCCTCTTCCTGCCTACTGTCCCAGCCACATAAGCATCCGTCTCAGCATTGGCTGGCGCAGCTCGATGGCTTGCTCGGGGCAGACCTCGTGGCAACAATAGCAGCGGATGCAGTTCGCCAGGTTGATGCGCGCCCGCCCGTCCACCTGGGTTATGGTCTCCACTGGACAGTTTTCGATGCACAGTCGGCAGCCCACGCAGCGCGCTGTCACATGGGGACTGGCGACCAGTTGCTGCGTTCCAAGGCGTCGCAGGAAATGGGGAAGGTGGTCCATCGCCGACCGGCCGCCTGGCGGCAGACGGTAGCCCTCCACCCGCAGTGTGTCCAGGTCGTCGCCCAGGAGGTTCAAGCCGGTGACGTCGCCAGTGGTCCAGCCGCGTCGCATGGCCGCAGCCACCGTCGGCACCGAGGCCGGATCGTGGCCCACCACGCTCAGGGCGGCCACGTCTACCGCATTCGGATCGGGTCCTGCCAGGATGGCGCCAATGGGGAAAGGAGCCCCGGCCGATGGCCCGTCGCCATCCATTCCGACCACCGCGTCCATCACCGTCAACACTGGCTGCACAAAGGTCACGATGTCCAGGAGCATCTCGGCAAAGCGGTCCGCCGTCTGGAGTTTGACGTGGTAGCCCTGCTTGATGGCGCCCGGTACTGTACCGAACAGGTTCTTGACCGCGCCGGTGAGACGCATCAGGCCATGGGTCTTGAGCTTGGGCACCGAGATGACCACGTCAGCCTCGGTCACAAAGCTGCTGGTGTCCACCATCTTGAGCAACTTGCCGTCAGGGTGGGGCCGTTGTTGGGCGATGAGCTGCATGTTCAACTCGGCACCGGTTTCGGCGGCGACAGCCGCCATGCCTGTCTGCCTGTACAACGCCTCCCACCCCTGGTGGGTCATGGGGATGACAAAGGGATTGTCGGCGATGAGGACCCGGCCGCCAGCCTCCTGCACCAGGATCACTACGGCCCGCACGACGCTGGGGTGCGTGACGACGGCCCGGGCTGGGTCGCTGGCGAGTAGAAGGTTGGGTTTGATCAGCACTCGCTGCCCGGGCTCTACGAACCGACCCATACCACCCAGAAGGTCCACGGCGCGCCGGACTGCCGTCTCTACCTGTGCGGTTTCGTACCCGTCACAGCGGAGGATGCTGACGTTCTGCCTCATATTTCGGCTGGGCATGAATGCTCCCGTCGAACCTTGCACCCATCGATCAAAGCACGTGGATCTGTGATCGGAAAGCTACTTCGCCCTGGCCTTGGCCATCTCTTCGGCCCGGATCTCGCTCCAGACGCGTCCCAATCCCGACCTGAAGCGGCGGTCGGCCTTGGGTTTCTCAAAGGGCGGGATAGGCCAGAGCTGGATCAAATGCGCCAGGCTGCGCGCGGTGTCGGACTTGGACATTCCGGAGCAATAGGCGCTGCGCACCCGGCGGCGCACCAGGCGCAGATACTCGGACATTCTCTCGGTGGCCTCTTTGCCCGTGAGTTCGCCATGGCCGGGGACGAGGACGTCATAGTTGAGCTTGCGCAGGAAGGTCAATGCCTCCAACCACTGCTTGGTGTCGCCCTGCGACAGGAATGGGGGCCGGTTGGTGACGACGGCGTCTCCGGTGAACAGTAGCTTCTCGTTGGGAAAGTAGACAACGGTGGTCGCCGTCGTGTGGCCACCTATCGGGATCAGGACGATCTCTTTGTCACCCCGGTACAGGACCGTCCTGCCGGTGAAGGTGATCTCGGGCTTGACGATGACCAGATGTTCTTTCCACTCCTCTACAGCCTTCGGCATGCGATCCTGGTACATGTTGATCAAGCGGGTGCGAAAGCTGTCACCGTAGCTCTTCATCTCCTTCCAGGCGTCCTCATGGGCCACCACCGTGGCTGTCGGAAAGTATTGGTTGCCGATGACGTGGGCGCGGTGGTGGTCGGTGTTCAGGATGTAGAGGACCTGCTGGTCGGTCTGGGCCTCGATTTGGCCCAACCAGTGACGAGCCTCATCCGGAAGCATTGGGGTGTCGATCAGGATCACGCCCTCTCTGGTGACAATGAACGCCACGTTGGCTCCATGGTATTCGGTCTCGACAAAGATGTTGGGCGCGATTTCGCGGATCATGGATGGCTCCGGGGAAAGTGTCAGGATTTCGGTGTTGAATGGGACGGTTGTCAGGCCTGTAGCGATTCCAAAGCCACGTCCAGGGCCTGTCCAACCTTATCGCCGTCGGGGCCGCCCCCTTGGGCGAATTCGGGCCGGCCACCGCCCCGCCCGCCGATGACCTCGCATGCCTGCCGCACGAGGGTTCCCATGTGCAGATCCAGGTCAGGGGATCGGGCAAAAGTAAGGTACCCCTTCTGACCAGCTTGCCCCCCTGCAGCCAGTAGGACCGCCGTCTGGGGATGATCGATCAATCGCTGGGCCAGGTGCTTGAGGTCATCCGGCGTACGTCCGGCCAGATCGGCGTGCACTACGCGCATATCTCCCACCGTGGTCGCCCCGTACCACAGGGCCGTGGCCTCGGCGTCGAGAAGGGCGTCGCGTGTGTGGCGCAGCTCCCGGCGAGTCTCTTTCAGTTCGTCAGCCAGGCGGTGAACCATGTCGTCCAGTTCCCAATGGCCCACCGTGAATTCCTGGGCCAAACCCATCACCAGAGCATTCTTGGCAGCGTAATCGTCCACGGCGCGGCGGCCGCAGAGGAACTCGACGCGGGTTTCTGTACCACGCCGCTCGCTGCGCGTGATCTTGATGAGGCCGATTTCGCCCGTGGCCCGGACGTGGGTGCCGCCGCACGCAGAAAAGTCCAGGCCGGGGATCTCGACGATGCGCACAGGACCTTCGTGGGCCAGCCGTTTGCGAAGGGGGATGGCGGCCACTTCTTCATCGGCGACGAACCGGGCCACTGTCTGCCGGTTCTCGAATACCACGGCGTTGGCCAGGGCCTCCACCTGGGCCAATTCTTCAGCCGTCAGAGGCGCGCGGTCCAGGTCGATGGTAGAATACTCGGTCGACAGATGAAAGCCAACAGTATTGGCCCCCAAGTGTTCGACAAAGGCCGCCGATAGGATGTGCTGGCCGGTGTGCTGCTGCATAAGGTCAAAGCGCCGGTTCCAGTCCACCTGGCCTTCGACCTCGTCAGATGCCAAAGGATTGGCCAGGATATGGAGTACCGCACCGTCAGCCTCCCGCTCGACGACGTCCACCACCGCGACGTCGCTCAGCGAATGGGCATCCCGGAGCATGCCTGTGTCGTGGGGTTGCCCACCACCGGTGGGATAGAAAGCAGAACGATCTAGCACCACCGCGGGACGCTCATCCCACTCGAGTCTTTCCACCACCTGGGCTGAAAAAGCCTGCAGGTAGGGATCGGCGTAATAGAGCCGCTCGGTCATTGGCTACGCCAATCCAAAGAGGGGCAACAGGCTATAGATCAACCAGCCGGCCAGCACCAAAAAGACGATGACGGTCAGCAGCTTGATGGCCGCGGTCCGCTTGGTGATGAAATTGCCCAATTGCTCCGACGAAGTGCCAAAGTAAGCCAGTACAAAGACGACCACGAGCGGCAAGACGTAGGCCAGGTTGTAGAGGAGCAGGTAGAGTTGGGCGTTGGCCTGCATCTCGGGCACGTCATGGATGAGAAAGACGATGCCGATATAGATAGGGCTGGTGCAGGTGAGCTGGATGAGGGACACGACGGCCCCCACGCCAAAGGCGACCAGGTAAAAGCCCCGCATCTTGGAACCCTCGCGGATGACCTTGTTGACACGCCGCCGCAGGTCCAGCGATAGTTTGAGCTTCATCTCGTCGGTCTTGCCCTGGCGAGCCTTCATATAGTCGTGCAGACTGACACCGGCCAGCACCAGACAAAGGAGGGCCGTGAACCCGAACACCCAACGTTTGAGCGCCACCTGCACACCGGCCAGCGGCTCCATCAACTCGTTCAGGCCCAAGCCTGCCAGCAGGTAGGCGACAAACACACCCAGTGTGAAGGCTGTCCCCACCAGCAGGACCTCGCGACCCCGGCGGCCCATGAAGGCCAGGTAGGAGAGGAAAAAGACGATGGTCACAAATGCGCAGGGGTTGAGGCCGTTGACCAAGCCCGCACCCAGCACCGTCAGCGCGCCCAGCGACCTGTAGCGCTCGATGAGGCTCTCCTTCGCCATTTCCTGTTCCTTCTCGCCAAACTCCTCCCAGACAGGCTCCGCGCCAGTGGTAACGTACTTTTCGACGGTGGCCTGGATGTTGCGCAAGGTCATCTGGTCGTGGATCAAGTGGTCCCCGCCGACAAAAATTGCAGGTGATTCCAGGCGTTCCTCTTGCGGCACGCCGAAGCGACCGCCCAGCCACTCGGCCAGGGCCTGGTTCTGCTCGATGTTGTATTCGACGACCTGTACTTGGGGATAAGTCTCCTTGATGTACTCCAAGTCATACGTGGCCCGGTCGCATTCCTGGCAGCCGGTCTTGAAGAAATAGAGCATGTGGATTGGCTTCTGCGTTGACTCGGTAGCGGCCAGGCCGGGCGTGGCTGTCTCAGCCAAAGGTGTGGTGTCTGTGCCGGATGGGGCCGGCGTGGCGGTGGCGGACGGTCCAGGGCCGATGAGCTCTTCCAGTGATGGCAGGTTGATGCCCCCCTGGGCCAGGTATTCCTCGATCAGCCCCGGAAGTTGTTGCTCAATCTGGTCCATCCCGACCAGCATCTGCCGGTTGATCAGCACCTGTGGGGTCCCTGCAGGGGGAGCTTCGATGCCGAGGGCCGCGTTCACCTCGGCAAGCAGCGCGGCGCCCTCTGGCTGGCTGAGGTCGAGTGCATAGGCCTGCAGTTGGCTTCCATATTGCTGGCCCAGCCCAACGATGAAGCCGCTGAGTGCCTGGGAGTCGGCATGGTTGGAATCAAAGACGACCAGGATCTGGACGGCTGGGGCCGGTGTAGGCAGAACCACCTCGGGAAGATCTTCCAGCGAGGGAAAGTCCACGCCTCCCTGGGCCAGGTACTCGTCGATGTAGCCCTCGAGCTCGGCTGGGATCTGGCCGCCCCCAATCAACACCTTGTCGCCGATGACCAGGACAGGAACGAGGCCCTGCCGGTCCTCTGGCACCCCCAGCTTCTGCTCCAGGGCCAGCATGGTGAGGTACAGTTCGGTGTTGTTGTGAATGTCCAAGTACTCGTATTCAACCTGAGCCCCATACTTTTCGTAGACGGTGGGCAGATAGTTGTCCATAATCTCGTGGCAGTGGGGGCAGGTCTCACTGTAGAAAAGATAAAAGCGGGCCACCGCTTGGCCCGGCTCAGCCGTGACCGTGGTGGATGGCATAACCAGGTCTACGCCGCCCTGGGCCAGGTATTGGCTGACCAGGGCTGGCAGTTGGGCGCGGATCTCCTCCTTGCCGATCAAGGCATGCTCCCCGATAAAGATCTCTGGGATGTCCGTTTTTTCGGGGGGCACATTGTACAAAGACTCGAAGGCTACCATCTGTTGAAAGACAGTGGTGTCCGAGATCTCCTGGTAGGTGATCTCAATCTGCTCGCCGTACTGGGCCATCAGCGAGGAAAGGAGCTCGTCCTTGATCGCCAGGCAGTCTTCACAATCTTCGGAGTAGAAAAAATGGAAACGGACTCTGGCCTCGCTCGCACGGAGCGCTGGCACGAGAACCGACGACAGGAGCAGCCCGGTAAGCGCCACGGTGAGCAGCCACGAGAGTCCAAGTCGATCCTTTCTCATGGGTTGCCACCTCTAATCTCAGCTGTCATGAAATACCTCATCGTAGTTTTGGTCCAAGGCAGCCGGGATTATAGCATAATCCGCTCACTTTTGCCAACGGTGGATCTGAACTGACCAGAGCTGGCAGATGCCAGCGTGGATCTCCGGGACCGGTGCGCCGCTCCCCTGCCATTGCTACAATCCCACCCCTAGCGGCTGGGGTCTAGCCGATACGCCAGTAGACGTCCCGCTCGCGGTCCATCAACCTGTTGTCGATCAGCTCGCGGCGAAGCGTGGCATAGTCATCGTACGTGCAGTTGATGATTTCGTTCACCTCGCGCTCCGTGTAACGTCGATCGGATTCGAACTGTTCCACCAGGTAGCGCAGGATCACCTGTCGCTTCTTCCATTGGCGGGGAATGGTCTTGAGCCGTCCACCCACCAGGTAGTCGCGAAGTACCTTGCGGTCGTAGGCGTCCAGATCCAGGTCTTCGGTCGTTCCCTGCAACGTGTCCCTGGATAGGATCTGCTGTGACATCTCGTGCAGCGTTTGGGGCCGGAGCGAGTAGACGTGATAGTGCTGATCGGCCCGGGCCTGCACGAGCCCTGCCTTGGTCAGGCGCTGGAGGTGGTGGGAGACCGTGGCCGAACTCAGGTTGAGGATGGCAGCCAGTTCCTCCACCGAGTACTCCTGCCGGGCCAAGAGCCCGACGATCTGAAGCCGTTTCTCATCGGCCAGCACCTTGAAGAATTCGAGCAAAAGCTCAGAGCTGTCCATGTCAGTGTCCATGATTTACCTCTATTCATATTGATATATATCAAAATGATTTTATCATAGTGAGAGTTAGTTGTCAAATATCAGAAGCCCGTGGGAGGCTAGCGGGACATTTCCCGCCAGGCCATCAGTTGAACGGCATTGCGAGCCTGTACATGGTGCTGTTGACATCCTGAACGGGTTCTGGTAGACTGGTGGACAGTGAGGGGACGCCATGATCATCATCGCCGGTCTCGCTGCTATCCTGCTGCCGCTGCTCTTTTTGTACATCATCTATTGGCCGGTTTCGCTACGGGCGCGGTCGGGCTCGCATCCTGTCCGCCATTCTCGGGTGGAGTGTGGCTGTCGTACTGCATTCGCTCTTTAACCGCGTGGCCTTCCTTGGGACAGGGGCAATCCAGCTATTGGGCACTGTAGGGTTGGGAGTTGGCGGCGTCGTTCTGGTGGCCCTGTTCATCCGGTGGGGGCTTGCTGAGGAAAAAAAGTGGATCGACGAGACGCTGGGGTTGGGGATGGGCGTAACCGACGGAGAGAAGGCCCTCGTCCGGGAGCTGCACAACGTCCAGGATTTGCTCAAGCCGGTCAAGGAGCGATTCGGCAGGGAAAAGGCTGCCCAGGTCGAGAAATTCTTGGTCAAGCAGGCACAACTGGGCATCAAGCAGAAATCAGTGCAATTGGCGACGGATCCCCAGTTGAGACAGCGGATCTTGGAGCAGATCGGCGCACTGCAGATCGAGATGGAGGCCATTCGTCGCAAGGTGGGCGTGTATTGTATGACCTATGTGCGTACTATCTTTCCATCCGACTCGGTGGCCCTGTGGAGCAATTTGGAGCGCCTGGTGGGAGAGTCCCAGCAGCGGACATCCGAATTTGACCTCTGGAGCAAGCTGCAAGCGACCGCAGAATCGCGGATGGGGGATCCCTCAGAGGATCGGGTGTAGATCAGGCTGCTACTGGCTGCCGCTATCCCCTCAATCTACTGCAACCCGGTGCTCCTCCTGGGGTGCACTATCCCTTTGCCTCCACCACAGGACAGCCCCTGGCAGGCTGGCCACAATGATGATTGTCTGCATGATCAGCGACATGACCAGCACCGACGCGGCAAACGCCTCGGGGTTGCCGCCCCCCAGTTGAGCCAACTCAACATAAAGAACGATAAATACCCCTTGGTTCCAACCGAGACCTGAAGCGATGGAGGGTAAGAATGGGGCAAATGCAGTCAGGGGGGTGAGTACGAACACCCATTCCACCGGCACGTCGGTGCCAGCCGCCAGAGCGGCCAGGGAGTTGACCACGCAGGTGGTTACCACCGTGAGCATGCCGATGCCCAGCGCCGTGACCAGGGCCCGGCCATGGGTGCGGTACACCTGCACCGAATCGGACAGCTTCTGGTAGAGGGGCAGGAAGCGGGTCAGTGGCCCCAGATTGAAGAGCTTTTCCACGAGGCGGCGCAGGCGCTGGCTCATGAGTACCGCAAAGGCCAGCACAAAGGCCAGCAAGAATATGCCCAGTATAGCCAGCAACCAGGTGAGGTCCGGGCGTCCGAGGGCCAGGACGGCGTAGGCCAGGCCTAATACTGCTGCTACAAGGTAGGCGGAAAGCCCGATCAGCCGGTCCACCACGACTGAGACAGCCACCCGTGTCCCTTGTCCCGGTAGATCGGCGGCCAGGTCCCAGCCGCGGGCGATGTCGCCACCGATCATGCTGAGCGGAAGGTTGGCGAAAAAAAGGCCGACCAGATTGTGGCGGTAGACGCTGCGGTATGGCACTACTACATTGAGGGTGCGCAGCAAGTACCGCCACTTGAACACCTGGAAGCCGATAGCGATGAAATAGATGGCCTGGCCCAGTAGCCAGGGCCACACGCGAACCTCGGCCAACACGGCGCCCCAGTCCACATCGGGGAACGATATCAAGATGTAAACGATCAGCCCCAAGCTGATCGCGACTTTGAGGATGTTCAGCAGTTTATCTTTCAACGGGATGTCCTGTTTTGAGGGATGTCTCCCGCTGTTCTACACCCTGTCCGGGGTCTTTGGTCGTCCAGGCCATATCCCACACGACGTGCCTTTTCTTCTTGACGCGATAGTCCCAGGCGCCCAAGATCCGCGAATAGGCCTCCAAAACCGCCAAGATGCCCAGCGTGTACACCAGCCGGATCGCGCCCCACACTTCACCCAGTGCGATGCGTACCACGCGCCTGTTCTCAAGGCTGGAGACCCTATAACCGTACTTGTCCTTAAGATAGAGATGCCCGGCATAGTTGCGCCGTCGCTGTTTGACGAAATCGCCCACGGTCTCGGGACCCATGTTGTAGACAACGGCGTCAGGGGCATAGCGGACCTGCATCCCCCGGCGGATGATAAAGGCCTCGACAAAGGCCTCGTCCATGGCCACCTCGGGTGGCATCTGGTCAAAGACCTTTCGGAAGGCGATGAGCTCACCCAGACGCGGGATTTCGAGGCAGAGTTGGTGCTCCATCTGGAGGCGCAGGTGAGACAGTACGCCCACGACGTGGTCTGGCGTATTGACCGCCACCTTCTGGGCTCCCGTCATGCCTACGGCCGGGTCACGGAACATGATGACCATCTTTTCGATCGTATCCTCGCGGGGCAGGGTGTCACCGCTCTCCAGCACACAGATCTTTTCCTTGGCGTGCTTCAGAAAGACGTTGATGGCCGAAGTCTTGCCCTCCCGCCGTGCCTGGACGTGGAGCTGGATTCGGGGATCCACCTCCATGTATTCCCGGACAATGTCTTCGGTGCGGTCGGTGCAGCCCGAGGCGATGACAATGATCTCGGTGATCTCGACCTCGTACAGTCGCTGGTCGATCATGGCCTGCAACAGTCGCCCAATATTCGCCTCTTCGTTGTAGGCTGTGATGCCTACACTGCACTTGATCTTGGTTCCGCTCATACTGAACCCACTACTGTCCGCCATGCCATGCGCGCAGTGCGCGGCAGGCGGAGCCAGGTTTCCTTCCTGCCCAGGGTCCGGGCGATGCGCCGGGGACGGAGGTAGAAACGACGGTAGGCCTCTTTCCACTTGCGCTCCACCAGCTCGGCTGGCAGGCCGGGCATCTCGAAGCGGGCCTTGCCCTCGAAAAAGACAAAGTCGTCCCAGTTCTCGGCCAGGATGTGCCCCTCGGCTTGAACGGTCTCGTACATCTGCGTGCCGGGGAAGGGGGTTGCGATGGAAAAGTTGGCCACCACAGGGTCCAGCTCGCAGGCAAAGCGGATGGTGTCATCCATGGTAGCCTCGGTCTCACCCGGCAGCCCGACGATGAAAAAGCCGATGGTCTCCATGCCCACGGTGCGTGCTGCTTGGAACGCGCTACGCACCTGCTCAAGTGTCAGTTGCTTGTCCACAACCGAATCGAGGATCTGCTGGTTGCCACTCTCCACGCCAAAGGCTGCGCGGATGCATCCGGCCCGCTTCATGGCGCCCAGCACCTCCTCGTCGGCCAGGTTGGCCCGGATGCCGTTGATCATGATCCAGGGTACGTGGTCCAGGCCCTCTTCCACCAGCCGCTGGCAGATCTCCAGCACCCGGCGGCGATCGATGTTGAACGAGTCGTCCAGCACACCGATCTCGGCGGCACCCTGTTCCTCTACCAGCCAGCGCCACTCGGCGACCACGCTGTCCACCGACCGGCCACGCCAGCGCCGGGGTCCGATCTGCGAGCAGTAGCTGCAGCGGTAGGGACAGCCCCGTGAGGTTAGGATAGGCAGACTGCGACCATCTACCTGGTCTACCGTAGGTTGAAGGTTGGTATAGCGATCCAGTTTGAACAGGTGCCAGGCCGGCAACGGCATCCCATCCAGCTCTTGCACGGGGATAGGTGGGCGATTGGGGGTGCTGACGACAGATCCCCCAGCATTCTGGTAGGTGATCCCCCGTATGGACTGGTCACTTGGTAGATCGGTAGATCCGGCGTTGGTTTTCGTTGGCTCCCGACTTTCCAGTTTGTCATTCCCTACGCTAACGGTTCCCAATTCCCACCATTCCAGCAACTCCAGCCATGTCGCCTCTCCCTCACTGCGGACGACGACGTCGACAAAAGGTTTGGCTGCCGATTCTTCGGGTAGGGAGGTAGGATGGGGACCGCCCAGGACGACGTGGGCTTTGCTCAGTGAATGGACCAGCTCTGCATCCCGCCAGGCAGCGGTGATTTGGGTGGTATTGGCCGTGATACCCACTATGTCGGGTGCAAAGTCACGGATCACTGCCTCCAGTGGCGTGTCTTCCACATCCCCGTCGTGCACGCGTACCTGGTCGCCTCGCTGTTCTGACACGGCGGCCAAGTAAGCTAGCCCAAGCGGCGGCGAGGTCCGTGTGTCGATCGGCAACTTGGATTTTGGATTCACCAACAGGATGCGCACAGCCGTTTAGTCTGTTCCCCCTTCATAGTTGGGGCAGTATACCACAAGAGGGACGCGACAACAAACCACCAAGTTCCTGTTGACCGCACGGAATTGGGAGGTAACCCCCGGCGCAAAGGCGGGCGGAGCCTGTGAGCTGTGGATCTTGACTCTGGTACCGGGCCGGCTACCAATCAGAGCAGGCCGGGACAAGGCTGGTGGACCAGTGGGGTGACATCCGGCAAGGGTCCTACGCCCTGCGGGACTCCTCGTACTCGGGATGGGGCACAAACTGGCCGCGCTCCAAGATCTCACGGTCCCAGGGGAAGACGATCAGGGCGTCGCTGACCAGCGCCACATAGTCCGGGCGCTGGCCAAAACTATGGCTGCACAGGCTGGCAGTGCGCACTTGAGAGGCGCCCTGCGTCAGGCAGGCTTTGCGGGCCAGGTCCATCGTCTCACCGGTGGCGACGATGTCGTCCACCAGCAGCACCCGCAGGCCCCTGATGGCTGGGGGCGGTCCCTGCAGGATCTCTGGCGTGTCGCGGACCACCTGATCGTTATGCCGCCGCGAAATCCGGATTGGATAGAATTCGCGGCGCAGCAGGGAAGCGATAACCGTGGCTGGCAGCACGCCCCCCTTGGCTATGCCCACGATCACTTGGGGATCGTAGCTGCTGGCCATCATGGCCAGGGTCCGGCATAGGGAGTCGAATTCCTCCCAGGCAATGTTGATCTCTCCCTCGTGATCGTGGTCATAACTCTGCATCGATCTCTGTCCACCTTCCCTGTCAGCAGGAGGATCATTCCTCTTGCGCCCATCACTCCTTGGCCATCCCCTGGCGTACATTATACTGCAAAGTCTGCCTGCTGTCCATTTGGGTGGTTTGACAGAGCCTGGTGGTCATGGTAGGATGCGAGCCCGGCACCTAGGACGGGCGGCAGGCCATGCACGTCCCGACGTTCGACCCGCGGCCCAAGTTATGCTATAATGGACCACTGTGCATGGGAGCAGGAACCGGGGTAGCTACGGGCTAGTCCGGCCTTCTCTCCAAGGAGATGGTGATGCTTAACCAGATACAGAGTATGATTTTCTTTCTGTTGGCCCTCGTGGTGTCCATCAGTATACACGAGTTTGCCCACGCCTGGTCGGCTTACGAGTTGGGTGATCCAACGGCGCGCAACAATGGCCGCCTGACGCTGAATCCTATCGCCCATTTCGACCCCGTGGGGGCGCTGATGATCCTCTTTATGGCCTTTGCCGGATGGGGAATCGGCTGGGGCAAGCCGGTGCCTGTAAACCCCTACAACCTCCGTACGAATCCCCGGGTGGGGATGGGTCTCACCTCGGCCGCTGGCCCCTTTTCCAATCTGGTCCTGGCCTTGTTGTTTGCCATCCCAATACGCCTGGGCGTTTCCCCATTTGGTCTCTTGGGCGCATTCCTCCTAACGATGGTATTCACCAATGTGGGGTTGGCGCTCTTTAACCTGATTCCCCTGCCACCTCTGGATGGCTTTAACGTGTTGCAGGGGGTGCTGGCCACCTTCCGCACCCGGTGGGCGTACGAGTGGGGAGACAGGCTGGCGCGGCTGGCTCCCTACGGTCCGATCTTGCTCATGGCTCTACTGGCACTGGGTTGGTTCTCGCCCCTCAATCCGCTGGCTTGGCTCCTGGGGCCAACCAGAGACGTGCTGTTGGGGTTTATACTGGGCATTTAGCGCATGTCGGCCATCTATCGCGTCCAGCAGTTTGTGCGGGCGGCTGGAGCCTGGATCCGGGCTGAGGATGTGGAAGAAGCATGGTTGAAGCGCTATCTTAAACCGGCGGCGGTGGATCTATTTCGGGCGATGCCGCGCTACGATCAGCAACACGCGCTGAACGTCGTTCGCACCCTGCAAGGGCAAGGGCAGACCGAGCCCGACCTTTTGGCGGCGGCATTGCTTCATGACGTAGGCAAGAGCGTGTCTCAGGTGACGCCCCTGCACCTCTGGCACCGAGTGGCATCAGTGTTGATCCGTGCCTTTTCACCTGGGCTGCTGGAGCGGCTTGGCCAGGATAGGCTGAGGAGCTGGCGCCGGCCGTTCTTTGTGCAGCAGCATCACGCGGACCTTGGGGCGGAGCTGGCACAGCAGGCGGGCTGTTCTCCGGTGACCGTTGAGCTGATCCGTCGCCATGAGGATCCACCCGCCGCGACAGGCGATGCGGGCCAGAGTGGGGATCCGCTGCTGGCAGCGCTGCTGGCTGCAGATAGTGTAAACTAGTACTCGGTGTGAAACTCGCTCGAGCCCCCGTCCCCGGGGGCAGATCCGGCCCCGAGGACGGGCCCGGGAGCAAGTTCGCACCAGAAACTAAACTAGGGAGTTGCATATGAGCGCACCGAAACCAAAGGTCACCATTGTGGGTTTGGGGGAGATCGGAGGGTCTATTGGCCTGGCTCTGCGACAGGCGGACGTCGTCTCGGCGGTGGTAGGCCACGACAAAGAAGTATCCGTCGCAAAGGCAGCAAAAAAACTGGGGGCGGTGGACCAGACGGATTGGAACCTGATTTCGGCCTGTGAAGATTCGGATCTCGTAATCCTGTCCATACCCTTTGGGGATATCGAACCGACGCTGAAGGCGCTGGGATCCTACCTCCGTCCGGGTTGTGTTCTCATGGATACTGCCACGTTGAAGGAACCGGTACTGGCCTGGGCGGATGAGATCCTGCCGGATGAGATCCATTTCGTGGGGAGCAACCCGGTCATTGTCCAGTCGGTCGAAGGGCAGGGGGGCCTTGAGTCTGCGCGGGTAGATCTGTTCCAGAATGGCTTGTTTTGCCTGACGCCTTCGCCCAAGGCCGATCCCAAAGCTGTCAAGCTGGCCACTGACCTGATCACCATCCTGGGTGCCAAGCCGGTGTTCTTTGACGCGGCGGAGCACGATGGCATGATGGCTGGGGTGGAGCACTTGCCGCCGATCCTGGCTCTTTCCCTGCTGGAGGTAGTGACACGCCAACCCTCCTGGCGAGATATGCGCAGGGTGGCAGGCGGTGCCTTCGGCGCTGCAACCTACCTGCCTGCTGGTGAGCCGATCGCGTACGGGGATCTGATCCAGGCCAATCGGGACAACGTACTGCGCTGGCTGGATGCCTTCTCTGCCTCGCTGGCCTCGGTCCGCCAGCTTGTGGCTGAGGGTGAGCCCGAGGCGATTGCTGAGCATTTCAACACTGTCCTGGAGGAGCGGGAAAGGTGGATGCAAGATCGGGCATCGGGCAATTGGGAGGGCGATCGGCAGGAGCTGCCCGAGAAACCCAACATCCTCAGGGACGCGTTCCTGGGTGGGTTGGGGCGCAAGCGTCCACAGAAGAAGGAAGAATAATGCCCCACTTGCCAGATGGATACGGAGTTCGCCATGCCTAGCATTTCCCTCGTTCTTCCGGCCTACAATGAGGCCGATAACGTCGAACCGATGGTGGCAGAAGCCACTCCTGCACTCGAGGCTGTCGCCGACGATTATGAGATCATCGTCGTGGATGATGGTAGTGCAGACGACACGGCTGGAGTTACACGCCGCGTGATGCAATCCCATCCCCACGTGCGCCTGGTTGAGCACGAGGTCAATCAAGGTTTCGGGGCCGCCGTCTTTACCGGCTTTACCAGTGCGGAAAAGGACTGGATCTTTTACACCGACGCCGACCGCCAGTTTGTGTTGAGCGAGTTGGAGCGCTTTGTGCCCTACATGGACCAGGCCGATCTGATAGCGGGCTACCGGGCTCCTCGTCGTGACCCTTTCATGCGAGTTGTCTATGGCAAGGGCTGGAGCATGCTCTGCACGCTGACCTTTGGCTACACCGTGCGTGATGTGGATTGTGGCTTCAAATTGTTCCGCCGCGAGATCATCGAGGAGCTGGCCCAGGATATCCGGTCCCGGGGAGCGACGTTCAGCATCGAGTGGCTGATCCGGGCCAAGCGGGCTGGTTACCGCTTTGCCGAGCTGCCTGTGACCCACCGCCCGCGGGTTGCCGGCAGCCAGACCGGGGCCAACATCGACGTCATCGTCCGCGCTTTCCGCGAGCTGGTGGAGGTCCGCATGCAACTTTGGCGCGAGGGGCCGCCAAAGGTGGACGGGGATGGCAGCACCCCTGCAAAGGCCTAGCGGGATTCGCCGCTTGGGGTGTGCTTTCTGATCCTGCTCTGTTTCGAGGATGAGCAAGCCCTGGATGCCAAGTCGAACGGGGATCGGTACGGTGCGGACCACACGAAACCTTGACCGCTGGCTACTCATTTTTCTCATTCTTATCGCCTTTGGGCGTGGCGCTTGGGCCCTGGGGGGCAAGAGCCTCTGGTGGGATGAGAGCCTGAGCCTTCACCGTGCCCGGGGAACGCTGGGCTATCTCCTATCCAACACGATCGTGCTCACGGACACGATCTACAATGTCGATACGATAGACAATCACCCACCCCTCTATTTTCTACTTCTGTGGGGAACGGTTCGCCTGTTGGGTGAGACCGAGTTTGCCCTACGTTTTCCCTCCCTGGCCTTTGCAGTCCTTCTCGTTCCCCTCTTGTTCGCCACCGGTCGGCGGCTGGTGGATCGATGGGCGGGGTTGGGGGCCGCGGCGCTGGCTGCCCTGTCACCCATGTACCTTTGGTATGCCCAGGAAGCGCGGATGTATACCCTGCTGGCCTTCCTGAGCCTGCTTTCCTTTTACTTTTTTGTCCGCACCTTCTTTGGCCCTTCAGGGCTGACAGACCTCAGACGCCGGTGGCGCTGGGTGATAGCCTATGTGCTGGTTACCTTGTGCTTGGTCTTGACCCACCACCTTAGTTCGCTTCTCATCGGTTTCCAGTTGCTCGTGCTGGGGCTAGCCTTGCTCCGCGGGGCAAGGCGCCACCGGGCGCTGATGGTGATCGTCGCCGGGGTCGCGTCGGTCGTGGTTGCTTCGGGCGTCTATGCTCTGGTGACCCTCCCGCGTCCCAAGGGAGGAGCCGGCTACCGTTTTGTCCCCCTTTGGGTCATTCTGCGCGACGTATGGAATGCATCTAGCTTGGGTCTTTCGGTGGATGTCGGCGACTGGTACGTGTTGTTGATCGACTTGGTCTTTCTGCTGTTCCTAATCCTCGGTTTTGTGAGGCTGGTGCGACCGGGGGCTTCCCCAAGGTGGCGCACCTCGGGCTGGCTGTTGGCCGGCTATCTGTTGCTCCCCATCGGGGCGATCTATGGTGTTTCCTTTTTTCAGCCGGCCTACATGAACATCCGGCACCTGATCCTGATCACACCCGCCTTCTATCTGCTGCTGGCCTCAGGGCTGACCATGTGGCGCCGGCAGTGGGCGGTCGTAGCCCTCCTGGGCTGGTTGCTGGTTATCGGCGGGATGGCGTATTCGACCTACAACTATTATTACGACCCGGCCTACGACAAGGACCACCACCGCGAGTGGGGGGCGTATCTCCGCGAGCACGTGCGTCCTGGGGATATCGTCGTGGTGGATCCTCCCCACATCGCAGAGCTGTACGATTACTATGCGGACAGTGGCGTGCCCTGGGTTGGGCTCCCACTGCTGAGCGGCTCGACCCAGGAAACGGTGGACAAGTTGGAGGAACTGCTCCAGAACTACGATCGGGTATGGCTTGCCGTGTCACACACGCCGCCCTGGGGCGATCGCCGTCACTTGCCGCAAACGTGGCTGAACGAGAATGCCTTCTGAGTGGCGTTCAAGGGTTTTGAGAGCTATGCGTCCAACGTAGAAGCAGCGGCTTACCTGCGGGACTGGCCCTCAATCCCAGAACTGCCACATGATGGTCAGCTCCTTCAGGTCCGGTACAATCCGGCACTGCGCCTGGAAGGCTATCGGATCATCTCCTCTCCGGAATCAGGCCAGGTGCTGCACGTCGAGCTCTTTTGGGGAACCGACGAACTGGGCCCGGAGCAGGTGAGCGTAGTGCTTCGATTGGTGGACTCGGAAGGTCGCCTGTGGGGGCAAGGGGAACAGTGCCCCTTCAATGGTCTGTATCCCATGTGGCAGTGGCAGCCAGATCTGCTGCTGAGGGACGAACACGAGCTGTCGATCTGGCCGGGAACGCCTCCCGGCACGTACGAGCTGGAAGTGGCCCTCGTCAGCCAGCCGGATGGCTGCGCCGGGGGCGGGGGAAGGTCCATCTCGCCCACAATGGCGCCGCTGAATGTATTGCGGGGGGATCGGGTGCTGCTAGGCACCGTGGAGGTGCAGGCCCCCGAGGATCCCCCGAGCTTGGATGACCTGGGCTTGGAGCGCCGGCATCGGGCACGTTTCGACGGACTGGCGCTGTTGGGCAGCAACCTTGCAGCCCGTGAGTCCAAACTCGGGGAACGTCTAGACGTGACACTCGCCTGGGAGGCGCTCCGTGCACCGCTGTCCGATACCCAATTCCGGTTGCGCCTGACCGACTCATCCGGGCAGGTCCGCCAGGAGGATCTCATCCGTCCGGCGGGCATTCGGTATCCCACCGACCGCTGGCTGGCTGGCGATCGGTATGTAGGAAGGTTCTGGCTGACGCTCCCAGAGGATGCACCCGCCGGTCGCTACCGGGTGGAGTTGTTACCAGAGCCGCCGTTGCAGCAGGGAGGCGCATGGGCGACCCTTCGTCGCACGCTGTCTGGGAGCCCTGTACCGCTAAAGCTAGGGGAGGTTGATGTTGCGGAGCAGTTTGTCTCACCGACGCTGGTGCCTCCTGCTGCCATTCCACTGCCCACAGATTTGGTCGTTTCCAATCCAATGGTCGCCAGCTTGGGTGACCGGGTTCGGTTCCTGGGGTACGATCTCGAATCAGACCAAGTACAGGCAGGCGAGCCACTGCAATTCACGCTGTATTGGCAGGCCTTGAACCCGATGAACGTCAGCTATTCGGTGTTCACCCACCTGTTGGGGCCATCAAACGAGATCGTGGGCCAGAAGGATGG
>Ga0180438_10004655_pt1 | contig 19605 bp, 13 predicted proteins | sample SS_ome_12_FD_132455 | JGI IMG/M metagenome (GOLD analysis project Ga0180438, IMG submission 132455) | Hypersaline lake sediment archaeal communities from the Salton Sea, California, USA - SS_3_D_2 metaG | ecosystem: Environmental > Aquatic > Non-marine Saline and Alkaline > Hypersaline >... | reverse complement strand
CCATCAACGTCACGGGTCGGTCGATCTTCGCGGTTATCTCACGAGCAAGCTCAGCAACGACCTCTTTCCGGCGATACTCATCAACGTGTTTCACGACGCATCACCCGCTTCAAGAAGACCCTCTTCCATCATACTGCGAAACAGCTCGAGCGTCTCGAGCGCAGATTCTTCATCGACCTTCTGAATCGCGAAACCGGCGTGCACCAGGATATAATCGCCGACCTGCGCATCAACGAAATGCAGCGCTACCTCTCTGGTAACGCCTTCCAGCTCGGCGACACCTTTATCTCCCTCACGCTTGACGACTTTCATCGGTACTGCCAAACACATATACTAACTCCTCTCTGCGTGGACCACCGCACTTTCCTTGCTCTTCTGACCCGATTCCTCGGCGGCGGCCCGGCGTGCTGCTATAACGGCCTGCCCCAGCGCCACGCAACCGTCGTTGTTAGGGGCCAAGCTGTGCCGATACACATCGAAACCAAGAGCTGCGAGCTCCGCGCTCAACGTACCCAAGAGGTAGACGTTCTGAAACACCCCGCCGCTGAGAGCAACTCGGTTCAGCCCGTCTGATTTCCTCACTCTTACGCATGATTTCTTGAGTGAATCGGCTATTGTCCTGTGAAACTTCCGACTTGTCTCCCCTGTGTTCACTCCTCGTCGGAGGTCATCTACAATAGCCCGAATTGTGTTTTTAAAGGATAGCACAAATGATTGATCGGGGTCTCCCCGGCCCTCTCCCAGCAGAGCAAACGGGTACGATCCCGCGTCTTCGTCCGCCATAATCCCTTCAAGCTCGCATGCGGCTTGACCCTCGTACGTTATCGTGTGTCTGACACCCGCCAGCGCCGCCACCGCGTCAAAAAGACGACCACAGCTTGAGGTCAGTATCGAGTTGACGCCGGCATCGATCATGCTGAGAAGCACTTGCGACTTCTCGCGGTCGATCTCGCGGATAAAATCGATATCCAGATCCCACAGCTCTCCCCCGTACACGTGATATAGGTATGACAGAGCCATCCGCCACGGTTCCTTTATCACGGCGTCGCCACCCGGCATCGGAACGTACTCGAAATGGCCTGCACGACGGTACGATACCTCGTCCGCTACGAGTATCTCGCCCCCCCATATCCGCCCGTCCTCACCGTAACCGGTACCGTCGAGCGAAATCCCTATTACCGGCCCTTCAATCCCGCATTCGGCCATACAGCTGACAATGTGCGCGTGATGGTGCTGAACGCCAACGAATTGCACTGTGCCGTCTTCGTCATCCCGCAGATCCATGGCGTATCGCGTGCTTAAATAGTCCGGATGCAAATCGTGGGCGATTATCTGCGGCTTTATCTCGAAGATACGTTCCATGTGTTCCACAGTCTTCTTGAACACGGCGAACGTCTCGGCGGTTTTCAGATCGCCGATATGTTGGCTCAAAAACGCGTTCCTGCCTTTCAGAAGGCACACAGTGTTCTTCAACTCGGGTCCGCACGCGAGCACGTTGCACTCGGAGGGATTCTCCAGGAAAACCGGCCGCGGCGCGTATCCGCGCGACCTTCTGACCATCACCGGTTCATCGTTGACCACCCTCGCAACGGTGTCGTCGTTCTGCACAAATATGTCGCGGTCGTGCATGAGAAAATAGCCGGCAAGACCGGCCAGCCGCTCGATGGCTTCCTCATTGTCGATCACGATGGGCTCGTCGCTCGGGTTGGCGCTCGTCATGACAAGAGCGAGAAAGCCGCCCCCGAGCAAGATTTCGTGCAGCGGAGTGTACGGAAGCATCACACCGAAGTACTTGTTTCTCGGCGCGACACCCTCCGAGACCGGGTTATCCGCTTTTTTCCGCAAAAGGACTATTGGACGGTTCGGCAGCTTCAGCAGCGCCCGCTCCTCGGCGGATACCGCACAGAACCGCTCGACACTCCCCAGATCCGGCGCCATCATCGCAAACGGTTTCTCCTCGCGCATCTTTCTACTGCGCAACTCTCTGACGGCGTCATCATTCGTGGCGTCAACAGCGAGATGGAACCCGCCCAACCCCTTGATCGCCACTACTTGACCGTCGTGTAACAATTCAATTGTAGCGTCTATCGGATCATCATATTCGAGTTTGTCGCCCGAAGCATCCGTCAAGAACACCTTCGGTCCGCACTTCCAGCACGCGTTCGGTTGAGCGTGGAAGCGTCTGTTCATAGGGTCCTCGTACTCGGCCAGACATTCGTCGCACATCTCAAACGCTCTCATGGTCGTGTTGGCTCTATCGTAAGGGATGTCCATGGTAATCGTATATCGCGGCCCGCAGTTTGTGCAGTTGATGAAAGGATACCGATATCGTCTGTCAGACGGGTCAGACAGCTCACGAAGACAATCCGCGCACGTGCAGACATCCGGCGAGATCAGAGCTTGCCGCTCGGTGTCAGCGGCGCTTTTTCGTATCACGAAATCCTCGTCACCCGCCTGCGGAACCTCTTCCGACTCTACGCTCGTGATAAGCGCCAGAGGAGGAGCCTCCCGCTCGATACTGCCGAGAAAACCCGCGACCTTCGCCGCTGTCCCTTCGACTTCTATAATGACACCGGTGCTCGTGTTCGACACGTAGCCGACCAGCGCATCGCGTTTCGCAAGCTGGTATATAAACGGCCTGAACCCGACACCCTGGACGATGCCGGTGACTTCGATTCTTAACCTGTTTATCATCAACCGGTCTCGTAATTAGCCTGCAAATACCTTGCCAAAAGCCGTCTGAATTGTAATACAGCCCGCGAACTTAATCAAGCGGCGAACCTCAGCGGGAGACCGAAAACCTAATGAGAAAGCAGAGTCGGCAGACAGCGTCTTTCGCTGGTTTTGCTCAATATGACGATTGTGCTCGGCTAAACCGGGGCGCGACTCACTCCGGTGTAGATGAAGAACTCTCCTTCAGAGACGTTCGAATAGTCTCACGCAGCTTTGCAATACGTTCGGAGCGACCGCCCGCTTCAAGGTATGCCTCGTAATACTCGAGCGCTCTATCATACTGCTCCAACTGGCGATGGTAGATGCCTCCAAGCTCGGCATAGAGGTCGGGCTGGTTCGGAGCATATCGAATCGCGTCAGTCAGCACGTCGACAGCTCTCGCAACGCGTCCCGCACGGAGGTAATACCCTGATTGCGCGAGCGCGATTTCCCTGATGTAAAACGGTGCCGTCAGATCGTTCGGGTCAATAGCAAGAGCCTCCTTGAATCGGGTCGTAGGATCACCCATTGCGGCACCGGCTCCGTAATACGCAATTTCACCTTCTAGATCCTTGACGTGAGCGCGATAGCGGCGATCGAGCCGGTCTGTGGCTTCCTGAACGGAGGCGTCCGTCATGCCATGAAACCGCAATATGGCCGAGGGATTCTCGTAGAATCCCATCATCTCGCCAAGCGACACGTCAACGGTGCTGGCATACACCTCTTTTGGCGCGGCAAACTCGGCCCACGGTCGGTCGTCGGTCATGATCGAGGCGCCGCGCGAATATGCGTCAACCTTATCTTTGGACATGAAGAAACAGACCATGAGTTCCTCAATATCTCCGAGCTCGACCCGAGCTAGCTCCTGCTGGACTGTCTGCGGGGCGATCCGCTGTTTCAGAAGCGAGTAGTCGACTATGAGAGGCTGGTCTGAGCCGATCATGAAAACGTCGGCGTTGATGAACCACATGCAGCACTCCGGGAAGGACTCGTAGAACGTGCGCACCAGCGAACGAACTATATCCGGGTTGAGACTGTGCAACGGGATCCATTGCGATACGATACCTCCCGGTTCGAGATGGTCCAGACAAAGCTGATAGTACTCGCGCGTGTAGAATGTCGAGACGCCCGATAGCGCCAGAGGCATAGGAGAAAACGTGATGATGTCGTACCGGTTCTTCGTTGTCAGGAGGAAGTTGCGTCCGTCGTCAACAGTCACGTTTAGCCTTGGATCGTTCGCCACATCCAGGTTGTCGACGGCAAAGAAATGCGAGTTCTCGACCACGTCCGGCGAAATCTCGACCGCGTCGATGCGTTCGATGATATCAAACTGGGAAAGTGTCCCCGCGGTGACGCCTGTCCCGTAGCAGATGTACAGAACGGTCTTCGGGCGGCGGTCGAAAAGCATCGGGAGGATGCCTTCCATACGATACAGTTTGACGCCCTTGTGGACGGAGGCGCAAGCAGGGCTGGCGTTGATCCACAGCGTACGGTCCGAGCCGGATGCATGTCCGACCGGCTCGGAAATGACGACGGTGCCCTCCACACCCTCGCGGTACAGAATCATGCTCTCGTGGGCGGGTAAGAAAGACATGTTCAATGTGCGCGCCATATCGGCGGGTCTGGTCTGGAGGCTCAGCGCCAGAAGCAGTGTGACCGCCACCGCCAGAACGCCCCGGCCGACGAGTCGACGCGTCGGACAGACCAGAATGAGCACAATGCCCAGCCCGAAACTGACCGATGCCACCAGCTCTATACCTCGATGCGTACCGAGCGCCCCGATCAGAACAAACCCGGCAACAAGAGAGCCCGCAACCCCGCCAAAAGTGTTAGCGCCGTAAAGTCGACCGACTTTCCAACCCAGTTCCGGGCGGCCGCCCGCCACGATCTTGACAACAATCGGAAACGTCATCCCAAACAGGAACGTCGGAACGAACAGCACCGCGAACGCGAGAGCAAACTTGGTTGCGATGAGACCGGTCCAGTGGTAGTTATGGTGTGTTTTGAAGAAGTCGAGAATCGGCGGGAGCCATGTGTAGACTGTCAGCATGAGAATGCAGGCAACTCCGATCAAGGCTTCGACAGTGCCGAACAACGACACGAGATGACGTCGCCGATCGACCATGGTCGACGCGTACATGCTCCCGAAAGCAATACCGCACAGGAACGTCGTCAGCATGGTGGTAAACGCGTAGGTTGTCCCGAGGAACACTATCGTCAACGTCCGGAACCAGAGCACTTCAAGCGCGAGTGCGCAGAAACCCGACACGGCAAACGCGACCGTGACGAGTCCCGCTATCCGGGCCGAATAGGGAGTACCGGCAGCCGCAGAAGCGCGTTCCGCCTCGTCAACCGCAGCGCCACGGCGTTTCGGTGTCCTGCCGCCAAAACGCCTCGCCAGCGCAGTCGCGCCGAATCCAACGGCCAGACTCGCCGTCGCGCCGATCAGCGTCGTGCCGCTGAACCCGAAGCGCGGAAGAAGAACAAAACCCGCCAAGAAACAGCCGAAAACCGCCCCGAACGTGTTGACGGTATACAGCGAACCGATTCGAAGACCGAGCACTCTCTGTTCGGATACGACCGCGCGTGACAAAAGTGGCAGGGTCGCGCCCATCAACGATACAGGTAGGATCAGAAGGATAAATGAAAATGCGCCGCGTAAAACGATTCCCACTCCACGCGAGAGAGACAGGGCGCTGATCAGAGTGACGAGCAACGATTCTCCCGCACGGAGCAACACTAGAAACAATAAGGCATACATGCCTATGGCGAGTTCGAAGATCGCGTACCATAGAAGCGGCCGATGCGTCCGATCCGCGAGCCGCCCTCCCAGGAAGCTGCCGATGCCCATACCGGCAAAATAAACTGCAAGAACCGTGCTGACAGCGTACGCCGTCGTGCCAAACAGGAGGACCAGTTTGCGGGTCCAGACAACTTCATAGAGCAAAGCGCAGGCACCGGATACCAGGAAGAACGCCAGCACGCACGCCAGCATCGCGACATCCGGCACGCGACCGTCTCGACCGGAAATGCCTCCCGTTCCAGAAGTAGTGGCGTTCAAACGATAACCTCTCAAGTTTGGGACTGCAGCGGCCAGGTTCGTTTGCTCGCCTCCTCGAGCTCGAGACGCGTATGGTTCCCCGGCGCCGTGAGACTGCGACGCACATTCTAGCGGAGGGCACCGTGACAAGTCAACATGCGCACCTTTCGCGACATGCCCTGCCGTAACCGGCGCAGGGAGGGGATCGCAGGAACCTTGCACGATCACACACCCGGAAAGGTCGGAATCAAGTTGACACCGTAGATACGCGGCGCGTATAATTGAGACTGAGTCGCAATCGCAACAACGGCGGCGGATTAACGTAACGCGCGGTGTTTCAATGAAGTGCGTTGTTAATCCTCGCGAGTTTCCAGGATTAGCGGCAGCAATAGGCGACAATCTGATAGAATTCGTACAGGGATTGTCAGGCTCCATCCGGCGACTCAGAGAACAGGTTGTACAAACGATGCTGGCTACGACAACCGCGGAGAAAAAAGGCTCAGAACCACTCGATCGCACCATAGCACTGGTTGGCACACCGAATGTCGGCAAGAGCGTCGTTTTCTCGCTCCTCACCGGGAAGTATGCCACGGTGTCCAACTACCCAGGGACGACCGTCGAGGTTTATCGCGGCACATTCCGCCGCGAAAGAGCTGTCTACAACGTCGTGGATACGCCCGGGGTCACGAGTCTGGTGCCGCGCAGCGAGGACGAGCGGGTCACCAGAGATATTCTTCTGTCCAGGGGCGACACCGTGGTTGTTCAGGTGGCCGATGCGAAGAACCTTGAACGCAACCTAATGCTGACGATCCAGTTGGCGGAGCTGGGGTTTCCCATGGTCCTGGCGCTTAACATGATGGACGAGGCGCAAAGCGCCGGCATCAAGGTTGATGCAGATCTTATATCGCAACTCATCGGCGTGCCGGTAGTAGCCACCGTTGCGACGGAAAAGCGCGGCATAGCTAGACTTATCCAGTCGATAGAAGCCGCTCAGCCGGCCGACTTTAAGGTCAAATACGACCCCAGGATCGCTGATGCACTTGATAAGATAGCGGCCCTTTTGCCGGATGACGTTCAGCGAAAACGTGGCGTCGCTTTGATGCTGCTCAGCGACGATCCGCCTCTAAAATCCTGGTTGAGCCGAGTGTACCCTGACATGAATATCGAAGCTATCGAACAAGTGATCAGAGAAACACAGGACCATTTCCGGCGTCCGCTGAGCTACGTGATCAACTGGAGCAGACGCCAGACGGTGCTGGAACTTTTTGATCAAGTGGTCCAGCACGACGTGTCGAGGATACCGTCCTTGGCTCACTGGCTCGGTAATGCCGCCCAACACCCGGTGCTGGGTATACCGATCCTCATACTGGTCCTCTACCTGATCAAGTTAGTCGTCGGCAACGTCGGCGCGGGCATATGCGTTGATTTCATCGAAACCACAGTTTTCGGCAAGGTGATCAACCCCGCTGTCGCCTGGATCGCAGAACGCTTCTTCCCATGGGAGTGGTTGCGAGACCTGTTTGTCGGCGAGTTCGGTCTCGTAACGATGGGACTTACGTATGCTATCGCGATTGTGCTGCCGGTAGTCGGATTCTTCTTTCTCATATTCGGGATTCTGGAGGACACCGGCTATCTGCCGCGCCTTTCGGTGATGGCCAACAAGATTTTCAGGGCGATGGGTCTGAGCGGCAAGGCGGTTCTGCCGATGGTACTCGGTCTGGGCTGCGACACGATGGCAACGCTGACCGCGCGCATACTCGACACGAAAAAGGAACGGATTATCGCCACACTTCTGCTCGCGCTGGCCGTACCGTGCTCGGCGCAGCTCGGCGTGATACTTGGCATCCTCGGGAAGATGTCCGGTATCAGCTTCGTCATATATGTTGGAGTGGTGCTGATGCAGCTATTCCTGGTGGGATTCCTGGCAGGCAGGATACTCCCCGGCGATAAGTCCGACTTTGTCTTCGACATACCGCCATTCAGAATACCCAAGATGGGCAACCTTCTCGCCAAGACCCTTTATAGAATGGAATGGTATTTGAAAGAAGCTGTCCCGCTGTTCTTGTTGGGAACATTCATCCTGTACGTGCTTGATAAATCCCGGGTGCTCGCAGCGATCGAGCGCGTCACGCGACCGGTCGTGACGTCGTTTTTGGGCCTGCCCGAGAAGGCGACGCAGGCGTTCGTCATGGGGTTTCTCAGACGCGATTATGGAGCCGCCGGTATCAACGCTTTATTGGACAAGAACATGTTGAACACCGCCCAGGTGCTTGTTAGCCTCGTGGTGATAACGCTGTTTGTCCCCTGTATTGCGAACGTGTTTGTCATCATCAAGGAACAGGGACTGCGAAAGGCGGTATCCATAATAAGCTTTGTTTTCGTTTACGCGATTATCGTGGGTGGCGCGTTGAACTTCGTGTTCCGTCTGTTTCATTTCGGGAGCTGACGACCGGATACGCTTATGAAATGCGCACTGTGCGGTTTCGAGTTTGAAGAGGAGCAGGAACACTGTGTTAAGTGTCCTCTGAACAGGACGTGCGACTTGATCAGATGCCCAAACTGCGGGTACAGTATGCTCAAAGGAGAATCGAGCTTGATACGTTTAGCTCGGAGAGTCTTTCTCAGAAAGAGCCCAAAATGGAACCGGTAGACTTCGACGAGACACTCGAACTCATCTGGATGCAAAAGGAACGCAGTGGCCAGGTAACCCTGCAATCCCTGTCGGATGAAGCGACGGAACAACTCGAACCAACCTTACGCGAGATGGAACGGGCGGGACTTGTGTCGGTCGAAGAAAGCTCGGTGTCCCTCACAAGCAAAGGGGAGGATCGCGCGCAGGAACTCATTAGATGCCACCGGCTTGCCGAGCGCTTGCTTGCCGACGTGCTCTCGGTCAAGGGCGAGCTTCTCGAAGCGCAAGCGTGCGAGTTCGAACACATATTGAGCCCCGAAGTGACCGAGAGCATCTGTACGCTCCTGGGTCATCCCAGCACGTGTCCCCACGGCATGCCTATTCCGCCCGGGGAGTGCTGCAAGGGTAACCGGACGGAGGTCGAAGCTATAGTTGTGAGCCTAGACAGGCTGAGGTCCGGAGAAGCGGGTCGTGTGATTTACGTCGAGACCAAGAGCCATGCGCGACTCGACAAACTGGCGTCGTTCGGGCTCGTGCCGGGCGCTGTCGTCACTATGCACCAGCGTCAGCCTTCGCTTGTGGTGCGCATCGGTGAAACACAGCTCGCCATGGACGAACTCGTGGCCAAGAGCGTCCACGTACAGAGAGTGCCGCGCAGAGAAAACGCTGTCCCCCAACCGGAAGAGGGCAAGAACTGGTTCCGACGTCACCGACACGGTAGACGGCGCATGGAGTGAGCTGGGTACGAGCGCTGGTTGAACTAGCACCGGCGAGCGGTGGGAACCGGAGCTTGCCCCGACACAACGAGCGACACGGTGAATCTCAATGTTAACTTACAAAGGGCTCAGATTCGGCGACGTAGGTGTCACCAAAAGGAAACGTAGCCTCTTGTGGACTGACGTGGCCTACGTCGTCACGGCAGTGGGTGACGGACAATTCGGCAAGTATTATGAGACGACTATCAGCCCCGCCGATGACCGCCAGATATCTATCAGGTGTCAAAAACGCCTGTCCTCTTTTTCCATTCTACCTGTGTATAGCGAAGTACTGCACTTCATCCTATCGCACCTGCCCGAGGATGTCCCGTGCGAGAAGACTAGGTTCGTCGCGAAGTGGGGCAGCGACACGAGCGTGACTAAGAAGGCTGAAAGAGCGGTCAAGCAGGATCGGTACGGGAACGAGACTGCTGTCAAGGCACTTGCGAACCACTACTGGGTCAGGTTCGACTACAGTAAAGCAAGAAAACTCTTTCAGCAGGCTCTTGAGATCAATCCGGACGACATCGAGAGTCTGGAAGCATTGGTACTAATGGACATCGAGACGCAAGAGAGAACTCACGCCGTGATTGCCCGATACGAGCACCTCCTGACGCTTGTGCCGAATAGCGAGCGGTATCTGCGCATGCTCGCATTACTTCTGCTGGAATCGGACAACGAACGAGGAGAAGATTACGCAGGGCGCCTGTTGAATATGCGGCCGAATGATGTCGTGACTGGAAACGCATTGTCCGGGTATTATCTCAGGAAGGGGGCTTTCTCCGAGGCCAGAACCGTCGTTGAACAGCTGAAAGATGTTACGGACAACGCCAAAGTCAAGGAATTCGCAAAAGAGGGGCTGGATTACATAGACAGGTACGAGACTGATGGCAGATTCAGAAAGAAAGAGAAAACGCGACGGTCTCTTCGCAAGATGTGGTGGTTTGTGGGGGCTATTGTGGTTCCCCTGTTGGGCCTATTGTTCTGGCTGTACAGCATTGTGCGAGAGATACTGAGCGACAGGGGAGCACCCTGACGAGCCCCGCTGAACGCGGGAACCCAGCGCGGGAGGTCTGCAAGTTGTGAAACACCGGACCGTGTCATGAAGAAAGAGCGCAGATCTACTATCTCAGGGACGGTGGTCGCCGTCTGTATAAGCAGCGAGACCGGTGTCAGGAAGAACCCGGTGGAGGTCGTGTCAGTCGTGCCGGAGCATGGGATCGAAGGTGATGCTCACGCGGGCGGGTGGCATCGCCAGGTGAGCCTGCTCGCCGACGAAAGTATCGAGAAGATGCGGGCCTTGGGTCTGGAGATCTCGCCGGGCGATTTTGCTGAGAACATCACTACACGGGGTATAGAGGTGGCGCAGCTTCCGATGGGAACGCGGTTAGTCGTCAACACGGTGGAGCTTGAGGTAACCCAGATCGGCAAGGAGTGTCACACCGGGTGCGAGATACGCAAGCTGGTCGGCGACTGTATCATGCCTAGAGAGGGGATATTCGCCAAGGTCATATCGGGGGGCGAGATCCGGCCGGGGGACACGATCAAGGTGGCGAGACGCGGTGATGCGCCACAATCGGGTGACGAGAACCAGCCCGACAGGGACCGCAAACGTACGATACGCGCCGAAGCGCTCGCCGCACGACGCGGTTTGACACCTGAACAGGTTACACAGAAGAGTACCGCGATACTCGACAAGCTGAGATCCTTGCCTGAGTTCGAGTCGGCAAGAGCGCTGCTCGTTTACGTCTCCTCGAAGGACAACGAGGTGGACACGCTGCGCCTTATCAGCAGCGCCATCGAGTCGGGCAGAAAAGTGCTTGTACCTGTAGCCGTGACTTCAACAAGGAAAATGGTGTGGTCGGAACTGAGAAGTCTCGACGAGCTTCAGCCGTCTACCTTCGGCATCATGGAACCGAAGGAAGATTGCATAAGACCTGTCGAACACAACGAAACGGACGTTGCGTTGGTGCCCGGGATCGCGTTCGACGTTGCCGGTCACAGAATCGGTTACGGCGGCGGATATTACGACAGGTTTCTCGCCTCATTTCGCGGAAAAAAGGTTGCTCTTGCATACGAACTGCAGGTGTACGAATCGATTCCCGCAGAACCGCACGACCTGCCCGTAGAGCTCATCGTGACCGAAGATCGTATAGTCAACTGCGGCTAACTCATACGCATGGAAATTGGCAGGTCGAGGCTCAACCGTATCCTGCCGAAGACGCTCCAGTATGAGAGTGAGTTCGCCGGCAACCATTATGCCTGCCGGTGGGTCGGTTTCGAGATGGCACGCGCCTACAGAAGTAATGAGCCGCCAGCGCATTGCGGAAGTCCGCGTCCGTATTTGTCCAGCCTTTCTGAGAACGTCACGGAGCTAACGTCATTCTTTGTCGCTGCCGAGTCGCGTTTCTTCCGGTCCCAGTGCGGTGATTGACCAGCGTTTGGCGCCGTGCGCCGTCCTTGAAATACACACCGAGAAGACTCTTGGCAAGGCAGCAAAACAGGGCAGAATGGAGACTATGTATCGCGACTCTTCCCCCGGATGGCCGGCTGCAATGAAGAGGATAGACAGGCAAGCGAAAATGAGCAACGGACTTTCAGGAAGCGCGAGCACCCGCAGGTTCCGCGTGCGAAGAACGTAAACGCCAAGGAAAACCGCGTTTAGAATCAGAAAAGCTGAAGAAACCCAAACAAACGGTCGATATATATGAAGGATTGGGTGTTTAGGGTCATAGCTAAGCGGACTCCCCTCCCATAGCTTCGTTCTCGGCTTCAACACAACTGCGATACGGCGCAGCAAATGCGCTGTGCTTTGTATCGGGTGGCGGATAATATGCTTGATTGTGTGTTTAGCCAGGACACTGGAGTTCCTCGAATGGTTGACCGTGTTCAGATTCGGCCAGCGGCCATTTGCAAGAAGGCGTGGATTTCCCTTAGTCATGCTCGGCGTGGGCCATGGCGCTGTACCCACGAATCCAGGTATATTCCCCTCATCGTTCATGTCCTCCTCGTCGAGCAATGGAGGATACTCCTTCACCACGGGCATCCAACAGGCCTGCAGGTTGTACCCCCCGTGATTGGACCAGATTATCTGACCGTTGTGAAGGATCAGAAGCTTCGCGTGCCACCCCCCGGACAGCAATAGGATTGGCAGCATGAACCAGACGAAATACTTCCTGGGCACGTGTTTCAATGCCTGATAGGTGCATAGTAACAAGAAGGGCAGAATCACCAGCACGTACGGTCGGCTAAGTTCTGCCACGGACAGAAAGAAGCCTGCCAGGAAACAGAAGGACATTGACAGATAGCGCTTTTGCGTCTCAGCGCGTGCCATTTCTACAAAGACGACATAGAGTAGTATGAGGAGGGGAAGGAGGATGTCGTACAGCGCCGGGTTTCGCCACGTCACGATTACGGTGGACCAAAGGAAAACGAATGAAAGCACGTATCTAAGCGCGATCTCTACGGTCGATCTTGCAAAGAGAAGGAAAGGAATCACAAAAGACAGGATGATGCATAAACGATAGAAGTGTTTGGTGACAAGCGTAAAGTCACCTAACAACAAGTTGACCGCTATCTCTACGAACGAAAGAACCGGAGGGATACCCGTGTTCAAATGCCTCATGTAGGCGAACAGATCTCCGAAGTCCTGGAAATCGTTCAGCGAGTATATTAGCATCCATTCTGTCATGGGTACGCAGGCGGCTGTCCGGACGATGGGCCATGACGCGATGAGAAAAACGGCTGTGGCTGCGGTCAAGAGCACGGTACGATCGTCTACTTCGCGCCTGAATGAGGATTTCAGTCGGTTGCTAACGACGGCGAAACCGGTATTCAATGTGGTCTCCCTCCGGAAAGCCGCTTCATCCGTGGAAACGTAGTTCTCGTGTTGTTGGCTGCCGTGTCAAATGTCACGTTCCCCCAGCCTTCTTAAACCGGCACCGCTTCCGGTCCTGCCGAGGCGCAAGCGCTAACGACCTTTCCCGCAGCGGCCCAGTTCTGTCTTACGCGCTCGAGGACAACGAGAAATGCACCCGCTTCCGCCGGTCCTTCATTCGCGTCCCCCGGAGGCGTGCGAGCAGCCGCTAGTCTTCCCAGTCCGGCTCGATTCTCAGGAACCCCGTTCGTCTGCCCCGTTCTATGAAAACTGCAATCTGTTTCGGTTTTCTTTCCTTGATATCCGCCAGGATTTTCTTGAATTCGTCAAGGGTCACGACCTGTTTGCCGTCAATCTCCTTGACAATATCGCCGGGGACCAGCCCGCCGAGACTTGCCCATCCGGCTCGTTCCACCCGGTCCACGACAACGCCCTCAATATCCGGGTCAAGGTCGGACACGATAATAAAGTCAGCGGTGATCTCTCTCACCGTCAACCCGAACTCCTTGTCTTCGTGTTTCTCCGCCTCTGCAGTGGTTTTCGGGGTCTCTTCGAGCAGCACGCTGAGTTGCATTTCCTGCCCATCCCTTATCACGGCCACCGGAACGGTTCTCCCGATCCCCGACTCGCGGACCACGCGCGTAAAATCTCTCATCTCGCTGTCTTCCTTGAACGTGATCGGCTTTCCGTCAAACACCTTAATAACGTCGCCGCGCTTCACGCCTGCGCGTTCGGCAGGAGAATCCTTGATGATCGTGCTGGCAACCACCCCGCCGGTTTTTTCCAACCCCCAGTACTCGGCCAGGTCGTCAGTCAACGGCTGGATGAAGACCCCCAGCCAGGCCTCCTCGAGATCCTTCTCTTCCACAGGCGGATTGTCTATGAGATGCTGGAACAAGTCGGCGGTGTAGATTAGCGGATAACCGGCCCTCACGTAAATGTCGCCGCCCTCACGCGACGACAGGTCGTACCCGATTACCCCCACTACTTCTCCGCCGGCGTTGATCACGGGCCCACCCACCATGCCGTACGGAACCGCAAAATCCGTCGTGTAAACGCGGCGTGGCGTCTCGATCACCGACGCAACGTGTCCTAAATGAAACGTCTTCTCATAATCGAGAACTTCCGGTAGTATGCCGAGCAACACGATCTCGTCGCCGACACTTAGTGAGGGACTCGCTGCAAAAGGAACGAAAGGCAGATCTAATCCGCCGTTATCCTCATCCTCTGCGCTCGGAGTGAGCTTCACAAACGCGACGTTGATCCTCCTGTCCTTCTGCAGCACGGTGGCGTCGTACCTCGTGCCGGAGTCGATACGAACCCGTACGTTGAAGGGTTTCACGTTCTCCAACGAAAAGTGTCCCCTCACCATCACCAGCCCGCTCCGATCCACCACGACGCCGAGACAATAAAGGTCGCGTTTGACTTCCTGTTGACTGCGCGGATCATAGTATTCGATCGAATACTCAACGACAACGAGCGCTTCCTTGAACTCGGCGTACGTCTTGCTTATCGTCTCGGGGGTATACACGGATTTCCCGACTTCCGGTTCCGCCGGGACACCGCGGCTCATCAACGCTGCCAGAACAACGATAATGATTATCACGGCAAGCTTCTGTCTTGTGCCAGTGCTGTTCATTTCTCGATCATTCTTCGTCCTGCTCCTCGTCCGTCTGGAGTTTGAGCAGGACAAACCTCGTCAGTGCACCCTTCTTAGCATCCAGCAGAACGAGCCCTTTCCCATCCTGTACGAGCTGGTCGTACAGTGTGCGGAACAGCGCGAGGTCGGTGATGGTCGCGCCATCAACGGTCAGTATGATCTCGCCCGCCGAAAGGCCGGCATTCGCCGCCGGCCCCCCCACCCTTGTTCCGGAGACAACGACGCCCATCTTCGTGTCGAGCTTCGCCTGTCTCGCCACGCTCTCCGTTACCTCCCTCACCGTAAGCCCCCACTCCTCGCACTCCAGTTCTTCGCCCTCATACTCGCCTTTCGAAGCGGTCGTCACGGAAAGCGTCAACGGCTCTCCCTGGCGCAGCGCGACAACCTCCACCGTCTCACCAATCGGCGTGTCGGCGATAAGCTTGTTGACAGCCGGCAGCTCTTCCTCGAACCGCGCGGAAACCGGTGTGCCGGCGTAGCTCACTATGATGTCTCCCGCCATCAGCCCTGCGTCGGATGCGGGGGAACGTTCCGCAACACCTCCAATAAGCACGCCGCTTACTCGTTCGGATTCGGGCAAAGTCTCGGTCTCCTGAAGGTCGATCCCGATCCAGCTCCGATCGACTTTACCGTACTTTATCAGCTTCTCCTTGATCTCCTCGACAGCGTTGATCGGAATGGCAAAACCCAGGCCTGTAGCCCCCAGGAGCACGCGCGAGTTGATACCTATAACCTTGCCGTCGAGGTTCACGAGAGGACCCCCGCTGTTTCCCGGATTGATCGCGGCGTCGGTCTGTATCCACGTGTAGTAAGGCGAGACACCCGTTGCCTGGTCGCCTAGATACCGGTCGGTGATGCTCACGATACCCAACGAAACCGTCCGCGACAACCCGTGCGGGCTGCCCATCGCGATGACCCACTCGCCGACGCGGAGCGCATCCGAATCGCCCAACCTTGCATAAGGCACTTTACCGCCCAGCTCGGTGAGATCGAGCTTCAGCACGGCTATGTCGGTAAGCTCGTCAATGCCCACGACCTGCGCCGCAACGTCCTCCTTGTTGTACAAGGTGCATTTCACGCTGCGAGCTTTCGAGGCAACGTGGCTGTTAGTGATGACGTAACCGTCCGGGCTGATTATGACGCCGCTGCCGGTCACCGGGATCTTCTTTTTCTCACCGCCAAGATACAGTTCCTTGATCGGTTTGACGTGCACTACCGCCGGCATGACCTTGCGTCGCGCCGATATCAACCTTTGCTGGACGGAATCTCCCAGAATGAAACCGGTCGCAGCACAACCCTGCGACAGCAGTATAACCGCCGCCAATATTGCCAATCGTACCCGGTTCACTTCTACTGCCTTCCTGCCTAACCGCCTTAATCACGCATTCGCGCCTAACAGCTCGCTTTTCTCGGCACCATTCTATTACAGAAGCGCTCTCCCTGTCCAGTTACACACCAACCATGGCTTTTGCGATAGAGCTTTTTTCGTGGGTAGAGCCGGCCAATAATGTATGGCGACGAGGAACACCTCAGGTTTGTTACCTTCGTCACGGGGCCTCCATCCAGTCCAGACAAGGGGCTGCAGCCCCTTGCCTCAACGCGGGCCACGCAGGCCGCAGCAGCGACCGCGCCTATTCCCGTTGAGATGGTCAGTTATCGTTGGCGATTGACGGGAGGGTACAAGATCCTCCCCTACGGCGCGGATCCTTAGGCAGCCAGAGCGCTCTATCAATGCGCCTTCAGCATATTCTGCCCGGGGTGAAATCGCTGCTTCTTGGCTTTTCCCCAATCTACGCTTGATGAAGGCCGCGTTCTGTGATAGGATAATCCTGACAAGGGCAAGGGTAACGAGTCTGCACTCGAGAAGGGAGGTGGTCTAAAGGTAGAACCCGAACGATTCTGCTTTAGCAGTAAGGTTAAGCAGTGTAATGTAAGTTCTGGAAAGGAGGAAGTGAAAATGTCAAGGAGAAAGGGTTTCACACTGATAGAGCTGCTGGTGGTCATCGCGATCATCGGGATTTTGGCGGCGATACTGCTGCCGGCGCTTGCGCGAGCCCGTGAGGCAGCACGCCGCGCAAGTTGCGCCAACAACCTGAAACAGTGGGGCTTGATCTTCAAGATGTATGCCAACGAGTGGAACGGCAAGTTTCCGCCGCTGGTACACAACCCGGTTGCCTCCGACGGAACCCTGTTCGTGCTCAACGATCGATGGACCGGCAAGGCGTTTATCCCGGACGTCATCGCTCTGTACCCCGAGTACTGGAACGATTTGAATCTTTACATCTGTCCGTCAGACCCGCGCACACGACAGGAGAAGATGGACGGCACCGATCCGAACGACGACTGGGTATACAATGATCAGGTAATGATCAACAACGTCGATGGCGGCAGCTACGAGTATATCGGGTACGCCGCGCATGGTGAACCAATGGGATGTTGTGCGGTGATCGTGCTGGACATCATCGCTGATGCGTTCGGCGCTGACCAACTAGATCCTTACGGTATGAGAGCCGCGGGGTTCGACGTGGATATACCGTGCGGGTCGGGAAGTTTCTGCAACGCGGTGAACACTGTGGAGAACCCTATAACCTACCAGGATATAGGTGCGATTGGCTAAACCCCACTACTATACACCGCCTCCGGGAAGGTATCGAGCGGTTCTTCGTCACGGACATAAACAACCCGGCAGCGAGTGCGATAGCACAGAGTGAACTCCCCGTGATGTGGGATAAAGTGGTGGGTCACCTGCAGTGGGGAGGCGGCGGCAAGTTCAGTCACATCCCGGGCGGCGGTAACATTCTGTACGCTGACGGACATGTGGAATTCATTAAGTACCCGGGCGAGTGGCCTTACGCTGAAGAGTGGGTCCTCACGAGATGACACAGAATGGGCGTTGTAGCCCACAGCGAGATCGCCGTCATGTGGGATACTGTCACCCAGATATGGCAGGTGTTCAACCATATCCCGGGCGGCGGGAACATACTGTTCCTCGACGGTCATGTTGAGTTCTTCAAGTATCCGTCCACACAGTTCCCGTACATGCCCGAGCTCTGCGCAAACCGTTAGATCTGCCTGTAAACGATGAGGGGACAACGACGGGGGACTCAAGCCAGACTTGAGTTCCCCGTCTCTTATTACTCCCAAGAGAATGGGGACTGATACAAGGACGGGCGTCTCGCCCGTCACAGGGCGCGGCAAGCAGCGCCCCTACAAGTTCGGGGCCGGTTATGTGACTACGCGGGACTCAATTGTTCCAAGTCAGACGTCGGCGGAAAAGCTCAGTCCTGTCGGCTCTTCCAACACAGCGTTCATCCCCTCGTACCTCCGGCTCAAGACAATGTATTTGCTCAGCTTCTCTTCATCGCGCGTCACCGGCCGAACGTCCTCCTCGCGCTTGAAGAAAAGGTGCGGACCACGGCTTTCCGTCCTCATAGAAGCGGCCGTCATAACCATTTCCGCGACATCGCATATGTTGAGCGTCTCGAGGGCGAACGGCAGACCGTTTTCGTCCACGCGCACACCTTGGTTCCGCACGCCGCGCAACTCTTCGAGGCCGCCTTTCAACCTCTTCGCGGTCCGGATGACTGCCGCACAGTCCGACATTGTCGTCTGGATTCTCTCCCTCGCTTCAGCCGCAGGAAGACCGCCCTCGCTCGATACCATGCTGCGAACGCCACCTTCCCAGGCCTGAAGCTGGAGCCGGTCAACGGCTGCATGTTTCTTTAACGCATTTGCCTCGGCCGCCGCGTTGTGCCCCGCAATCTTGCCGAACACCTGGCTGTCCATGAGGGCGTTCCCGCCGGGCCGGTTCGCACCGTGCTGACCGCCCGCAGCTTCTCCCGCGGCGTACAGTCCCTCGACCGAAGTGCATCCATCCTCCCGGATCTTGACCCCGCCCTGAAAATGCTGAATAGCCGGCGCAACCTCGACCATATCCCCCGCCATCAGGTCTATACCGCGCTCTTTCAACCACTCGATCGACGGCGGATTAATCTCCTGCAGCCTTTTGAGCGGCGATGACCGGCGGGCTTCCTCGCCCAATCCCGTCTTGATCTCGGAATTGTACCGTTTCCTTATGGACTCCGGTAGAGCGCCGAAATCAAACCCCTCGGGATTCTCGCTGTAGTCGAGATAAACCTTCTGCCCCTTCATCATCTCGCGCGAAACCGCAATGTCGATCATGCTCGAGACTTCCTCTGAAGATACCGGCCAACTGGCGCCTTTTGCGAAAACAATCTCGTGAATCTCCATAGGATCCCGGCCACTCTCGAAATAGTTTTTCTGGAACTCGTCGCCGTCGCTGTTGACGATACGCGGTACCGCACGCATCATGCTGCCGGAACATGCCAGTTTGGTTTTCACCGAACAGATCCCGATCTGGATGAACTCCATGTTAACCAGCGATGCACCGACACGGTACGCCATCGCCTGACCGTCACCTGTCATGCCGGGAGGAAATACCGTCACCTGGTACGCCTCCCCTGCCCCGCCGGTTGCGAGCACGACGGTTTTTGCTCGAATCAGAAACGGTTCCGTATCAGGTTCGTCCTCACTGATCGCTATCGCACCGGCAACTCTCTTTCCGTTCTCAGCTTTGAGCAGCTCAGCCACCATACACTTGTCAATGTACTGGATTCCGATCTCCTGGAACTTCCGAAGCAGCGCTTCCTCGATATGGTTCGCGGTGTACGGTCCCGTGTAGCACGCCCTAGCGTATTTTGAGCCGTCCGTGACAAACTGGTCTGCCCTGCCCTCGGCGGTTCGTGCCCACGGCACGCCGAGATCGTCCAGGTACTTGAACGCTTCACCGGCGTTCTTGGCCAGGATCTCAGCCAGACTGCCGTCCGAGACGCGGCCGCCGATCTCGTATACGTCCACAGCGTGGTACTTCCACGCGTCCGAGCCGCCGGGTTCCGTATACGGCAGCGT
>Ga0180438_10004654_pt1 | contig 19612 bp, 15 predicted proteins | sample SS_ome_12_FD_132455 | JGI IMG/M metagenome (GOLD analysis project Ga0180438, IMG submission 132455) | Hypersaline lake sediment archaeal communities from the Salton Sea, California, USA - SS_3_D_2 metaG | ecosystem: Environmental > Aquatic > Non-marine Saline and Alkaline > Hypersaline >... | reverse complement strand
GAGCCGGCTCAGATCGTCATAATCGAGGGGATCCTTCTCTTTGCTGTTCCTGAGGTAAGGGATCTTTTCGATATCAAAATCTTTGTTGATGCCGATGATGATATCCGGATATTTCGTCGGATTGAGCGGGATATGAACGAGCGCTCGAGGGATTTTAATAGCATAAGAGAGCAGAACCTAACGACTGTAAAGTCGATGCACGATGCATTTGTGGCGCCAAGCAAGAAATATGCCGATGTGATTTTTCCTGAAGGGGGACATAACCAAGTGGCAATTAGTTTGATCCTTGCGAGACTCAATAAGGATCGTTAGAGAAAAGGTTGTTCGATATCTCTTTTTTCGGATAAAATCATTCACGGATTTATCGACTAAAGAGATTTAATATGAAAAAATTGTTTTTTGTCCTTTTTGCGTTGTCAACTACCTTAGCTTCTGCAAACCCCTCTTTTACCTATCCGGTTGACTATGAAATGGTATCGAGAATTTCTGACTCAAGCTATAAAGAAAGGTTTTTATACCTCCGCTTGTTAGCTTCAGAAGGGAGTGGGACAGATTTTTTCCGTCCAGGTCTTGGGTTGGGCTACCGTCAATTCTTAGATGTGGGCGCGATCGATATTTCGTTGAATGTACAAAATTCTTGGAGCGGATTTTTTTGGAGTGTACCCAAGGGATCGTATCTCTATTACTTCAAGCCCAGCGAAGAACAACGAACATATCTTGGAGCTGGTCTCTCGATCGGAGGGATCAAAGGATTCAAAGACAACTTTGTAGGGATCATTCCCCATCTAGTTTGCGGATATGAATTTTCCCATAAAGGTTCAGTTCTTGGATTCGCGGAGGTTTCTCTGAATCAACCTCCGCTTCCAGTCTATATTAAGGGCAACTTATCAGGGCCTGTCGTTGAAGTATCCTTGGGCGCAGGGTTTTAAGCTTTCCTTCCGCATGGTTTCTTAGCTCCTTTGGTTATTAGCCTCAGAAGGGAGTGGGGTCGATTTTATCCGCACACTCACCTAACCTACAAATATCTTGATTTCAATCCAATAAGATCGCTGAATAAATTTTTTAGTAGCAGTCTTTGTGATAAATAATTCTTAAAAAATCCGAGTTTATATTAATTACCCGCTATTGCTATAATTGCGGTCGGATTAAAAAACTTTAAGGAGTACACGCTTTGGACTTACCCCTAATTACTTCAACGGGATCTAGCGGAACGCTATTGCCAGAAACGCCCGAAAATCGTTTTCAACCACTGACTTTTGCTAAGCATTTTGAACGTCAGGCGGTATGGAGTGCGATTGAGTCAAAGACTCCGACCTCCCTGAATACGGCTCTGAAAGTTCTGCTCACTATTCCTTTCTTTCTGATCCAAACAGTTGCCCTGGCTGCACAAGGATTTAGTAACGCCGGGATCTCTCTTGCCAACCGCATGGTTTCTAAACGCGCTGTTGTAGCCGAAACTCCAACCAAAGGCGAACGGGTTGTTGACACCCCCAAAACTGCCAGTGAGATTAAGGCAAGCCTTGAATCTTGGTGCAATGAAGTACAAGGCACCTCTGAATACTCTGCCCGACAGAAAGTTGCAAAGCAAATCAGAGAGTGTCATGCCGAAGAAAAAACCAGTCTAAGCCTTACCTGGACTGGAATTACGACTGTTCCCGATGCAGTCTGGGAGCTTTCCAAGCTAGAATGCCTTTCCCTTGATGGATTTCCAATAGAGGTTCTTCCTGACTCGATCAGAAAGCTTCACAATCTGAAAAGTCTTAATCTTGCGAGAACTCAAATTACGGCTCTTCCAGAGGTAATTGGAGAGCTCGTCAATCTAGAAACCCTCGACCTTGAGATGACTCCAATTAAAGCCCTTCCTGATGCAATCGGAAAGCTTGGTAAACTCAAAACGCTCAGGATTTGGTTCACTGGAGTTAAGGCTCTTCCAGATGCAATTGGACAGCTAGTCAATTTGGAAGAACTTAACCTTTTCATGACTGGAATAAAAGCTCTTCCCAATACAATCGGGAATCTCATCAATCTCAAAAAACTAGACCTTTCAAGAACTCAAATTGAGGCCCTTCCCAATACAATCGAGGGATGCAGAAAACTAGAAGCCCTCTACCTTCAGGAAAGTAAAATTACAGCTCTTCCTGAAGCAATCGGGGAACTCCTCAACCTAAAAACTCTGCGCCTTGAGAAAACTCCAATTGCAGCTCTTCCAGAGACAATCGGGAGACTCACCAACCTGATAACCCTAAATATTTCAAGTACACAAATTACAACTCTTTCCGATGTAATCGGAAAACTCACCAACCTGATAACTCTTGACATTTCAGGCACACGAATTACAACTCTTCCTGATGCAATTGGCAATTGTATTAACCTAGAAACGCTCAAGCTTGCGGTAACTAAAATATCGACCCTTCCCGAAATAATTGGGAATCTCACCAAACTAAAAACACTTGATTTTGAGGGAAGTCGAATTACAACTGTACCCGATGTCATTCAGCAACTTCCCAACCTGGAAAGGCTTAGCACTCCATTTCCTGTACGATATAAAAGACCGGATTGAAGGCATAAAAAAAAGGCCAGTTTTTTAACCAGACTTTGTTGGAGGAGGAGAGACGCGTTCAGAACTTTTGACTGGGAACTATTAACAATATCTTCTATGGTTGTTCCCAAAAACCAAGGGGGTTTGCCTTGTCTTTAACACTACAAGAAATTTCAGATCGCTTCGAAATTATTGATATATTAACGGATTACTGCACTGCTATTGATGAGAAAGACATCGCAGCTCTTGGGCTCATTTTTACCGGTGATGCTTGTATTGACTATTCGAGAGCTGGTGGGCCAAAGGCTGATTTGAAAAATATTCAAAAATTCTTAAATGAAAATCTTGGTGATCTGCCGCGTCAGCATATGATATCCAATCATAGAATTCGATTTCGGGGTGATCAGGCCGATGTTCGTTGTCTCTGCCACAATCCATTAGAGTTACCAGAATGTGGAGAGGTTATGTTTTGGGGACTATGGTATAACGACAAATTTGTTCGGACGCCTCAAGGATGGCGAATCCAAGAAAGAGTCACAGAACCCTGCTATCACTGGAAGCTTCAAACAATAGAATAGCAAAGGCCAGGAAAATTTCCTGGACTTTGCCAATTTGGAGGCGTCCGAGAATCGAACTCTCGTCCCAGAGGTCCTCGAGGTTATTCTTCCAATCTATGAACTGATCTTTTTCCCCAGAACGCCTTTTTCACGCTTTGTGAACTTTGCAAGTTCACTTCGCGTTCCAAAAGCCGTTCTGTAAAAAACCTCTAGTTCCTGTCTTGAAAGACTAACCTCTCAGACCTCTCGCCAACTCTTCTCGTTGGCTAAGGCGAGAGTTCGATTGATTTCTCTCCCCTCCATAAAAAAAGGCTGGTCAAAAGACCAGCCTTTGTTGGAGGTGGAGAGAATCGAACTCTCGTCCTTAGCCAACTCGTAACATTAATGACTACATGCTTATCGCCTTCAGTTTTAGCAGTTGCTTCTGATGGAAGGCGCCCCACTGGGAAACAACCCGCCCTTTCGAATTTCGAATCTCTTTCTAAAAAGGCTTAAAGGGAAAGGATTCACATCAGGAAAAATGACAGTGAGTCTAAAGCGCCTGATACGCCTTAGGTCACCGGAGCACTTAATCGGTTAAGATTAAGCAGCTACTGCAGTAACGTCCGCTACAGGAGCGAAGTCACCTTTGACGACTTTAGAAGTGCCAATTATTGTTTTGCCAGATGATTTAAGAGGCCAACTGACGTCCTCTGCATGCCACTAATGACTTATTGCCAAGTCGAAACCTGTTCACCCCCATTTGTATTTTAACAAAATCTTGAATTTATAGCGATCTTCAAGGAAATACTTAACTCTCAATAAATGAGAGGGTTAGATTTTCCTGTTTCTCATAAATTCCTCCGTATTCTATACTTACGGCTGAGTTTTTTTCAAGGATATGTCTGTTTATGAGCAATGAAGTCGTCTCAAAAGAGGATACCTCCCAGTTTCTTCGCGATTTATGGGAAATTTTCGAGAATCTCCCGAGCTCATCCGAGAGCGCGGCGATTCTCTTTGAGTCTTCTGCTTTCCGGCAGGTGGCCTTTGTCTCTATCCAAAATGCCCCTTACGCTTTTCCAAAGCTCTCTGAAATGCTCGAGAACTCCGATCTCAGCCACTTTTTGTCGACCAGATTTGCCTGCCTCGAGTCGTGCTGGATTTCTATCGCAAGCTTTGTCCATAATCTCGTGATGGCGATCATCACTACCGGAGCGGTGTTTGTGACTGTGGGGGTTTCTGATCAGCTTAATCGAAGTTTTCATAAACACTTGGTCCATACTTCCTATGCGGCGATTGCGACCGTGACCTCGGTGGTAGGGGTGGTCTCTCCTTATCTGGGACTGGGGTTGAATGCTTATTGGGGAATGAGGATTTTTAACAGTGTGATTGAGGACTTCCGAGCAGATACGAATCAACACAAAGAGAGGATGGTCAGAAAGGTGAGGAACCTTTTTGAAGGGGAAGGGAATCGAGAGTTCATCCACTCCTGGCTCCGTCATTACTATAAGGACGAGGACTACAACCGGAAGATTAAGCCCTCGCTAGAGGTGATTGAAAAACGGCTAGAACAGGCAAAAGATATGAGGATGGTGGTCAATTTGATTACGGATATCCGTGATAAATGGCCCAACCTTGCTTCTTCTTTGGACATCGAAAATCAAGCAAATGGAGGGAGAAACCCTCGTACCGCATTCCATCAACACTATAGAACAAAACGCTTCTGGCAAATATGGCAATAAATCGAAAAGAAACTTTCCCTGAGAGGGAGGAGAGAATCCTCTCATTTTGGGAGGATAAAGATGTGTTTCAAGCGAGCCTTGAAAACCGTCGAGAAGGGCCCCTTTTTTCCTTTTATGACGGTCCTCCGTTCGCAACGGGGCTTCCGCACTATGGCCACCTTCTGGCAGGGACGATTAAGGATGTGGTTCCCCGCTACAAGACGATGAAGGGCTTCTATGTCCCGAGACGCTTTGGTTGGGACTGTCATGGACTTCCCGTCGAAAATGAGATTGAGAAAGCGAAAGAACTGTCCGGAGCGCCGGAGATTGAAGCTTTTGGAATTGATCAGTTCAATGAAGAGTGTCGTGGGATTGTCCTTCGTTACACCGAAGAATGGAAGGAAACAGTCACCCGAATGGGTCGATGGGTTGACTTCGATAAGACTTGGAAGACGATGGACCCTTCCTTCATGGAATCAGTCTGGTGGGCTTTCTCTCAGCTCTACGCTAAAGGGCTAGTTTACGAGGGATTTAAGGTGATGCCCTTTTCAGCGAAGCTGGGAACTCCGTTATCGAACTTTGAAGCCAATCTGAATTATAAGGATGTCGATGACCCTTCGCTGACTGTTGTGTTCCCTCTTGTAGAGGATCCAAATACAGCTCTTCTTGCCTGGACCACGACTCCCTGGACTCTTCCATCTAATTTAGCTCTCGCTGTCCATCCTGAGATCGACTATGTGAAGGTCGAAAAAGAGGGTCGTTTTTATATCTTGGCAAAGGATCTTCTAAGCGTTCATTTCCCGGAAGGGGAGGCTATTGAGACGATTAAAGGGGCCGATCTTGTTGGAAAACACTATGAACCTCTCTTTCCCTTTTTTGCGGATAAAAGGGAAAAAAATGCCTTCCAAGTTCTTGGGGATGACTTTGTCTCGACCGAAGATGGGACGGGGATTGTTCATATGGCTCCGGCTTTTGGAGAGGTCGATTTTTTTGCCTGCACGAAAGCAGAGATCGAGCTGGTCTGCCCAATTGATCACAATGGGAAATTCACCGAGGAGGCCCCTCCCTTCGCCGGCCTCTTTGTCAAAGATGCCGATAAGGAAATCATCAAAACTCTCAAAAATGAAGGGAAGGTCTTTGCTCATAAGCAAATTCGTCACCGCTACCCGTTCTGCTGGCGCTCGGATACACCTCTTATTTACAAAGCAGTCCGTACTTGGTTTGTTGCGGTAGAAAAGATCAAAGATGGGCTCCTTGAAAGCAACCAGCAAATCCACTGGACGCCCGGACACATTAAAGATGGGCGCTTTGGAAAATGGCTTGAAAATGCAAGGGACTGGGCGATCTCTCGCAACAGGTACTGGGGAACTCCGATTCCCATCTGGCGAAGCCAAGATGGCGAGTGTGTCGTCATTGGAAGTGTGGCAGAGCTAGAGGAAAAGACTGGAGCTAAGGTGGAGGATCTCCATCGCCACTTCATCGATCAGCTCACGTTCGAAGAAAATGGAAAAACCTTCAAACGGATCCCCGAGGTTTTTGACTGCTGGTTCGAGTCGGGATCAATGCCTTACGCGCAAAATCACTACCCGTTTGAAAACAAAGAAGAGACGATGGAGGCATTTCCTGCCGACTTCATCGCTGAGGGACTCGATCAGACGAGGGGATGGTTTTATACCCTCACTGTTTTAGCGACCGCTCTTTTTGGGAAGCCTGCATTCCAAAATGTGGTGGTCAATGGGATCATCCTCGCTGAGGATGGGAACAAGATGTCCAAACGTCTCAAAAACTATCCGCCCCCTGAGAGGGTAATCAACGAATATGGGGCCGACCCGATCCGCCTTTTCTTTCTCAGCAGTGGCGCTGTAGAAGGGGAGGACCTCCGTTTTTCTGAAAAAGGGGTGGAGCAGGTGAAGCGGCAGGTTCTCATCCCTTTCTGGAACTCGTTTGTTTTCTTAAGAACCTACACGGACATCTATGGATGGGAGGCGAAGGATGAGTTTATCGCTCCGACGAGCGATATTGACCGGTGGATCCTTTCTCGGCTTCAGAAGCTGATCGGACAAGTTACTCGGGCTATGGACCAGTATGCCCTCAAAGAGGCAATGGTTCCGTTCACCCACTTCATTGATCAGCTCACTAACTGGTATATCCGCCGCTCCCGTACCAGGTTTTGGTCGGCGGAAGACTCTCAAGATCGACGAGAGGCTTTTGCTACCCTCCACCATGTTCTTCTAGTCCTTACCAAAGTGGCTGCTCCCTTCATCCCTTTCCTGGCTGAGGCGATCTATCTCGAGCTAAAAGGAGAGAAAGACCCTGCTTCTGTCCATCTTTGCGACTATCCGGAGCCCGATCAAAAACTCCGAGATGAAACGCTTGAGACAGAGATGGAGGTGACTCAGGTTGTTGCGAGCTCTGGCCATTCTCTTCGCAAAGAGCATAAGGTGAAGGTGCGTCAACCCCTTAAAAAAGCTCATGTGATCTGTGCTGACTCCCCCCGCCTAGAGGCGCTGAAGAGGCAGAAAAACTTGATTGCAGAGGAACTCAACGTTCATGAGATTCTGTTTTCTTCTGACGAATCCAATTTTGTCTCCCTCTCATGCATCCCCAACTTCCGCGTTCTTGGAAAAAAAGTGGGGCCCAAAATGAAAGTAGCCCAAGGGGTGATCGGCGCGTTTGACCAGACCCAAAAACAGACCCTTTTGGATGGAAACTCGCTCGAGGTACACCTCGATGGAGAGAAGTTTGAGCTCACACCTGAGGATGTTCAGGTGAAGAGAGAGGTCCTAGAAGGGCTCGTCGCTCGGAATGAAGAGGGGATCACCCTTGTTCTCGATACTGAGCTCAACGAAGAACTAATCCTTGAAGGGATCGCCCGCGAGCTGGTCAATAAGATCAACACGATGCGTAAAGAAAATGGATTCGAAGTGACCGATCGGATCAGCATTTCTCTCGACACAACAGAGCAGGTGAAAAAAGCTTTCGATGTTCATAAGGAATATATTGTGGGTGAGGTACTAGCCACCGAAGTAGACTTTGGACAGGCTGAAGGAATTGAGTGGGATATTAATGGGGAGAGAGCTGTTCTAGGGCTTTGCCTTTCTGCTGGCCAGGAGCCTACGAAGTAGCGACTTTTGAAAGAGCTTTTTCTCTAAAAAAATCACACTGCGATCAAAGGGATCCACTTCTTTGGCTTTTTCAAAGTAGGGGAGCGCGTTTTCTCGCTCCTTTTTTGCCAGAAAATAGTAACTCATGAAGACCATGTATCCTCGAAACTCGCTTGTGTGAAAGACCTTTCTTTCGGGGTAGAGCTGTTTTAGGTTGAACGAGGGGAATAGCTCGGGTATCTTCTCGAGCTTCTTTTTTCTTAGACACTGATCTGCGTAGTTGATCCTAGCAAAGAGGTAGTCAGGGTGTTTTTCGAAAGTGGTCTGGATCAACTTCTCGGCGGCTGCGATTTTCCGGTTCCGGATGTGGGCAAAGGTGAGGAGATTGATCACTTCAGGGACATCGAGGTGGTTCTTGGAAAAGGCTTTAATCTCCGCATACACTTTTTTTGGGCTGCGCTGGACCCGTTCAAGGAGAGAGAGATATGTTTTAAGAGGTTCCCCCTCAAGCTTTTTCTTAAGCGCTTCGGGCATTGCTTTAGGGGAGACTAGGTAGGATTCCCCTGCAAACTCAATTTGCTTATTTGACAATTTTGAACTCCTGTTTGAAGCTGAATTCGCTGCCTGGAATATACTTGTAGGAGAATTTCATCTGCCAGCTTCCTGAAAGCATCGTATAAATGTCGATCTTAGCTCCATTATAGGAGCGTTCATCTTTTCTATGCCAGCCATGGAAAGTCTGGAGGTTAAGTTGCCACCTAGGTGAGAGGCGCCAGTGGGTTCTTGTGAGGAAAGTGTCTCTTCTGTCGGAAAGGGGAGTTTCCACAAGGAGACTCAGAGGCCTGGCAAAATCGACCACAAAGTTATCTTGGATCGCTTTTCTCCACCAGAACTTGCTCCGATGGCGGTACTCCACTCCAAACGCAAATCGGTCATTTACTGTATAGAGGAGGCGAGCATTGCCATAGTCGAGGAGTTTTTTTTCAAGGTTCCATGCGAGCCCACCGTCGATAGCGTAGGAAGAACGGTTGATTTCAAAATCGGCAAAGAGTTTTGGGATCCTCTGGTCAAAGGCTTGAGCCCCCCAAAAGCTGTATCCATAGAGATCGAGGCGAAAGGTTGGGAGTATGACTGGGCTGCTCCTTGAATAAAACTGTTGACGCACACCAAAGCGGAGCTGGTCGAGCTGGTCATAACCATCGTGGATATCAAAGATAAAATAGTCATCTACCCTTGCTTTAGGTTTGGTGTAGCCGAGGTGCTGGGCATAGGGCTCGACCATATGCTTGAAGCCTTCAAATGATCTCGAAAAAGTGACGTTCGCATCTCCGCCGTAAGTGAAGGCAAACTGCCCGACTGGATCATTCTGAGGGGAGTCGCTATAGTAGATTCCTACGATACCGCCACGGGGGGTGACTGTGAGTCCTCCGAGAGAGATGGGCCGGTAGAGAGTGTTGATTGTCTCGATCCTTCCGGACGATTGATTTGTGGGGGTTTTATCAAGAACCTTGGCATAAACATAATCATAGTAAGCAGCGGTTGCGTAGTTTTCAGAGATAACTCCCGTTCTGCCTATTTCGAAGGGACGAATTCCAAACGCTCCGTAGGGAAGTTCTTGGTTGAGGCTTTGAAAATTATTGATTTGTGGGCGGACAGTCAGACTCCCAAACGCGTGTTCATCGTAGTGGACTCCTTCGAAATAGGTGGCTTTTTTCGTATTGATCTCAAAATCGGAGTTTCTAAAATCCCCAACCATTTTCTTGTCGCTCAGCTTATCCCATTGAATATGGAGACGGGACATTTTATCCTTGCTCTTGGTCTTGAAGAGGCCTTGAAAACGGTAGCGGACATCCCCATTTTCAAACTGGAAAATCTTATCTAGCGCCCCATAGTTCCGTGTTTGGAACTGGGTTCGCCCATCGGTCGATTGGTAATCGGCTTCTAGGGCCCCACCAGCTCCCCTTGAAAATCGGTAGTCAATACGGGCGTAAGCGCCCCAGGTTTCTGAGGAGTAGAATCGGTAGCGCATCGAGATTTTCGGGCCAAGGCCCGCATCCCATCTAGCCCAATAGCGGAGGGGAGTGTCACTGTTATCCTTGAGGTTCGTTTTGTAGCCGGGGATCCAAAAAATGGGTATACCTGCTACCCGGAAACTGACATCTCGCGCATCGAGGTATTTGTGCTCAGTAAGCGCCGCTTTTCTCGTCCGAACTTCCCAGACGTTGGCATCGCTTTCCCAGGTTGTTGCATAGATCCCTTCTCCAAGGACAGTCTGGTCGTCGCAAAGTTCTAAAATATCTCCGCCAAGGAACCAAATCCCTACCGCAGTCCGCCCCTTCCACAAACATCCCGTCTTAGTGAGGAGATCGAAGTAGAGCTTTTCTCCCGTGAAGATCTGCCCTTCGTAGCTCATCATCAGGTCCCCTTCAGCTTCTACCCGCTGGACAGGCTCAGTTCCCTTGGCTTTGTGAATATAACGGATATTGCGTGCTTGGATCCGCAGAGATGGAGCCGTGATGAGCCCGCCCTGGTCGGTCGAAACGACCCCGTCCGAGTATTGGGGGCTTTTCAAATTGACAACGAATTCTTCAGAAATCTCGGCAGTCAGCTTGGTAGTCGCTAGAAGAAGGGGGAATAGGAGTCTTTTCACATTCATCAGTGAAGAGATTATAGCAAGAGGGAGAAATTACTGCAAAGAACGGAGCAAAAGGCCGGCAAGAACGTAGCGGTTTTTTGGATTTCCATTCAGCATCGTATCTAGAAGAATATCGATGCTGCTCTCGTGCTGCCTCTCTGCGAGGGCCTCAAACACCTCAATCAGAAGTCTCGAACTATCTTCAGGAGTCAGCTCGTAAGGGGAGTCATTTAGCCTTTTATCCAAGGGGACAAGGGGGCGAAACTGGATCATCTCGCTGTCCTTGTTTCTGGCGATCCAAGTTTTGAGATATTCCTCATGAGCACCCTCTTTTCCTGCTCGGAAAAGGGCCAAGTGGCAATAGGCTCTTGTAAGGGGAAGCCCCGTTGCGTTGGCGTACTTCTGCAGAAGAGCAATACTTTCTGGCGTCTGCAAGTTTTGGAGGAGCATCACAAGAGCTGGGACCAGATCTGTTTGCCTACTCATGAAAATCCTCTCAGCGATTTGTAAAAAAACCTCAGGGGGGAGATTCATCGACTCTAGGAGAAGCTGTTCTCGGATCGAGAGGGTTGCTGAGCGGACATCATAAAAATCGCTCGGCTGTTGGGAAGCAGAATAGACCGGCTTAAAAGCAATCATCGTTTTCCCCATAGAAACTTGGGGCTGAAGCCCCATATCACGCAGATCGCGAACAAGGATTTCCATGAGAGAGCGGGCGCACCGGGGGTCTTTGTGGCTGAGGAGAGTGATGGCTGCATTGATCCGTATGCTGAGGTCTGGGTGGTTGCAGAGCTGCGCAAGCACATCTCTCGCTTCCGGAATGTCGGCCAGATTGACGATTGCAAAAAGATTGCATTGTTTCGCCTGTTCGATGAGAAACTCCTTGGCTTCCGGGTCACCAAGAACGTGGAGAGAACGACTTGCGGCGATCTGGACATTGATCGGGGAAGAGTTGAACAACCGTTTCAATTTTTTGAGAGACTTCGAGTCCTTTAAAAGGCCTACAGCAAATGCAGAAGCCTCTTGCTCGGCTACATTGAGATGGGTGATGTTCATTCGGATCATCGGGAGAAGATCATCCCTTCCGAACTTTGCTGCGCAAAGCAGCGCCTCAACGCGAACGGAAGGGTAGCGATCTTCCATGAGATGACGAAGGATAGCAATGGCATCACTTGTCCCGATCAGAGCAAAAAACTGGGGAAAAAAGAAGCGCGCCTGGGGAGGAACTCGGTACATGAGAGATTCGATTTGACCAACTGCGGCTCGATGCTTCCTTTGCGCAAGGTGGAGAGCTGCTTCCATCCGGGCGAGAAAAAAGGGAGAAGACATCGCCTTGATGAGCAGTTCATCGCTCCGATCGTCTTGCATCCTTCCTAGGAACTGGATCGAAGCGACTTGAGTTTCCCCGTGTTGACTCTTGATCCCCGCTTCTAAGATATCAAGGGAGGAGGCAGCACTCCCGATAGCCGAGCCAAAAATTGAAAGGAGCTGAGTTTCTTTATCGGGACTGCGCGCCCCTTGCTCTAGGAGGATAAAAGCAATTTGCTGCAAAACTTCGAAATCGTGTTTTTCGAGCTGCTTTTGATAGGAAGAGTAGAGAGCAAGAGATTTTTCCACCTCTCCCGCTTGCATCAGATAACTGATTTGGTTTTTGTGTACAGCGGTGGCTTTTTCTCCCCACAGAGGAGAAATAATGACAACAATCCCAAAAACTATCCGAAAAAACAACACAGATGCTACCTCAATACACCCTTTGTCTTATATCACTTTCAACTAGCCAGCTCAAACGATTTTTTCTCCAGAGATATGTATGAAATTTGAGACAACCTCTTGCAAAATTTTGATAAAGATGTATGATAGCCTCTATGATTTATCCTGTTTCAGAAAAGTCATCGATTGCACCTCCAAAGGAGCTTGCTAATTTTAAGAGTGCGTCTCCTCCACCCCCATTTCAAAACGACGTTCTTGAAAGGGGACCAGGCGAAAACATTTCCTTCAAGCGGAGATTCAAAGAGGTGAAATCGAAACTCCTTGAATATCTTCTTCCAGCCTGGGAGTGGATAAAATTCACCTTTCTCTGCTTCATTTTTGGGGATGGTCACTACGAAGAGATGGTTCAAGAACTTGTCGATTTTCGTGAAGACTTCTTGGTTTTTGCAGCGAAAATAAGCACAATTGATCCTCATTTACGGGTAGACAGAGAAAATAAAGCGAAGGAGCGCTTTCAGGGATTAGAAAATGATCTTCAGGCAGGAATCAAAGAAGAAATGGTTAAAATTCTTAGAAGATATGACCCAGATCGCGGGAGTCGAGTCTATAAGAAGCAAGTAAAAGATATCCTAGAGAACGACCCCTTTCGCGAAGTAGAAAACAAAAAACTACACCACAAAGAACCGGTCATGATGTTGGCGATTTTCAATTATGAAACCCGCTTCATCCACGGGAATGTTGATTAAGGAGAACATAAAATGCAGATACAAAAGAGCCATGCGAGCAAAACTCACTTTCCCACAGATATTACCTCAATCCCACTGAAGTTTGCTGAAGAGCAGGCCGGAGCATCTACTCTCAAAACTCTTGCGGCAACGAGCTGCGTGGGGTCACTTTTTTCTCTTTGCTTCGCTCCGTTTAGAATGATAGGTCGATCGGTGATGAGAATTTTTTCGTGTGTCCGTAATTGTCTCTGCTATTATCGAGGAAGCTCACAAGCAAAAATCGACTATGTCGCTACTAAAAAGGTGTTTCGTAGCATTCATACGCTTGTCCTGACGCCTGGTGAAGATCATGAGGCTGATAAGAAGCTTGGAGTAGCTTATAAACGCTTATCTGACTCGGCCCAAGCTCGGTTTAGAGAACATATTGGCTGGGCAGTTGCAAAGCAACAAGGTCAAGCAGAGCGGCCAGATCAAGAGAAATGGGCAAGCGAAAACTGGAATAAAATTCAGAATGACATCAACCTCGCTCTTAAAGATCGATCCAGCGGGCCGCTTGCTGTTGCCGTCAAATCCTTCTACGCAGAAATTGAGCGAAGCGTAAAGTAAAGCTCCTGCATTCTTCTTCTCACATACCAAACTCAAAGACCCGCCTTCAACTACACAATGTTGAGGGTGGCTGAGGGTAGATCTCAGTGGAGTAACTTCATAGCTCAGAATCTTTTTTCGTCTTTTCAGAAAAATCATTGCGTCTTTAAATATTCTTTATGCTAGACTCTGTCTCGTTTACGAAAAAAAAGACCGTCTACTCGATGGTCCAAACCTAAGGAGAATAGCCATGGAGATCAATCCACTACATTCACAACAAGCAACTTTTCAGCCTCATGTATTTGAAGCAGGTAGCAAAAAGGGTGCCGAAGAATCTTCTTCAAGCTCATCCCTCAGTTCGTCTGCCCCCAAAACTGGTGAAAAGACAAGCAGCTCATGTGGCGGGAGCTTTCTGTATTATGTTTCCTTGCCATTTGTAAAGCTATGGGGTGCTACCAAAGCGATCATCAACGCGATCACTTGTGGAATGTGCTGTCAGGATAAGCCTGATTTGAACGCACTATACAACGCAGTGAAAGATGTAAGCGATGCATCTTCTAAAAAGGCTTTTCTAGAAGCATTTCCAGATCAGGAAAAAGCGATCGTACTAGATTATGTTGCAACAGAAAGAAATGCTGCGTTAGGTAAGGATAAGGGAAATTCTGCCAAGGTAAATGAATGGAATAGCAAACATAAAGCAAGACTAGAAAAGGCTGCTGAGAAAGCTATCGAGTCTAATGATCCAAATATCTTCAAAGAGTACGCAGGAAGATTGAAACTAGAGATCGACGCAGCAAGCAAGAAATAAGGAATAAGTCATTTTTTTAAGCCCGAGCAAAAAGCTCGGGCTTCTTTTAACAACGAGAGAGGTAAATGATGGAAGTCCCAAGATTAGAAACATTAACTTGTTCAGATCAGAGCATTTTTCGAGAGAACAGCCCTTTGCTTCAGCCGAAGCAGTCAGTTCAGTTATCAGACCAGCTAATCTCACTTGCAGATGCAAATCCGGAAGGCCGTAGTGGATTTTGCTCCTCTTTATATTCTTTCTTTGCTTCGATAGGGCAAGCCGTTAGCCGTGGAGTCCGTTTCCTTTTCTGCTGTGGAGCAAAAAAGGTCGATCCCGCTGTTGTGAAGATTAAAGAGCTGCAAACAGAAAGAGACGAATTTCAGGCTTTGCACGACAATTTTATCACAGAGCGAGACGCAGATACGACATTGCATAAACGCGCATTTAAGGATAAATGGATAGAGAGATTTGACCAGCTTTCTGGAGATAGGCAAAAGAGATTTGTTTGCAAAGACATGGAATCGAATGCAAGAAACAAACTTGGGAATCGGGCTCCACGGCCTCAGATAGATAAATGGGTAAAGGAAGCATATGATGCAAATACTTTGGGTGTTATTGCAAATGCCCGAGCATACATTCGTGATCTAAATCCCGTACAGCTTCCGAGTGGCACTCGTATAGATCCAATGGAAGATGACGAAGTTCCTGAGAAAATTCTCGATATTATCCGAGATATTCAGAATGAAATTGATGCATTAGGCGTGGAAGAAGAGTGATGAAGATCGGTAAAGTGGACTTCGAGCCAGTCAAACACGTTAGTGGCTCCTTTCACCCTCAGGCTGAGCCTATCAAAGCCGTTGATTACTTGACTTCGCTTCAGCCAGCTTCCCTCTTGAACTATGCCCCGTTTCGATGGATCTCTTCTATTTGCCATTGGATTTGGGAACATGTCTGTTGCTGTGGGAGAACTGCACGGAAGTTAGAACATAGGTTGGAACAGCTCAAAACTGCAGCGGAGTCTTTTTATGCGAATAAAGACTCCATGGCAGATGCTGAGTTCCGCCTTTGGTGGAAAGAGACATTTGAGGGCTTTGACCCTGAGATACAAAAGATGATCCTTCTACGTAATGTCTGTGTTTATGCCGATTCTTTGGAGGTGTTAGAAGAGGCAGGGTTCGATAGCGCAGAGGAATGGGCGGAGAAGAACTACTTTGCAAAGGAAGCTGTATCTCGGAACTTTGTAATCGAGTTGGAAAAAGATACCTCACAGCTACAATATGACCCTTTAAAAAATGTCCCTAGCTATATGGACGATGTTAGAGGGATCTTAATCTCAATGTCTGTCAACGGTTAGACCCGTTTTCCTTCAACGCTCACCTTTAAAGATTTGCTCCTCACCCAACTTTTCTGAGTTGGCTTTTGTCCTCTCATCTCTAAATCTGAAAAGACGTTCTCCGAGGAGAGCTAGGGAGCAAATCAGGGGTTAGATACTCTTCCACTCGAAATTCTATTCGACTGGCAAAATCCTCAGAAAGATAGGCCTTACTTCTTCTTGGCTTTCTTTTGTGGAGTTGAAATAGACTCTGTCAAGTCAACCCAGATTGGGGAAGACCAGGCAATGTGACCATCCTCTTGGACTACTCGCAAGTAGTAGTACACGAAAGGAGGGCGCTCATCAGGTGAGTTTAGAGCGATCTGGCTTAAATCTTGCAGATCGTCATACTCGAAGTCTAAATTGATATCATTCGGCTCCATTGTGTGGAGCTCTTTTCCATTACGGAATATCGTTGCGTTCTTGATGGGCGCTGTTCCGCAAACAGATCCGGTGATGTGCCGGTTGTAAAGGAGGCCAGGCTTGTTCTGGGTCGAAAGCTCGGTTCCGATCTGGCTTCCGGCAATATAGAGCTCTAGAACGATTCGTGCGCCTGTTGTGGCGTAGCAAGAGCGCCTAGAAAGGGCATGGAGAAGGGTGTCACGTGTCTGTTCAACCGCGATGATTCCAGTGAGTCCTGGGGAGTATTGAACTTGGTCGCTTTCAAAAAGTCCTTCGTAGATCCCTCGATCATCAAGTCCTCCAGCAACGAATCCAAACCGGTGGTTCTGGTCGAGTGCCTTACGGATCGAACCTACTGCGGTTTCTTGAATTCCATTTTTGGAGAGCGATTTAATTGGCCGCAAATTCCCTTCAGCTTCGGTACATTCTGAGCAGCCCCAGGCATTGTAGATTTCCACAACACGCTCAAACTCGGGTGAGAACTCTTTGAAATCGGTCTCAAATCCTTTCGCCATGGTAAAGCAGGGGATAGAAAGGACATCTTTTGGGTTGTGAATCTTGTAGATTTTTTTCAGATTGGTGTACTTCGCATCTTTTTTGCGCATCAGCGGCTTGTTGTCTTTTGCATAGATCAACTGGCGAAGGCCTTCATCTTCATCCCCAAACCACTGAAGGCCGAGGAATGAGGTAAAGCGGGTCTCTTCATTTCGCTCTGCAACTTGGGCAGAGATACTCTTCCATACGTCGTTGGGAGTTTCCGCTGGGCTTTCAAAAGGCGAGGAGGCGACAAAATGGAGTCCCATCTCATCTCGCATTGTTCGCATGTAGGTTTCAATCCCTTCCGTAGCATCAATTTTTTCGGATTCCCCATGGAGGAGACCCCAGTAAATGCTGTAGTCAGTATCTGGAAGGCATTTGATCGGGGCTGAGTAGAACTTTTTTTCCACAGGGGAGGTTTTGAGCTCAATCCGGTAGACGCCAGTTTCATTAAAGTAGAGGTTGGGAAGGACAATGAACCCTGTTTCAGGAACAAAGAGTTTCCAGTTGAGGTTCTCTCGAAGGTGTTGGTAACTGAGTTCGATGAGGGTCCCTTCTGGAGCATTACTGGTTAAGTTTCCATGTGCATCTTCAAAGCGGACGATGATGTCAAACCGTCGATTTTTAGAAACAAGAGACGGGGTAAGGATGCGGATTGTTTCTACTTCTCCACCCTTGACGTCGATCGTGAAAGTTTCTGGGTCTTTATAGTCTCCCTTGCCTTTGGTATCGACATATAGGTAGAAGGGGCGACGCCTTTGGCTGACTGTTTGGGCTGTGCTTCCTTTATCTTGATCATTTCCTGGGGTCCCTAGGAAGATATCGACGACTTCTCCTGCTTTGACCTCAGAGTCTAGAGTAAATTCAAAAGCGGGGAAGGGCTGATTGGGAAGTTCAATTTCTTCCGGTGTGTGCGTTTTCCCCTGCGGAGTTTTCAGCCAAAGGAGGTTCTCTTTCCCTGACACTTCCGGAATCTCCCAGTCTGTGGGGCGATTTTGGAGCATCATGTCAAATTTGAGCTTGGTCCCTTTGGGCAAATTGGCGGCAGGCGAGTAGGAAAATTTCCAAGTGCCTGTTTGTCCGGCAAGAGCTACATGGGGTTCTGTAAGGCAAATCGAGCGTCGCATATGATCGCTATTCTGCACGATCTAGACATTCTTTGGTAGATTAAATCTCTTAAATAGAGAGATTAATTGGGTGTTACCCGGATTTTCTCGATGGTTCGCTCCGAAGAGCTTAAGACTTCGAGTTCGAATTCATCGGTGTGGAGCCGCCAACCTTTCGAGGGGATAGTCCCTGCTTTGTGGAAAATGTAGCCTCCCACTGTTTCGTATTCGGGTCCTTGAGGGATCTGCAGTCCAAGCTCTTCTTCGATGTCTAGGATGGTCATCTTTGAGTCGACGATCCAGCCTCCGGAAGGGATGACAGAAAAGAGAGCTTCTTCATCTTCGTCGTATTCGTCAGCAATTTCGCCCACCAGTTCTTCGAGAATATCCTCAATGGTGACGATCCCTTCTGTTCCCCCGTATTCATCAACGACAATGGCGAGATGGATCTGTTTATTGCGGAACTCCTGCAGTAGTTGGGAAATGGGTTTGGTCTCTGGCGCGTAGACGATGGGCTTGAGAAGGTTTTCGATCGGAGCATCGAGCTCTTTGTCCGATGTGAAATGAGTAGAAAAAATGTTGAACAGGTCTTTGTAGTAGAGAGTGCCGATGATGTTGTCGACGGTTTCCTTCCACACAGGAATTCGGCTATACCCTTCCTCCAGAAACCCTTTTGCCGCTTCGCGAATCGAGGTGGTAGAGCTTAGGGTGAACATATCAATGCGAGGAACCATCACTTCTCGCACAATCCGCTCTTTGAAGGAGACGAGAGAGAGGATTAGCTTCTGGTCGTTCGGGTCCAAGTAAGGGGCAAATTCAGCGTCATGGAGGATCTCCAGAATTTTATCTTTGATCCGGTAAGAAGTGGCAACTTGCGTGTCTGGCATGGCTCCCTTCATACAGAGGAAGAGGAGGAGGCAGATAGGCCAGAAAGGGAGGAGGAAGAGAGAGGTGAGCTGGCAGGTGGCCTTGAAGAAGCTCTCCGAGCGGAAAAGGCTAATGATCCGAAAAAGAGAGTCAGCAGCAACGGCCACTCCCAAGAGGATAAGGATAGCGCCAGTGAGGCTAAACTCTTTTGGGAAAAGATAGGAAAGCCCGCATGCAGTGTAGCCGATTAAGAGGATGGGTCGGGTCATGTTGAGGGCGTAGGCGAGCTGGTCTCGCTTTTTAGCTTGGAAAAAAAACTTGGCTAGCCCTTTCTGCTTTTTGGCAAGAGTCTCGCTGCGTGCCTTTCCCATCCGCTGGATCGAAGAGGTCACTCCAGAGATCAGGCATGAGCCAAGGAGAAACAAAAGAGAAAAAATTAGAGTGTTACTCATTAATTCTCATGGTGTAATTGATAGGTGGTTTTTTGCAAGAGCTCTCATCCATTTTTTTTCGGCCCTTCGCATTTTTTCCTCTTCCGCTCCTGGGGTATCCAAGTATCCGAGGAGGTGTAAAAAACCATGCACCACATAGAGTGTGAGCTCCTGATAAAGGTCTTCTCCATGCTTTTTCGCATAGGCTCTCGCAACCTCAGGGCAGACGAAGATGTCTCCGAGGGATTGGCAAGTTTTGGAGGGAGGGTCTGAGGGGAAGGTAATGCAGTCGGTGATGCTAGGGTCGTCAAAGAACTCAGCGTGGAGGCTTGAGATTCTCTGCTTTCCCACAAAGTGGATAGAGAGCTCTTCACACCAAATTCCCGCTTTTTCTAAAAGAAAAACAACCACCTGCTTCACAGAAGCAGGAGAGACGGGAATTTTCCTCTGAGAATTTAAAACGGTGAGATTAAGAGGGGGTTTTGGGGAGGACGGTGACTTTTTTATTTTCGTCATCTTTCCATTTGCCCAATTTTCTCAAAACGTCGATTCGCT
>Ga0180438_10004653_pt1 | contig 19612 bp, 17 predicted proteins | sample SS_ome_12_FD_132455 | JGI IMG/M metagenome (GOLD analysis project Ga0180438, IMG submission 132455) | Hypersaline lake sediment archaeal communities from the Salton Sea, California, USA - SS_3_D_2 metaG | ecosystem: Environmental > Aquatic > Non-marine Saline and Alkaline > Hypersaline >... | reverse complement strand
TGCCGACTTTTTTCGACATGTACCTGGGCATCGATGAAACGGCTGATGACGGACAATAGGGAGGGAGGTAAGGCCTCCGATGGACATTTACAGTCTATGAGATGTTTCGCGTCTTGGATTCGGTAGAACGATGAATTTCGATGTTGTTTGTATACATCCGCGAGATGCCGAATTCGATGTATCGAAAATATATGGGGGATAGAGCTCGATGAAAAGAATAATGAATAAAATACTGCTCACCAGCATGCTGGCACCCCTCCTTCTTCTGGCCAATAGCAATGAGAAGGCCCGGATCGAGGACGCTACGGACGTGATTCTGGATATCATGGACATCCCTGAACAGAAGATACATCCAGAATTGCTGGATGATGCCTTCGGTATCGCCGTCATACCCGGCGTCATCAAGGTGGGGCTGGGTCTGGGGGGGCGGCATGGCAAGGGCATCCTGGTGGTACGCACTCCCGACGGTCATTGGAGCCGTCCCGTGTTTCTGATCCTCACCGGCGGGAGCATCGGCTGGCAGATCGGTGTCCAGTCGACAGACATCATCCTGATCTTCAGGAAGAAAAAAAGCGTCGATGCCATCCTGGAGGGCGAGTTCACCCTGGGAGCCGACGCTTCCATCGCTGCCGGTCCCGTGGGACGGCATGTCGGTGCGAAAACCGACGTGACATTCAAGGCCGAAATCTATTCTTATTCCCAGAGCCGTGGCCTCTTTGCCGGACTCGCCCTGGAAGGGGCGGTACTCCAGATCGACCACGATGCCAACGAGGATTTCTACGACGATCAAACCGTGACGCCCGATGACATCTTCTCAAACCGAGTGCAGAACGTTCCTGCCTGTGTCCAGGAATTCCAGCGTGTGCTAACCGAATATGTCCGTTGGGAAGGAGGAGAATAGAATCCCATGGCTCTCCTCATCCTCATGCCGGGCAGAGATATCTCGGAATTCGCAGCTCACATTCGATCCGGCCGGCCGGACATCGACCTGCGCATCTGGCCCGATACGGGTGATAAAACCGACATCGATTTTATCGTGACCTGGAAACACCCTCTGGGAGCCCTGGTTCAATTTCCCAATGTGAAGGCCATCTCGTCCTTTGGCGCCGGTGTCGACCATATTCTCAGCGATCCTGACTTGCCCAGAGGCGTGCCCATCGTCCGTATCATCGACGAAAAACTCATACACGACTTGAGGGAGTACGTCATCGCCGCGGTATTGAGCCACAAACGGCATCTGGCAGAATACAGGAAAAACCAGAACGCCAAAAAGTGGGAACCCATACCCATGGAGCGGGAAAGAACGGTGGGCATACTGGGCCTCGGACGTATCGGTGGAGCGATAGCAGCAGGTTTTGCGGCGCTGGGCTTTCGGGCATGCGGTTGGGATCGTGTGATGAAAAAGATCCCCGGCGTTCAGTGCTTCCCAGAGGATCGATTGGACGATCTCCTGAGGATTACCGACTACCTCGTCTGCTGCCTTCCTCTGACGCCCGAGACGAAACACCTACTGAATAGGAAAGTATTCAAGCGGATGAAACGCGGTGCCTACGTCATCAACGTGGGCAGGGGAGACCATCTGGTGGAGGACGATCTCGTGGAGGCCGTCGAGGGAGGCCGGGTTTCAGGCGCCTGTCTGGATGTGTTTCAGACGGAGCCCCTGCCCCAGGACCACCCGTTCTGGAGTCATCCCAAGATCACGGTGACGCCCCACATCGCCAGCCTGACGGACCCGGTATCGGCAGCAGAGCAGGTCATCGAGAATTACCAGAGAGTACTGGACAAAAGGGAACTCGTCAACACCATAGACGTTCAGATGGGATACTGAAAAAACACATGTCATTTCATAGCCACTGTTCTCCTCTGCTTTCTCGGATCTCTCTATGGTTATACGGTTTTGTGAAAGGTACAGTGAAGGCTAATCAACCATGAAAAATATCCTGGGTATCATCGCATCACCCCGCAGGCTCGGTAACTGCGAGATCATGGTCAAAGAAATCAGCCGTCATATACCCGAGCCTCACAAGCTGCATCTTCTGCGGTTGTCCGATTTCCACATCAAGCCCTGCCGGGGGTGCTACCTCTGCCTCTTTAAAAAACAGCGGTGCGTCCTGAGGGACGACCTGACCACGATCATCGACGCCCTGGCCAACGCCGACGGCCTGATCCTCGCCTGTCCGACGTATTTTCTGGGGCCCAACAGCACTCTGAAACGGCTCCTGGATCGGGGCATGACATTCTACGCCCATGTGGAACGGTTGTGGGGCAAGCCCGCCGTGGGTATCGGCATCTCGGGAATCGCCGGCAAGGAAGGATACACACTCCTGGGTATCGAAAGCTTCCTGAACCTGATCCTCGCGGACATCAAGGAGTGTACCATCGTGACCGGCGCACTGCCCGGGGAGGTCTTTTTAAACGATCGTAATGCCGAGGTGGCCGCCCGGTTGGGCAAAAGCCTCTTCGGCCCCACCCTGGAAAAAAAGACGCCGACCTGTCCCGTGTGCGGGGGCAGTACGTTTCGATTCCTGAGCAAGAACGACATACGATGCATGCTGTGCAGCAATACTGGAACGATCGCCATAAAGGCGGGCAATCCTATATTTCAAATTAAAAAAGATGAACACGGACTCTTTCTCAGCAAGCAGGAGGCTCTGGAGCACAGGGAATGGCTCCGGGGAGAAGTACAGAGGTACCAGGAGCAGAAAGACAGATTGAAGGAAATTCGGTCGCGCTACGATGAAAACGACCACTGGATAAAGCCATCCTAATAATGCGACGGAGATAGAAATGAAGCCGAAGAGCGAGGATTCCTTCCTGGATAAGCGCATGGCCCGTTACGACAGGTGGCTGGCTGAGGATAAGATCGCGTATTCGTCCAAAGTCATTCCCATTAACGAATCGCTGTCTTCACAGCAGTGGGTGCTTCCCACGGAGCAGGTATTGGAAATATTCCACAACGCCCGGTCGATTGCCCTCACCGCATGCGAATGCCGCAGTCATTATCATCGATGCGACAATCCTCTGGACGTTTGCTTCCTGTTAGACGATGAGGCCGATAAATACGTGGCATTGGGTGAGGCTCGCCGGATTTCTATCGAGGAAGCGATGGAGGTCATGCGCGTGGCCGACGAGAGAGGTCTCATCCACCTGAGCCTCTTCCAACCGGACCACCAGCTCTATGCCCTATGCAACTGCTGCTCCTGCTGCTGTCACGATCTCCAGATCGTCCGCCAGTACGACCGCAAAGACCTGATGATTCAGTCGGAGTATGTCGCGGTGCAGGACGATGAGGCATGCTCTCACTGCGGTATCTGTATCGACCGATGCATCTTCGATGCCCGCACTTGGGAGGATGAACACGTGGTTTACAATGCCCAGGCGTGTTACGGTTGCGGCCTCTGCGTTACCACTTGCCCGGAGAACGCTATCGTCATGGAGCGGAGGTAGCGTGACCCTTTGGCAATAAAAGCAATCCGGGATGTTTTAGCGATCCTTCGCAACGGATGTGACGGGGCAGCCGGAGCAGGCATTTTAATATGACATATGAGGAAATAAAGACGACATATCATTTCTATATTCAGTATGAAAGACTCAGAACGCATTCCACAAATCGGAATGGGTTCAGTGGGCCCGATAGAGACATGTTATTATCCAACGATTTTAAAATGAGGAACTGACCATGAAACACATTCGACATGAACTGATCGCTTTCTTCACGGGCTGGATACTCTGTTCCCAGCTATCCGCCTGTACCACGGCCATCGTGTCCGGCAAGTTCACGCCCGACGGCAGGCCCTTGCTTTTCAAGCACCGGGACGCGGGTGTACTCCAGAATAAACTCATGTTTTTTACCGACGGCAAGTTCGAGTACATTGGTGTTGTGAATTCCGACGATCCTGAGGGCGACGAAATCTGGGCCGGTTGCAACAGTGCCGGTTTCGCCATCATGAATGCAGCCTCATACAACATGAATGAAAACGACACGACGAGCGTGAAGGATCGCGAGGGGATTGTCATGAAGCAGGCACTTCAGTCCTGCGCCACGGTCGACGACTTTGAAAAACTTCTGGAGCGTCTGCCCAAGCCTCTGGGCGTTGAGGCCAACTTCGGTGTCATCGATGCCCAAGGCGGTGCCGCTTACTTCGAATGCGGCAATTTCGATTTCATTAAAATCGATGCCAACGACCCTCAAACCGCACCCTTCGGCTACATTGTCCGTACGAATTATTCCTTTGCCCGCGATCCGAATGAGGGATACGGCTACATCCGTTATCTCACGGCGGAACAGCTTTTTTATAACGCCGCGGCATCCGGTGACCTGACCTTCCAATTCATACTTCAAAAAGTATCCCGTTGTCTGAGACATTCACTGACCGGCATCGACTTGAGCCAGAACCTGCCCAGAGATGGAAACGACACACGGTTCGTCGATTTTCAGGATTTCATCCCCCGCCATTCCTCCGCCTCAACAGTCGTGGTTCAGGGCGTCCGGCCCGACGAATCGCCAGATAAGACCACGATGTGGACCATCCTGGGCTGGCAACCCTGCGCCGTCGCCATGCCGACATGGGTCAAGGGAGGCCAACGCCTGCCCTCCGTACTCATGGCCGACGAAACGGGAAACGCCCCCTTGTGCGACATGGCTATGCGCCTGAAGAAACAGTGTTTCCCCATCGAGAGGGGATCGGGGTATAAATACATGAATCTCGCGGCATTGATGAATCAGGCCGGCAGCGGCATACTGCAGAGGTTGATGCCCCTGGAGGATGAAATAATCGCAAAATCCATCGGCGTACTGACGCGCTGGCGGGAGGAGGGCATGAACACCAAAGATATTCAAGATCACTATCGATGGCTGGACGATATAATATTCGTGAAGTATAAAAACATGTTTAACCTGTAAGAACGACATTCTCCGTTGGATTGTCCATAGCCCATGGGATGCGTCCAAACGAGAAGGGCGTCCGATGGCAGAAAGTCGAACTATCTGTAACCGTTTCATCATCATGTACCAATAAGGGGTAGCAGGATGAAAAACGAGAACAACGCCATCCACCGACAGGACAGTAACGGTGTCGACATCGTTTCTTTCTCAAACCGAACGAAGCAAGAAAAAAAGCTGCTGAGACGATTCGTCGATTTTCACTGGGAACATTACAAGGACGACCCCCAGTATGTTCCCCTGCTGGATTACGAATACCTGGGATTCAAGCTGATGGGAATCAAGGGCTTCTTCGAACCCAACAATCTCTTCTTCAAACATGCCGATATGCATTTTTTCCTGGCATCACGGAACGGAGAGATCGTCGGCCGATGCAACGCCTTCGTGAATCACAACCACAATCAACACTGGAACGAAAAGGTCGGTTTCTTCGGCCAGTTCGAATGCATCGAGGATCAACATGTGGCCGACCTGCTGCTCCAAGCATCCGAAGAATGGCTCCGTACACAGGGCATGGATACGGTTCGCGGCCCCCAGAACCTGCCCGTGAACGACGCCACGCCCGGATTCCTGACCGAAGGGTTCGATACGCGTCCGGTAATGTACTACCATTACAACAAACCCTACTATACCGATCTGGCCCAAAAAGCCGGATATCGAGCCGTGAAACGCGTGAAGTCTTGGGAAGTGCCGCCCTCCAAACCCTGGGAAGAAAAACTCGTTCGCGTATCACAAAAGGTATTGGAGCGGTACCACATCCGTGTGGAGAGTTGGAACCAGCGTCCCCTGGCCGAGCGAAAAGAGGAAATGTTCCAGATTTACAACGAGGCTTGGAAGGACAATTACGGATTCGTCCCCTTCACCGAAGAAGAATTTTCTCACATCATCGATGACATGCTCCTCATCATGGACAAGGGGTTGTTTATCTTTCTGTACATTGAGGATGAGCCCGTCGCCTTCTTCGGCGGTGTCCCCAACGTCACGGAAAACCTAAGACGAATCGGTCGCCTCCGTCACGCCGAACTCCTGCGAGCCATGAAGGTCGTTCTGTTCAAGAACCGCCCCAAAGGATTCCGCCTGGGGTATCTGGGCGTGAAGCCTAAATACCGTAGGCTGGGGCTGGACGGCGTCATGCTGTGGAAACAAAAGGCTTACGCCCGGGAACACGGTTACGAGTACTGCGACATGGGGTGGGTCTTGGAGGACAACACGATGACCATTCGACTCATCGAGATGATGGGAGCAACGCCGTCCAAGACGTACACAATCTTCGAGAAAAGAATCGTATGAGGTAACGGTCGAAGAATACATAACGGATGCTTCTATCCATCTTTGGAAGATCGGTGTATAATAGAATGAGGAATAGCGGATAACGTCCGGTCTTGCACCGGCTGAGAATGTGTTCATGTGTTTCAGCATATCGGAACATACGGTTGAACAAAAAGACAGAGGATTCAATATGGAAATCTATGTGGGTAATCTGTCGGATAGCATCACCAAAACCGACTTGAAGAATGTTTTCAAGCCTTATGGGAAAGTAGCAACCGTTAAACTAAAGAAGGATTTGTTCACGAAAAAATCAAAAGGCTATGCCTTCGTGGTCATGCTCAACGCCAAGGAGGCCGAAGCTGCCATCGAAGCCCTGAACGGAACCGAACTAAAAGGTCAGACATTGAAGGTGAGCGAATACCGTACCGAAACCCAGACATGGCGAAGGCCTACAAAAAAGGGGCCGCCGTTCTGATGACCGAACGGACACAAAACCCGACGATGCAGGTCCCTGCCTGGATCAAAGGCTTCGCCCGGGAAATGCTGGGTTGCGACTGCGCCGATGCCGTGTTCGAACACATCGAATACTTTCCCGAAACGGAGGTTGGAGACTTTCCCGGTCTCGTTAGACGGATCGTTATCGGAAACCGCTTGTTGATCTTTATATGGGAGTCGGAAGATCTGACCGAAGTGGAGACACATTTACCTTTACTCCTGAATGCCGGGATAAAGGAGCGGGACGACCGCCGCCTGAACCGGTTCCGCCTGGTCATCGGAACCACGGACGCAGAAGGGATAAAAAGCGTGATGGATGCATGGGATCCGGTATCCTCTGGCAGAGACCCCAAAGCCCATCTCCATATCATTCGCAAAGAGGATATACCTCGAGGATAATCCGCCATGACGCCCATGTCCCTCATGACCGATGGCGCCAAAAAGCGGCGAAAAACGGCCAGGGGCATCCATCCGTATTCCATCGGAAACCGACAAAGAGTTCTGACACATCGTGATAAACAAAGAGGCTCGTCCTTCTCACATCTGCTTGAAATCGGACAAGACAACCGACCCAATTTTCCATCCGGTTTCCTCCAGGAAATCGACTCTGTAAATACCACATGTCATGTCGAGCTTGCAGCACAGCCATTGGGACGAAAGGGGAATAGGTGATGCCGATTCTATACGTCGAACTCGATAATACAAAATGCATCGCACACGGGGTGGATTGAGGCCTGAGTCTTTAGGAGGTGTGACCGAATGAAAAAATACCGTGATAAAAGTCCTGAAGATGTGATGAAAATGGTGACCACGGAAATCATCCGACGTGCCATCACATACGGGAACAAGAAGAATCGCATCATCAGAATCAGTAAAACCTCTGGCGGCAAGGGTGTGGATGTGCGCATCCTGGACGCGCGGACGGACGAGGGTTCTAAAAATTTAGAAGCGTTTTTCAAGATCGTGAAACGCCATTATACCATCTCCGGCCTGGGGGCACCGGAAGAAAAAAATGCCGTAAACTGGCGTGCGCTTAACCTTCCGCTGTGGCGTCGCATCCTGCTCCTCTTTCAGGTAGCCGTTTCATTCTACATGAAAGGCACTCCGGCAAAGAACCGATTCTACCGGTGGATGGGCGTGCACATCGGACACAACACGGAAATCATGCAGCTCGTATGGCTGGATCATTTCCGCCCGGAGCTTATCTTTATCGGGGATAATACAGTCCTGGGTGCTTACAGCCGTGTTACGGTACATACATACGAAGGCCGGGGTCGGTTTCGATTTGGGCTGGTGGAAATCGGATCGAACTGTACCCTGGGTGCGGGCACGGGCATGGGAACGATCAAGATAGAAGACCGTGTTCGGTCGCTCCCGGGGACGACACTCTCGCCTTACCTGATCAGAATCAAGGCCGGTTCCGTAGTCGGATGGAATCCACCTCACGTGGAGCTACCCACAAAAAAAGAAGGATAAATGAAGCGTCCTCGTCATGGAACGGAAGCACACAAGAAGCCTCGTCTGGTCGAAGGCTCTGTCGGTAAGACACTGATTCGACTGACCATTCCGATGATATTCGGAATGTTTAGCATGGTCATTTTCAACCTGGCAGACACCTTCTTCGTCGGTCATCTGGGTGCCGCCGAACTGGCGGCCCTGAGTTTCACCTTCCCCGTCGTCCTGGTCATCCACAGCTTGGCCTTGGGCCTTGGTATCGGTGCTTCGGCCGTCATCTCCCGGGCCATCGGGGAGGGAAATCACGATCAAGTCCGGCGGTTGACCACAGACAGTCTGGTTCTCTCCTTTCTCCTGGTTGCTTTCTTCGCTATCCTGGGCATACTGACCATCAATCCCCTGTTCGGGCTTCTGGGTGCCACGGAGCGTACGCTCCCCCTCATCAAACAATACATGCAAATCTGGTATCTGGGTGTTATTTTCGTCATCGTACCCATGGTGGGTAATAACGCCATCCGGGCCAGTGGCGACACCAAAACACCGGCCATCATCATGATGACAGCAGCCGGGATCAATTTGGTCATGGATCCATTGCTCATTTACGGCATCGGTCCATTCCCGAGACTCGAAATTCAAGGGGCCGCCCTGGCCACCGTCTTCGGCCGGGCCACCACACTGATCGTATCCCTTATCGTTTTAATCCGTAGGGAACGCATGATCACGTTTCATCTGGCTCCCCTGAAAACAATCCTCAATTCCTGGAAACAGGTGCTCTATATCGGCATACCATCCGCTACCACGCGCGTCATCATTCCCATCGGCGTGGGTGTGATTACCCGTTTTGTATCAGCCTACGGCCCCGAATCCGTGGCCGCCTTCGGCGTAGCCTCTCGCATCGAATTCTTTGCCGTGGCTGCTGTCATGGCCCTGGCATCCGTCATCGGACCTTTTGTGGGTCAGAACCGGGGTGCCGGTATGATGGGCCGCGTCCAGCAGAGCGTCCGATACAGCAAACGCTTCGCTCTCGTATGGGGCGTATTCCTGTTTGTCGTCCTGGCGGTTCTGGCGAACCCCCTGGTCGCCCTGTTCAACAACGACCCGAGAATCGTCTCCGGGGCTTCCGTCTACCTCCGAATCGTACCCCTAGGATACGGGCTGTACGGAATCCTCGTACTCTCAGCCTCCGTCTTGAATGTATTGAAAAAACCCCTTCATGCGGCTTCTCTCTCCGTCTTTCAGATGTTTGTTCTCTATATTCCCTTGGCCCTGGCCGGATCGGCACTATGGAGACTGCCGGGCATATTCATCGCCTTGGCCGCATCCTATTTTATCGCGGGAACGGCTGCACACGCCGTGTTGAAGAGAACCCTGGAGTCCGAACGAACAACAGTGGCGAATCTCCATAGTCAAAAATGAAAAATGTGGATGAAACGGATGGATAAGACAAAGGAAAATTTGAATTTCAAATGCCCTAAATGTGGCAACACCCGGTATGAAATCGGTGAGTTTAGGGCAACGGGTGGCTTTTTGACCAAAGTCTTCGACATCCAGAGCAAGCGCTTCAGTACCGTGACGTGCACCCAGTGCAAGTATACGGAAATCTATAAAACCAGGAGCAGCATGCTGGGTAATGTATTCGATTTCTTCACAAACTAATCTGATCGCACCCAACCTCATGGCGGTACTATGACAAAAACGTTTTCTGGCATTCAAAATATCGCCTTTCTGAGTACCCACGGGCACTTTGATCCAGTTCCGCAACTGGGACGAACCGATACCGGAGGACAGGTCGTTTACGTTCTCGAATTGGCCAAAGCCCTGTCCGCACTCCGGATAAACGTGGACATCTTTACACGATGGTTTGATCGTACGCAAAAACAGGTTAACCCGGTTCCAGACTGGCCCGGTGTCCGGATCATCCGCATACCTGCTGGCCCATGGGCGTTTATCCCCAAAGAGGAAATTTACGACGTGTTGGATGGCTTGGCGGAAAACATGATCGCATTCATTAAAAAACAAGGCTTCGGATACGACTTATTTCACGGTCATTATGTCGACGCGGGAATCGTCACTCTCCGGGTGGCACGGCATATGGAAAAGCCATCCTTTTTTACACCCCATTCCCTGGGCGCCTGGAAACGGGATCAGATGAAGGGCGATCCCGACGAAATGGAAAAGAAGTATAGATTCAAGCGCCGGATTTCCGAAGAACGCCGTATCTTCCGATCGGTCGATGGGCTGGCCGTCACTTCCCTCGTTCAACACGAAAAACTGGAGGCGTTGTACGGATTCACCTCGGACAACATCGTAAACCTCCCTCCAGGGACGAACATTCACCAGTACCGGCCGTCCCGACCCGATGAAGAGGATGTCCATACAGACCTGCCCAAACCGTATGTCTTGTGCCTGAGTCGTATCGACTCCAACAAGGGTCACGACCTCTTGCTGGAAGCCTTCGATATCGTGAGAAACCGAATGCCCGATTTTCACCTGGTAATCGGGGGTGGATCTGCGAGACCGCAGCAGCGGGAATTGGAGATACTCGATAATATAAAAAATATCATCCGGCAAAAGCATCTGGAGGAAGCCGCCCATGTCATCGGGTACGTTCCAGACAAGATGATGGTGCCGTACTACAGGCAGGCCGAGCTGTTCGTCCTCCCGTCGACCTTCGAACCTTTCGGTATGACGGCCGCGGAGGCGATGGCCTGCGGAACGCCCGTGATCGCATCCAAACACGGGGGAATCAGGAACGTCATCGTTTCCGGAAAAAACGGTCTCCTGATCGACCCGGCAAATCCCCAGGAGTTTGCCGAGGCCATACTATCCCTGCTGGACGATAAAAAACGGGCCCTGTCTATGGGATTGCTGGGTTGCGAGACGATCCGCCGGGAATACAGCTGGGAAGCCATGGCAGAACGACATATAGCGTTTTATCGTCGATTCATGACAACATGATGCACTCCTTATGGGAGGGTCCCGTGGATATCCATAAGCTTGACCGCTTGTTTAAACCTCAACGAATCGCCTTAATCGGCGTGACTCCAAATCCCAACAGCGTGGGCGGAAAAGTTCTCAGCAACCTGGTGGGTGGTGGTTTTCATGGTGTCGTTTATCCGGTAAACCCGACTACTGAGGCCGTTATGGGTATTCCATGCTACACCGATATGAAGAGCCTTCCCAAAACACCGGAACTGGGCATCATCTGCACACCGGCTAACGATGTTCCCGACATGGTACGCCAATGCGGAGAGGCCGGCATTTTAGGCATCATTATCATCTCTGCTGGGTTTGGAGAAACCGGCCGTGAAGGAAAAATACTCGAAGAAAAAATGCTCGAAATCGCCCGACAATTCGACGGCATGCGAATCCTTGGACCCAACTGTCTGGGCATCATTGTTCCCGGTCATTATTTAAACGCCAGCTTCGCTTCGTCCATGCCCCAAAAAGGACACATTGCCTTCATCTCCCAATCAGGAGCCCTTTGCACATCGGTTCTAGATTGGGCTTTGGAGCAGAAGCTCGGGTTCTCTCAATTCGTATCTATCGGGAATGCCATCGATGTAGACTTCGGAGATCTCATCGACTATTTCGGAGAGGACGAGAACACAAAATCGATTATTCTTTATATCGAGTCCATCCGCAATGCCCGCTCTTTCATGACGGCTGCCCGCGCCTTCGCCCGAACAAAGCCCATTATCGTGTATAAAGCCGGTCGATTCTCCCAATCGGCGGAAGTCGCATCCTCCCATACCGGGGCCATGGCCTCCGAGGATACTGTCTACGATGCTGCTTTCCAGCGTGCCGGCCTGGCCCGTGTGTTTGACATCGGCGATATTTTCGACTGTGCCGAACTCATCGGCCGACAGAAAATACCCAAAGGATCATCCCTGGGAATTGTGACGAATGCGGGCGGGCCCGGCGTCATGGCCACCGATGCACTCATCGCATCCGACGGCGTACTGGCAAGATTATCCGATGAGACCATGGATGCGTTAAACGAAAATCTTCCGCCCATGTGGTCTCACGGCAATCCCGTGGACGTACTGGGAGATGCCCGCAGCAAGCGTATCGCTAAAGCCACCCAGATCGTACTCAAAGATTCAAATGTAGATGCCGTCATCGTCATTCTTACGCCTCAAGCCATGACCAATCCAACGGCCACGGCCAGAGCCGTTGCACAACTAGCAGACAGCACATCCAAACCTATCCTGGCGGTTTGGCTGGGCGGACAGAGCATGCGAGAAGGCATTCGGATTCTCAACGAGGCCGCCATTGCCACGTATTCCACACCGGAACAGGCTGTGGGCGCCTTCATGACCCTGGTGGCCTACGCCAGAAACCTGGAAACCCTGTATGAAACACCCAAGGATATACCCGTCCGGTTTCCCATAGATCGAAAAAAAATCAGGGAACAGTTCGATTCGATGATCTTTAATGAAAGCACAGTGCTTACGGAAGACGCCTCTAAAAATTTTCTGGAAGCTTACGGCATTCCTATTACGCGTACATACCCAGCAACCTCTGCCGATGAGGCCGTACAAAAAGCCACCGAATTGGGATATCCTGTGGTACTCAAAATCCTGTCGCCGAACATTACCCATAAATCAGACATAGGCGGCGTCGCACTCAACCTGCAGGACGAGCATTCCATCCGAGAAACATACCAGCGCATGATTGCCCGGGCCCGTGAGATGAAACCCGATGCAAATATAACCGGCGTGACCGTACAAAAAATGATAAACATGAAAGACGTCGTAGAATTGATTATAGGTACAAAGCAGGATCCTGTTTTCGGAACCGTCATCATGGCGGGACTGGGAGGAACGTCTGCCGAACTCCTGGGCGACCAAGCCCTGGGATTCCCTCCATTGAACGAGCGTCTGGCCCGCAGAATGCTGGAATCCCTTAAAATCTGGCCACTCCTCCAGGGGTACCGGGGTCGACCTCCCGTCCATATTGATAAACTCATTGAAGTGCTCATCCGGCTATCCTACTTGGCCGCAGATTACCCAGAAATTCATGAGCTGGACATCAATCCACTTCTCGTATCCAAAGACAACGTGATGGCTCTGGATGCACGCGTGATTATGAACGAAAAACGCGTTGAAAAACAAACAAAGCCGTATGCCCACCTCGCCTTGAAGCCTTATCCCGAAGAATATGTTCGGGAAGCCTGTCTATCTGATAAGACACAAATCACGCTGCGTCCCATCAAACCTGAAGATGAACCCATGTGGTTCGGCCTCCTGGATAGCTGTTCACGGGAGTCGATTTACATGCGTTTTCGTTATGCCTTCCACTGGAAAACCCATGAAGTAGCCTCGCGATACTGTTTCATCGACTATGACCGAGAAATCGCTATCGTGGCCGAACACAACGATAACGACTCCCGGAAACTCCTGGGAGTCGGCAGACTGATCGCCGATCCTGATCATGAAACAGTCGAATATGCTATCCTCATTGCCGATGAATGGCAGAACAGAGGGTTGGGAACCATTCTGACAGATTACTGTATAGAAATCGCCCGCGACTGGGGCCTGAAACGTTTTTTAGCCCAGACCACCACAGACAACCCACGTATGACCGCCGTCTTCCGCAAACGAGGTTTTGATATCGAAATCGATCCTGCAACATCTTTGGTCGAAGTCTCAAAAGCTCTCGTATGATCACACATTTTTTAGATGAAAGACGATTTATAAATGAACCTGTCTGAACAAAACATGAATAAAGAACAGAGGACACCCTCGTGAAAGGACGCCCCTCCATCATCCACATCAGCCTGGCCATCCTTGCCTGTCTGCTTTGGTCCACGGCCTTTGCCGGCGTAAAGATAGGACTTCAATACATCAAGCCGTTCTCCTTTGCCGGCCTTCGGTTTATCCTGTCCGGACTCCTCCTGCTCCCGTTCTGCGGAAAATGGTCTATCTTCGTTCGTATCGTAACCACACATTTCAGAACCATTCTGCTCGTCAGCCTCTTCCAAACATTCCTTCTGTACGGCTTCTTCTACGCCGGTATCGCCCTTATTCCCGGAGCGCTGGGGGCCATCGTCATCGGTGCGGCCCCGCTGTTTTCGGCCATCACAGCCCATTTTTATATGCCCGATGATGAGATGACATGGGGTAAATCCGGCAGCATCGCCGTCGGTATCCTGGGCGTGATACTCATCAGCCTGAGCCGTCAGCCCTGGTCCGCCAGTGGGCTGAAAGAGTTCGTCGGCGTGCTTCTTCTCATCCTGGGATGCGTCTCTTCTTCCTTTGGTAACATCATCGTGGCCAAGGATGAAGACCGGGTGCCGCCCCTTATCCTCAATTCCGTTCAGATTTTTATCGGAGGCCTGTTGCTCTTCCTGATATCTATTCCACTGGAGGGACTACCCCGTTTCGATTATCCTCTGTCTTTTTACGCCGTCCTGCTGTGGCTCGGCTGTCTTTCGGCCATCGCAATATCGATATGGTTCTATCTTCTTAAACGGCCGAGTATGAAAGTGTCGGAACTCAACCTCTGGAAATTTATCATCCCCGTCGGAGGGGCCCTTTTCAGCTGGATCATCCTTCCCGACGAATCTCCCCAGCTCCTGCCCGTCATCGGCATGCTCTGCGTAACGATTTCCGTATTATATTACCACGCGTCTCTGATTTGGCGAAGGTCGTGATTGACTCTTTACTCGATATTTTGTATTATTATAGATTGTACTCCTCGCACCACACTCAAACCGGAGGATACACACCTTGAAAACACGAACGATTTATTCCCTGCTTCTCATTTTTTTCCTGACATCATCTAGATTGCTTATCGGTCAATCCCTGCCCTCACCGGAAGATGCATTCGGCTTCCGCATGGGCAGCGACCGCCAGCTCATCGACTGGAATCAGATCGTCGATTACTTCCATGCCCTCGACCGACACTCCGACCGTATCATCGTCCAGGAACTGGGCAAAACCACGCTGGGAAAGCCCTTCCTGATGGCCGTTATGTCTTCAGAAAAGAACCTGCGGAACCTGGATCATTATCAGTCCATCCAGAAGCGGATCGCCAACCCGGACGATAGGACCATCGAGGAATCCCAGGAACTCCTGGAAGAGGCCCGGGCCGTGGTCATGGTCAGCCTGAATATCCACGCCACGGAGATCGGTTCTAGCCAGGAATCCGTGGAGTTGGCCTGGGAATTAGCAACCCGAACCGATCCCAAGACCCGTAAGATACTGGACAACGTCATCGTTCTCCTCATGCCATCCCTCAACCCCGACGGTCTCCAGATGGTCGTTGAATGGTATCGAGAGCACGTGGGCACGCCCCACGAGGGATGTTCCATGCCGTGGCTGTACCATCATTATGCGGGCCACGACAACAACCGGGACTTGTTCTTCTTCAACCTCCAGGAGAGCCGGCTGGTATCTCGGATACTCTATCGCGACTGGTTTCCCGAGATCGTCTACGACCAGCATCAGATGGGATCGACGGGGGCTCGGTTATTCGTGCCACCCTATGTCGATCCTGTTAATCTTAACGTCCATCCCATCCTGATGGCTGAAATCAACATGCTGGGAAAGCATGTGGTATCAGACATGCAGGACCAGGGATTCAAGGGTGTTGAGACGGGCAGCCGTTTCAACGCTTTCTTCCAGGGTGTCATGGCCCGAACGCCCATTTGGCATAACATCCTGGGGATTCTCTCTGAAGCGGCCAGTGTACGCATCGCTACACCCATCTACCTGCCCAGGGGCAGCCTTGAGCAGCATGGACCCGAGCGGCCCCGCTACTCGCACCGAACCGACTTCCTCGATCCATGGGAAGGCGGATGGTGGCGCCTACGCGATATTATCGAATACGAAAAGGCCGCCACGTATTCCATTCTCCATCTGGCGGCAACGTACCGGAAGAAATTCGTGACCAATTTCTTTACGATGAATATGGATGCTATTAAAAAGGGGAAAGACGAACCTCCCTACGCCTACATCCTTCCCCCCGAGCAGCAGGATCCGAACTCGGCCACCGAAATGCTGAAACGACTGGATTTCAACGGCATTGCCATCTTTCGGAGTCAGGATGACCTGAAGTATGCCGGCGTCACGTATCCCCGGGGAACGTTCGTCATTCCACTGTCTCAGCCTTGCCGGCCTGCCATCAATGACCTCCTGGAGCCCCAAGTCTATCCCAACATGAAACAGTACCCGGACGGACCTCCCACGCCACCCTACGATTTCACGGGTTGGACGCTGCCCCTGCAGATGGGAGTTGAGATTGTCGAAATGAAAACTCCCATCGACGTCGCCCTCACGCCAGCGGACAGTTACGTGTTCGAACCGGCAGGGGAGATCGATGCCGCGGCAGCAGCCTACATCATCGAGAGACGGTACAACAACGCCTATGCTATCGTCAATGAATGGATGAAAAATAAAAAGACCGACGTGTATTGGACAGACGTGAACCTGCACCACGATCGTGAAACATATCCGGCCGGCAGCCTCATCGTGCCCAATCGGGGAGACGCCGCCTCGGTCTTGGAGAAACTGTCCGCCATGTACCACGTCCCCGTCAAAGGCATCTCTCAACTGCCCCCTGTAAGAGGGACACGTGCGTCTCGCCCGCGACTGGGCATCTACCAGCCCTGGATCACGAGTATGGACGAGGGCTGGACACGGTTGGTGCTGGATAACTTTCGGTTTGAGCACACGTCCCTCCACAACGAGGATATTCAAAGCGGAAAACTTGCCAAAAATTACGATGTCATCATCCTGCCGGACATGAACACCGAAGGAATCGTGGAAGGCAAGCGGCGCTGGGGAGGTGAGCCGTACCTGGGCGTTCCTGAAATGCCTGAAAAATACCAAGGGGGCATCGACAAGAAGGGCGTCGAAGCATTGCTGGAATTCGTCAAGAACGGCGGCACCATCATCGCCATCGGAAATGCCTGCGACTTTGCCATCGACAAACTCAAGGTTCCAGCCGTCAACGTCCTGAAAGAGGTGAAGCCCAAGGACTACTACGCACCGGGTTCTCTTTTGCGGATCGAACTGGACAATACCCATCCCCTGGCCTATGGCATGCCAAAACATGCAGCCATCCGCGTTGCCAACAGTCCGGCGCTGCGGCTCCTCCCGTATAATCGGGAAATTCATGCCGTGGGATATTACACCGACGACGACCCTCTTCTCAGCGGGTGGCTCATCGGGTCGGAAAAGCTGGAGGGTCATACTGTCCTGGCAGAAATCCCCGTCGAGAAGGGAAGGGTCGTTCTGTTCGGGTTTGGCGTGCAGTGCCGAGCCCAGACGTACGGAACGTTTAAGCTCTTGTTCAACGCGATCCTCTCCAGTCGCATCGAGCCTGTAGAGTCGCTTAAGGATACGATAGAATAGGGGAGAGACATTTTTTTGAATGCCCTGTGCAATGGAATGCTATTGGAGTAAGAGCCGACACGCTCCGACGATTTGCACACACGTAAAAAAAGGATGTGCATCATGTCGCATGAAATCACACTCCTTACAATCACGGCCGCCTCCATCGGGTTTCTCCATACCGTGCTCGGACCCGATCACTACCTCCCGTTTATCATGATGGCCCGCGCCAGAAGATGGTCTGTCGTCAAAACGGGCTGGATTACTTTTCTGTGCGGCCTCGGTCACGTGGGCAGTTCGGTAATTATCGGGATCATCGGTGTGGCTCTGGGTATATCGTTGACAAAATTGGAATCTGTGGAGGCCTTCCGCGGCGATATCGCTGCTTGGCTCTTCATCGCCTTCGGTCTGGCCTATTTCGTATGGGGTCTCATACGCGCAATAAAAAACAAACCCCACACCCACCTTCACATACGCAGAGACAGCGACGCCCACATCCATCAACACGATCATGTCCAGGATCATGCCCATACGCATGATGAGAAAAAAAGCATCACGCCCTGGGTTCTTTTCACGATATTCGTATTGGGGCCCTGCGAGCCCCTCATTCCCGTCCTGATGTATCCTGCCTATAAAGAGAGTCTGGCGGGCGTGATTCTGGTAGCCGGCGTATTCTGTCTGGTGACCGTATTGACCATGTTGGGTGTCGTCCTCCTGGCCACACTGGGCGTAAACCTGTTACCCATCGGCCGGCTGGAGCGGTACACCCACGCCATCGCCGGTGCCATCATCTGTCTCAGCGGCGTGGGCATTGTATTCCTGGGACTGTAATATCTTAGAAGGGGATTATCATGAAACATTCCATTCATCGTTTTTTCTGTCGCCGTGTCGTCGCTGGTTTTTTTGTCCTGCTGGGTCTCCAGGTCTCCTGCACGCAGGATGCATCGTACATCCAGGCCCATTACGATAAAACCGAAGTCATGATCCCCATGCGGGACGGTGTGAAACTTTACACACAGGTATACACACCCAAAGACCGATCAGAGAAGGTCCCCATTCTCATCAAACGAACACCGTATTCGGTGGGGTATTACGGTGCCGACATATTTCCCCGGGAACTTGGCCCCAACAGCCTATACGCTCCCGAAGGCTTCATCTTCGTGTACCAGGATGTCCGGGGCAAGTTCAAATCCGAGGGTGAGTTCGTCGTCATGAAGCCTCATATCGTCAACAAGAAAGGGCCGGCCGACACCGACGAGAGCAGCGACACCTACGACACCATCGAATGGCTGCTGACCCACATCCCCAACCACAACGGATGCGTGGGACAGTGGGGCATCTCGTATCCCGGATGGCAGACCGTCATGGGCATGATTGATGCCCATCCGGCCATGAAGGCCTCTTCGCCCCAGGCCTCACCGGCAGACATGTGGATCGGCGACGACTTTCACCACAACGGCGCTTTCCGCCTTATGTACACATTCGGGTGGCTGTCCAACAATGCGGCCGTCCGATCCGGCCCTTCGGAACAGCGCTCCCGACGTTTCGATTACGGCACGCCCGACGGGTATGCGTTTTTCCTGAACCTCGGGCCCGTATCCAACGTCGACGCGACCTATTTCCACAACCGGGTTCCCACGTGGAACGCATACATGGAACACGGTAATTACGACGACTACTGGAAAAACCAAAATGTCCTGCAGTGGCTGGATAACATCACCCATCCCATCCTGAACGTGGCCGGCTGGTTCGACGCCGAAGATTTTTACGGCCCCATGTCTATCTACTACACTCTCGAGGAAAAAAATCCGGAAAATCAGAGCACCCTGGTCGTCGGCCCCTGGCTCCACGGCGGCTGGGCCGGCATGGACGGCGATGCTCTTGGAAACATCCGGTTCGGGCAAAAGACCGGAGACTATTTTAGGAAGAACGTGGAATTCCCTTTCTTCTTGCATTATTTAAAGAACAAAGGAGAATGCCATCTGCCAGAGGCCCTGGTTTTCGAAACAGGATCGAACCAGTGGGTATCCTACGACCGATGGCCGCCCAGGGAAGCTGTTGAGAAAAACCTCTACTTCCATGACGGAGGACGACTTTCTTTCTCGCCGCC
>Ga0180438_10004652_pt1 | contig 19616 bp, 14 predicted proteins | sample SS_ome_12_FD_132455 | JGI IMG/M metagenome (GOLD analysis project Ga0180438, IMG submission 132455) | Hypersaline lake sediment archaeal communities from the Salton Sea, California, USA - SS_3_D_2 metaG | ecosystem: Environmental > Aquatic > Non-marine Saline and Alkaline > Hypersaline >... | reverse complement strand
CTTATCCCGAACAACGCCTGGCCGTCAGGACCCAAGGCAGGAGCCCGGTGCGGTAGTTCCGCACGCCGGGATCTGTCCGGGGGGCGCCCCGCAAGGGGCGTCCCTACCGGGATCAGGCTACTTTTTTTGCTCGGGGGCAACCGTCGGACTGCCTCCGGGCTCGAGAAGGGGGACAGGCACCTGCGCTTCGCTTCGGAGCCAGTCCCCCTTCTCGCGGCGCCATGGGCAGACGCGCTATGGGCGCACGGTCGGGGGCTTCTGCCGTTTTGGGATCAGCGGGTCGTAGGTGAAGCCCCGCGCGGCCTTGCGGAAGGCCTTCTTCGCCTCGGCGAGCAGGTCCGGCTTCGTGCAGAGGTCGAAGGCGGTCGCCGCCAGCACCTCCGCCGCCCGGAGCATGCCCCGATGGGCGAACGGCAGCTTCACCTGCGCCGCGTAGTCGCGGTGATGGCCCGTCACGCCCTCCTTGCTGACGCACGCGACCGCCAGCCCGCAGAACGGAGCCAGCCACGAGACGTTGTCCTCGTCGCTCGACCCACGCCCCTGCTTGTCGACCTTGTTGTCGATCTTCTCGTCGAAGACCCCCTTCTTGCCCAGCCGCCGGACCCGCCGCTTGTCCGACGCCGTCACCGCCGGCGGGCCCATGAGCTTCAGGTTCCGCTCGATCGCCTTCGCGATCGGCTCGTTCTGAAGCCGCGAGTAGCCGCCCGTCAGCCGCGTGACCTTCACCCGTGTCTGGGTCGCCGTCGCCGCGCCCCGGGCGCACGCGATCAGCCGCTTGCGGACCTCGTCCACCTGCGCCCGGTCCTTGCCCCGCACGTAGTACCACGCCTTCGCGTAGGCCGGCACGACGTTCGGCGCCTCGCCGCCTTCCTGAATGCACATGTGCAGCCGCACGTTCTCCGGCACGTGCTCGCGGAGATAGTTGGCCCCCACGTCCAGCAGCATCACGCCGTCCAGCGCGCTGCGCCCGTCGTGGGCCGACGCCCCATGGGCCGTCTTGCCGAAGAACTCGAACACCACCGAGTCCAGCGCCGAACCGCCGAACCGGCTGACCCGCGTCCCGCTGCCCGGATGCCAGCCCAGGATCGCGTCGTTGTCCGCGAACGCGCCGTCCCGGGCCATGTACACCTTGCCCGCCAGCAGCTCCTCGGCGGGGCAGCCCCACACGACGATCCGCCCGCGCTCGCCGACCGCCTCCAGCAGCTCCGCGGCCGCCACCGCGCCCGCCGCCGAGCCGGCCCCCAGCAGGTTGTGGCCGCACCCGTGGCCCCACTGGCCTTCGTCGGCCCCGCAGTTCGGCAGGGCGTCGTACTCGGCGAGCAGTCCGACCGTCGGCCGTCCGCGCCCGCGGGCGGCGCGGAACGCCGTCGGCATCTGCCGCCACGGCCAATCCACCTCGAAGCCGCGCCGCCGGAGGTAGCCGGCCAGCAGCTTCGACGACTCGTGCTCCTCGAAGCCCGGCTCGGCAAGGTCGGCGATCGCGTCGGACAGCTCGGCGGCGGCAGCGGCCTCGGCAGCGACGAGCTTGCGAACGCGGCGTTTCTTCGCGGCTCCGGTCATGTCGGCTCCTTATGGTCCGGCCGGCCGTGGCACGCGAACACTCGGCCTCGCCAGACTGCGGGGCGTTGTATCCAATCAGCCGGCGCGCGGCGTGTCAACGGGCAGCCATGATTCGTCCTTGAGATGCTCGCTCGCGGGTCTATCATGTTCGCTGGAGCGCGTCTTCATGGTCGAAACGACATCGCGGGCAAGAAGGAGAATGACGATGAGAAAGCCCCTGGCAACGGCGATGGTGGTGTTGGTGTGTCTGACGATGCTGGGCGGGTGCAAGGACCCGCAGACGATCACGTTCGACAACTCGTACTTCTACGACGCCGAGGGCAAGTTTCAGGAGGAGAAGGCCAAGGACGCCTACATCGCCGTGATGGAGTACCACGGCTATCCGGTCTTCGAGGGCATTCGCGAGAGGATGTGGGTCAGCGATTACGGCACCGGCCAGTTTGCCAAGCTCGGGCTCGGCGCGGTGATGTTTCAGAACAACGTCGCGGACCGCTACATGCTGATGGACCTGTACCTGCTGCCGAACCAGATGCTGCCGGAGCACTGGCACCTCGAGGGCGAGGGCAACCCGGCGAAGCTCGAGGGCTGGCTGATCCGCCACGGGCTGTCTCACGTCGTCGGCGAGGGCGAGGCGAACCTCGGCAAGGACGTGGTCATCCCGAAGTGCCACATGGGCGGCAAGGCGACGACGATGCACGAGACGGTCTGCGGCCCCGGCGACTTCGCGAAGCTCGTCCGCGTCACCAGCAGGCATTGGCAGTTGGCCGGGCCGGAGGGCGCCATCATGAGCGAAGTGGCCAACTGCCACACCGACAGCGCCGTCCGCCACTCCGACAAGGCGATCAACGACAACTTCCTCGGCGGACAATAACGGCGACGGGCGCCGGCGGGCGGCGGCCGCAGCCCGAAGGGCGGAACATCCCAGCCCCCGGCGCGAGCCGTGGGGAACGGGCGCCGATCGAGAGGTCAGCAGCCCCCTCGGGGGCGGCACAGGGCTTCGAGCCCGGTTGTGTCGCCCCCGCGGGGGCTGTTTGCATCAAAGCAACGCAGACCCACCGCTGACGCGGCGGGCTGACATGTGTCGCCCTACGGGCTCTTTGCCCGCTCGAAGGCGCCGACGGCGACCGCCCAGTCGCTCTTGCGGGGCAGCTTCAACGTGTGCCTGCCCGGCCTTAGCCTGCCGAGGTCGATCTCCTTGTAGGCGGCCGCCGCGTCGACGCCGACGGCCGGCAGCGCGGCGGGGGCCTTGGACAGATCGGCGGCGATCGTCGCGGCGTCTTCGCGGTAGAAGACGAACCGGCGGCTGTCGGGGGTTTTCAGCGCCAGCCCGTCGGTCAGTTCGTTGGCGCGGGCCATGTCGATCAGGAACCGGCCCCGCCAGAACTCGGCCGCACAGCGAAGCTGCTCGGGTGCGGGGTACGGGTGCTTGCTGCTGGGGTAGAAGCCGTAAAAGCCTCCCATCCCGCCGGCGAGGGTCTGCCACCACACCAGCCGGCGCGTCCCGGCCATGTCGAGCTGGAACCCCTTGCGGAGGTAGCTGTGGCGTTCCTCGTAGAAGTGAGGGCGCGACGTGTCGCTGTCGAGGTGCTTGACGATCTCGGCGTAGTCCTTCGGCCCGTGGGCGCTGGTGGCCAGGCCGACCCGCCGGCCGAAGCCGTCGTAGGAGTTCATGTTGTTCCGCTTGCCGTCGAGCGGGTGGCCGCGCGTGCAGAGCAGGTGGTCCCAGCCCATGTGCTCGTGCAGGTACTTCGCCCATGCGTCGAGCTGTGCGGGCCTGGTCCACTCGTGCAGGTCGAACCCGTAGCCCATCGACCAGCCGGCCACCGGGCCCAGGCGGGCGGCGATGTATCGCTGGAGGCGCCGGTCCGCCGGACCGTTGATCCCGCCGACGCCGATCGGCGTCCACTTGCGCGATTGGTCCCCCCACGCCCACAGGTGCACGCGGCAGCCGAGCCCCCGGGCCGTGCGGATCGCCCGCTCCAGCGCCGCGAACGTCCGCGGGTCCGGGTCGACGCGCCGGTGATCCGTGTACTTCGCCGCGCCGTACTGGAACCAACTGTTGTTCACGTGGACGAAGATCGCGCCGAAGCCGTGGCGCTTTGCGTCGGCCACGTACGCCCGAACCTGTGCGGGCTCGTCGGGCAGGCCGAGGATCCGCCCCGTGTGCTTGACGCGGTTCATGTAGACCGTGAAACGGTAGGCCTCCAGCCGCCCGTCGCTGCCGACCGGGCGGGCGAAGCGGTTGCCACTGTGCGTCAGGAAGCCCGCCGCCCCCGCCTGGTCGTTCGGCCTGACGGTCACCGTGCCCGTCAACCCGTCGAGCTGCGGGTCCTTGCTCGTCGAGCGGAAGGTCCACCGCCCCAGCCGCGTGCCGGCGAAACGGAACTTCCACGTCTTGTCCCCGTCGTGGAACATCTCCGTCGTCCGCATCTCGCCGCTGTCGGCGTGGCGGAACGTCACCTTCGCCACCACGTCGAACGGATCGCCCTCCCACGACGGGTTGTGGCGGCTCCACTCGGCGCACGGGTACCACATCCGGGCCGTCTTCTCGCCGATCTGATCGGCCCGGCAGGAAGCGGCCACGACCAGCGCGGCCGCTGCGGCTGCGTATCTCATGGGTCTGTCCTTCTTCTCAACGCGTTGGACGATGGCGGCGATTGTAGGGTGTGCAGCGGAGCTGCACACGCGCTGACCCGATCCCGGCGGACGCTCGCCTGACCCGGTGGCGGCGGACACGCGCCTGATCCGATGGCGGCGGACGCGTGTGCAGCGGAGCTGCACACCCTACCGATCACGGCCGATCACGGTCGGACGTAGAACGGGATGTTGGCGGTGGCGGCGTTGGCTTGGGAAAACGGGGACAGGCACCCTCGCTTCCTACTTCGCGGCCTTGCCGCTACGAAGGACAAGCCGCTCCGGAGCCAGTCCCCGTTTTCCTTCGGGGCTCCGGCGGCGGCCATTCTCGCCTTGCCGCCGGAGCCGATCAAGCGGCAACGCCGAACGGGGCGGGGCGGAGCATTCGGGGCCCTATGGGCTTGCCTGCGTCGTGTCGGCGGGCTATGATGGCTCCTGCCGTGCTAGGTGGGGCGCTAGCGGTGCCCTGAATTCCGACTCGTCGGGAGGACCCGCAATCCGCTATAGCGGGACTGAATCCTCCGCCGAGGGTTGTCCGTTGTAGGATCACCCGCCTGGCAGCGTGGCGTTGAAGGTTGGGTCCTCTGCAAGGCTGCGCCGTGAACCTGGTCAGGTCCGGAAGGAAGCAGCCATAAGCGAGCCTGCGGCCTGTGCCGGAGGGCAGCCTGGCCGGAGCCGCTCTGTCTTGCGGGCCCTGTTGCGGCGGCTCGACGTGGAGTGCACGGCTTTTCTTATGGGCCGGCGTCAGAACTCGGCGTTTCTCGGCGTTCGGGGGTACGGGATCACGTCGCGAATGTTGGCCATGCCGGTGACGAACTGGACGGTCCGCTCGAGCCCGAGCCCGAAGCCGGCGTGCGGCACGGTGCCGTATCGGCGGAGGTCGGTGTACCACCAGTAGTCGTCGGCGACCATCTGTTGTTGCTTCATTCGGCCGGTGAGCACGTCGAGGCGCTCCTCGCGCTGCGAGCCGCCGATGATCTCACCGATTTTGGGGACGAGCACGTCCATCGCCGCCACCGTCTTGCCGTCCTCGCTCAGCCGCATGTAGAACGGCTTGATGCAGGCCGGGTAGTCCGTGATGATCACCGGCTTGCTGAACTTCTCCTCCGTCAGGTATCGCTCGTGCTCGGTCTGGAGATCGACGCCCCACTGGACGGGGTACTCCCACTTCCGGTCGGCGGCGGTCAGCAGGCCGATCGCCTCGGTGTAGGTGATTCGCTCGAACGCGCTGTCGGCGACGTGGGCGAGCGTCTCGATCAGCGTCTTGTCCACCCACTTGTTGAAGAACTGCACGTCCTCGTCGCAGCGTTCGAGCACGGCGGCGAGGATGTGCTTGACAAACGCCTCGGCGAGGTCGGCGTCGCCGGCGAGGTCGCAGAAAGCCATCTCCGGCTCGACCATCCAGAACTCGGCGAGATGGCGGGGCGTGTTGGAGTTTTCGGCCCGGAAGGTCGGGCCGAACGTGTAGACGTTGCCGAGCGAGCAGGCGTACGTTTCGGCCTCGAGCTGGCCGGAGACGGTCAGGAACGTCGGGCGGGCGAAAAAATCGCTGCCGTGGTCGACTTGTCCGTCGTCGCTCTTCGGCGGGTCGGCGGGGTCGAGGGTGGTCACGCGGAACAGCTCGCCGGCCCCCTCGCAGTCGCTGGCGGTGATGATCGGCGTGTGGACGTAGAGGAAGCCCCGCTGCTGGAAGAACTCGTGGATGGCGGTGCAGACCGCGTTGCGGACGCGCGCGACGGCGCCGAACGTGTTCGTCCGCGTCCGCAGGTGCGCGCGGGTCCGCAGGAACTCGAACGAATGCCGCTTCGGCTGGATCGGGTAGTGCTCCGCGTCGGCCGTGCCCAGCACGCGGACCGACGTCGCCCGAAGCTCGACGCGCTGACCCTTGCCCTGGCTGGCGACGAGTTCGCCGTCGGCGACGACGGAGCAGCCGGCCGTCAGGTGAGCGATCTCGGCCTCGTAGTTCGGCAGGTCGGCGTCGGCGACGATCTGGACGGTCGCGAGGCACGACCCGTCGTTGATCGCCAGGAAGCTGAATCCGCCCTTGCTCGCGCGGGTGGTCCGCACCCAGCCGCCCAGCGTGATGTGCCGGCCGATCTGAACGTCGGTCAACGCGTCCTTGATGAGTGTTCGATCCATAGTGGTCTCCGGGTCGGCCATGATCGCGCGGCGCCCCGGCGGTGTCAACGCTCCTCGTCATCGTCCTGAGGCCGACGCGCCTTGCCCTGCCGGGCCGATCGCAGTAGGCTCGGGACCGTGGGCGTCGCAGGCGGACCGAATGCCGAATGCTGAGCAGAACAAACAGCCGAGGACGAGGACGACGACGAGGACGATTGACAGCAAGAGCTCCGCGTCGGCGGACCCCGGGATGCGACCCGGGTGCGTTAGTCGGTTACGGTGGAGCGGGATCGGCTCGTCTGGCGGCGGCCGGCACGGCCGCCGCCGAAGCCCCGAAGGGGCGGGAGGCAATAGCCGGGGGCGCGAGCCCCCGGAATCGCGCTGCCCTATGTAAGGAGCCCCGAAGGGGCGGCAGGACCCGATAGAAAGGGCTCTCCCCAGTAAGGCGCAGATAGCCCTCCAGGCGAGCAAGAGACTGATTGCCGACATGGAGAGGAACAGCAGATGCCCGCCCCGGGCGCGGGCGGATGGACCGACTGGGATGTGGAAGGCGGCACGGATGCTGCGGTGGATCGTTCTCATTGAGCTGGTGGCGTTCGGGGCGGTCTGCGGGCTGGCGGTGTATCGGCGGTTCGGATCGGCCGACGAGGGCGGCGGGGTGAAGCTGCCGTTCGCCGTTCGATGGACCGACGAGCCGTTGCCGGCCCGGCTGTCGGCCCCGTCGATCAAGGTGTGCAAGTCCGGCCACGTCCTGACGGTTTTTGACGGCGAACGGGCGGTGAAGAGCTACCGGGCGGCCGTCGGGAGCGGTCGGGCCGACAAGGCGCGCGAGGGCGACCGCTGCACGCCGGAGGGCGAATTCCACGTCTGCGTGAAGAACCCGCGCTCAGAGTACGTCCTGTCGCTGGGGCTGAGCTACCCGAACGCGGAGGACGCCGCCCGCGGGCTGAGCGACGGGCTGATCGATCAGGCCGACCACGACCGGATCGTCCGCGCGATCCGCGCCCGCGCGTGCCCGCCGTGGGACACGCCGCTGGGCGGGGAGATCATGATCCACGGCTGCGGCGCCGGCCGGGACTGGACGCTCGGCTGTGTGGCGCTGGAAGACGACCACATCCGCGAGCTGTACCCCGCGATCCCGCTTCGGACGGCGGTGACGATCCATCCGTAGCGGGGCGAGGCGTCAGGAGCTCGCGGCCTTGGGCTTCGGTCTGGGCTTCGGCGAACTCCGGCGTCCGTAGTAGCGATAGGTCTCGAACTTCTCCCCGCCGCCGATCACGCGGGGGTCCTTGGTCTTGCGCAGCCGCGCGATCAGCTCGTCGGAGAGCTTCTTCTGCACGTCGGCGACCTCGGGTCGGCCGGCGAGGTTGTCGAGCTGGTACGGGTCCTTCCTGACGTCGTAGAGCTCCTCGGCGGGTCTCTTGGCGCACGACAGCTCGAACAGCCGGCGGACCTTCTCGTCGTCGCGGTGGTCGAGCAGGTACGACTTGGTCGGCGAGCCGTCGATGTCGCCGAATCCGGGCGGGTCCCCGGCCGGCCAACGGTCGGGCTTGAAGTTGCGGATGTAGAGCCAGTCGCGCGTCCGGATCGCCCGGCAGGGGTAGCCGACGAAGCCCTTGCGGCGGTCGGTGTGGCGTTCCTTGCCCGTGACGACGCCGCTGCGCTTCGGGTCGACGAGCCCGCTCTTCGTGGCCACGAGCACGTCGAGGAAGCTCCGCCCGGTGACGCCGGGCGGGATCTCGCATCCGGCGGCCTCGAGGAAGGTCGGCGCGAAGTCGGTGAAGCTGACGAAGTCGTCGACGACGCGCGGGCCCTTGGCGCGCGCCGGCCAGCGGACGGCCAGCGGCATCCGCGTGCCGTACTCGTAGAGGTTGCTCTTGGCGCGGGGGAAGGGCATGCCGTTGTCGCTGGTCATCACCACGAGCGTGTTGTCCAGCATCCCGCGCCGCCCCAGCAGCTTCAGCAGCCCGGCGACTTGCGTGTCGTATTGCTCGACCTCCACGTAGTAGTCGAGGATGTCGCTTCGCGTCTGATCGCTGTCGGGCAGGAAAGGCGGAACGGCCACGTCCTCGACGCGCTTGCCGCTCTTGACGCCCGAGCCCTTCCGGTATCCGCGATGGGGCTCGTGGCTGCCGTACCAGAAGCAGAAGGGCGCCCCCTCGGGCAGCTCGGCGAGGAAGGCCGCGAAGTCCCTGTAGCGTTTGCCGGCCGGGTTGTCCGTCCGCCCGCCGGCGCCGATGTTGCCAGGCCCCCAGCCTTTCCGCGTGTGGCCCACGTGGTAGCCCGCTTTCGCGAGGATCTCCGGATAGACCGGGAACTTCGCCGGCAGCGTGCTCCAGAGGTTCGCGCCCTCCTCCAGCCGGTAGAACATCTGCCCGGTCAGGATCGACCCGCGCGACGGCGTGCACGACGGGGCCGCCACGTGGGCCTGCGTGAACAGCACGCCCTCGCGCGCGATCCGGTCGAAGGCGGGGGTCTTGACGACCTTGTCCCCGTAGGCCCCCGCGTGAGGCCAGGACCAGTCGTCGGCGATGGCGAAGAGGATGTTCGGCCGCCGGTCCTTGGCCGCCGCGGCCGACGTCCGGGCCGCGGTGAGCCCGAGCCCCGCCGCCATTCCCGCCGCCGTGGTCCGCAGGAACTGCCGTCTGCCAATCCGTCGCTCTGCCATTGTCGGCCTCCTCGGTGTTCGCGTCGATCGAGTGGGTGCTCGCCCGCCGGGGCCGCGGCGATCGGCGCCGCCCCTGGCGGCCGGCGATCACGGTACCAGATTCCCCCGCCCTTGCCAAACCCTACGCCGCCCGCGCAAAGACAACGGGCTGCGCACCGGTGTGAACCGGACACGCAGCCCGCCTTTCCAAGGAATTGGAGGCCGCCTTCAGGATCGGATCAGGCGACCGCCCTCCTTCTCAGATATCCGACCAGGCCGGTCAGCCCCGCCGTCAGGGCCAAGGCCGTCAGCGGCTCGGGGACGAAGCCCGGCTGGTCCGGCAGGTTGAGCTTCAGCACGTCGTTGCCGCACTCGACGGTGATCTGCACGCCGACCAGATCCAGCGTGCTCTCGTCCAGCAGCCCCTGCGGGTCGATCCATCCCAGCGGGATGGTCCACTCGTGAAAGTACGTGCCGTCTTCGTTGAACGTCGAGCCGACGCCGACGTGATTGTCGTTGGGGTAATAGCCTCCGCCGGCCGCCATGCCGTAGTCGAACCAGTCCTTGACGAGGCCGGCCATCGCCGGCTGGCCGTTGACCATCAGGGCCGCCGCGACGTCCTGATTGACCGCCCAGGGCCTCGTCGGACCCTCGATCGCCGGGTCGTAGCCGAACCCGCCAAGGCTCGGGCCGATCGCCGTGACCACCTCGTCGCCGTGGCCGATCGGATCGACGGGATCGTACTGGATGGCGAAGATCGAGCCGGGCGCGGCGGCGTGACCGAAGGGGACGTGGTTCTTGCCGACCGGGTCGTAGGCCATCCAGGGCCGGGCGCCGTTGTCGTCCCAGTCGGTGGTGGCCACGGCGAAGTCGAGGACGTTGTCGGCGTCCACGTCGAGGAACAGGTCGCCGAGGCGGAATTGCCGCCGCCACAAGCTGCTGTAGGCGTGGTCGTTCATGCTGGTGGCCAGCAGGACCTGGAGCGACGGCGTGGCGAGGCCGGTGTTGATGCGAAGGTAGAGGGCCTCGAGGTCGACCATCTCCCCGTCGGACCCGCCGGGGCTCGGCATGTGCCCGACGCCGAAGGGATAGTTGACGGGCGAGTAGTTGTTCTGCTCCCGCCAGACCGTGCGATACAGAGGCGAGGCCGGCTCCCACCCGTCGTGCATCTGCTCGATCGTCCCCTGGGCAAACGGCGTGATCCCCCAGTCGGCGACCGCGCCGGACGCGGTGACGGTCAGCGCCGACGCGCCCTGCGGCGAGACGAGCAGCCCGACCAGGCAAAGGGCGGCGAGATGAAGCATGCGGTGGTTCATACGGGTCCGATACATGAGCAACTCCTCCTTCGCTTCCCGCCGATCGCCGCGACCACGAGCCGCGACGCCCTCGATATCTTCTGCGGGAGCGCCTCCGGTTAATGGGATTAATGGGAAGGTTACGACTCCTCCGGTGTCCTCCAAAGCGGCTGCCGGCTGCCCGTGGGCCCGTCTCCCTCAGTGGGCCCGCGGCGCCGATGGGCCGCTTCGTCTGCTGCTATCGCTCTGCAATACGACCGCTCCTCCACATCGTGGAGAGACGAATCTAGCACGGAACCACGAATCTGCATACCCCCATAATCTGGCGTTTTCGGCCCCTTTTTCGTGGGTTGTTTATCGGACGTTGGCCCATAATGGCGGACAGCCCCGGAGGCGAGAGATGATCGTGCGACACGGAGACGCAGAGGGACGGAGAGCAGGCCGAAGGGCCCCGTTCGATTCCTCGGCGCCTCTGTGTCTCTGTGTCGCAGCTCAGCCGCCGCCCGTCTCGCGGCCGACGCCGCACCGGGATATTGAGCCGCCGCCAAGGCCCGGGAGTAACGAAACATGACGACGGTCCGATACGAGATCCACCGCGACGTTCCGCTGCTTGACGAGGCCGACGTCATCGTCGTCGGCGGCGGGCCGGGCGGCATCGGAGCGGCCGTGCTGGCCGCCAGGGAAGGCGCGCGGACGATCCTCGTCGAGCGGTACGGCTACCTCGGCGGAATGGCGTCGGCCGGGGAGGTTCACCCGTTCATGCCGAACCACTCCGCGGGCAAGTGCCTCGACCGCCCCGTCTACGTCGAGTGGGCCTCGGCGATGCGGAAGTACGTCCCCTTCGATGCGGCCGAAGAGCCCTCGGGCGAGATGTGCAAGCAGTCGGAAAGGCGGATCTCGAAGGACGCGGCGATCCTGGCGGCGGAAGACGTGTGCCTGTCGGCCGGCGTGGGCCTGCTGTATCACCACAACCTCGCCGACGCGGTCGTCGCCGACGGCGCGATCGATTCGCTGGTGCTGTTGAGCAAGTCGGGCTACACGGCGGCGAAGGCGGGGGTGTACGTCGACTGCACGGGGGACGCGGACCTCGCGGCGATGACCGGCTGCCAGGTCGAGCAGGGCGGGCCGACGGGCCACTGCCAGCCGATGACGCTCTGCTTCAAGCTCGGGGGCATCGACCGATCGCGGATGCCGCCCGGGCGCGAGATCACCGAGCTGTACCTCGCCGCCCGGCAGCGGGGCGAGATCGATTGCCCCCGCGAGGACGTGCTGATGTTCCGCTGGCTGAGCGACGACGTGGTGCACTTCAACACGACGCGCGTGATCCACAAGTCCGGCACGTCGGGCCGGCAACTCGCCGATGCCGAGATCGAGGGCCGACGCCAACTCCGCCAGTACCTCGAGTTCTTCCGCAGCCACGTGAGCGGCTTCGAGAAGGCGTGGGTCTACTCGGTGGCCCATCACATCGGCGTGCGGGAGACCCGCCGCGTCCGCGGACTCGCCCACGTCACGCGCGACGACTTCGTCGCGGCCGCCAAGTTCCCCGACGCGATCGCACGCGTCCGCTACAACATCGACATCCACAACCCCGACGGGGGCGGCACCGAGCACCTGCGGCTGCCGGCCGAGCAGTGGTACGAGATCCCCTACGGCTGCATCGTGGCGAAGGACGTGGCGAACCTGCTGATCGGCGGCAGGCCCATCTCCGTCGACCACGCCGTCCACAGCTCGATGCGCGTGATGCCCTCCGCGTGCAGCGTCGGCCAGGCCGCGGGCGTCGCCGCGGCGATGGCCGCCCGCGACGGCCGCCGACCCGCCGACCTCGACGGCACGGACGTCCGCAAGCGGCTCGTCGAGCACGGGGCGTATCTGTAGCGTGGGGCGGTGGCGCAGGAGGGGACGGCGCGCCTCTGCGTTCGTCGCGAACAGGCCGGGCCCCGCCGGCCCGGTTACGGCAGGTAGCCGGTCTGGCCGACGGGCTCGACGTAGCTGCCGCCCACAATCGTCAGGGCCATCTTGTGTTGGAACCCCGCCGGCAGGGCGGCGGTGTCCTTCAGGTTGATGGAGATGTTCGCGTTGCCCTGAAACGTCAACTGGTTGTCGTCGAGCCCGATGATGCCACCGGTGAAATCGCCCTCGATGTTCGTGTTGCCTAGGAAGGAGAACTGGTCGGCGGCCATCGTGCCGTTGACGGTGTTGCTCGTGCCTCGGAAGATCACCTCGAAGCCCGGCCCGAGCAGAAACGTGCCCTCCTGCTGCTTGACGGCCGCAAACTCCTCGGTGTCGGGCAGGGCGACGGTCCCCGGCGCGCTGGCGTGCCCTCGGAAGTCGATCTGACAGTTGTCCAGGCCGTAGTCGCCCCCGTCGGTGGTGGCGATCATCCCGTTGACCGTCGTGTCGGAGCCGAAGACGACCTTGTTCGGCGCCTCGATGAACAGGATGCCGTTGATCACGGTGTCGCCGGTGAAGTGCGGGTCCGTCCCCGCCTTGATGAGGACGTTGTTGAAGACCCCGCCAAAGCCGGACAGGTCGGTGTTCGCGTCAATCGTCGTGGTGGTCAGGGCCGCCAGCGGGGCCGTGTCGATCTCGGGGAACTCCGGCTCCTCCGTGCCGAGGAAGACGTGCTCGGAGAGGATCTTGGTGATGTCGCTGGTGCCGCCGACGGTCAGGCCCGATCCGTGCAGCAGGACGTAGTCGATGTCCTCTCCGGTGACGAAGAGGTCGCCGGAGATATTGGCGTGCCCGCCGGCCTCGATGGCCATCGGCTCGCCGAGCGTCGACAGGATGGACGCCTCGCCCGGGTGGTTCGCCCCCGACAGCGAGGCGTTGCCGCTGACGACGATTCTCCCGCGAGAGGCCACGCCGAAGTCGAAGATCGGTGACCGCTTCGGGCTGCACGCGAGGAAGACGGCCACGCGGCGCGAGATCGCCCCTGCCGTGCCGGTCACCGTCATCCAGCATCCGAACTGGCCTTCGCGCGTGCCGGGCTCGAAGTGACAGGAAAAGCCGTCCTTCGGCAGGTCGATCGGGGGCAGGTAGACCGTCTGCCCTGCCAGGGCGACGTCGTAGCCCCCCAACAGCGCCGATCCGTCCATCGCCGCGCCGAGTTCGGCGTGGAGATTGCTCATCAGCGTGTCGGACTGGGTGTTGTAAGGCAGGCGGAGGTCGCGGAGGACGTACTGCATCATCGACAGCCCGCTCTCGGCGGCGAACTGGGCCCGCGAGACCCCGGCCAGGTTGACGCTCTTGTTGAACTCCGCCGAGCTGACCCAGGCCAGCGCCACCGCCACGGTCGCCAGAATCACCAGGAACGCCAAGGCGACGATGGCCGCCATCCCCCTTTTGCGTGTTGGCCGATTGATTCGCAGGTTTAGCATCTTAACCTCATCCAAAGGCCCTCACAATGTAAACATACGATATGCGCACCGGCCCGTGCCGGGCGAATCTGTGCGCTCGGGGGGGGCTGTCGGCCTGTTGCGTCCGGCCCGTGCCGTGGGGATAATCCACGGCCGATGGGCCAGGGCCAACCGAGACCCGCCGAGGGGGCCGCGCTGACCGACGCGCTGCACAGCGTGTTCGGTTTCCGGTCGTTTCGGCCGAACCAGGAGGGCATCGTCCGCGCGGTCCTCGCGGGGCGCGACGCGTTCGCCGTGATGCCCACGGGAGGTGGCAAGAGCCTCTGCTACCAGCTCCCGGCCCACCTGCTGCCGGGGACGTGCGTGGTGATCAGCCCGCTGATCTCGCTGATGAAGGACCAGGTGGACGCGGCGCAGGCGACGGGGCTTCGGGCGGAGTTTCTGAATAGCTCGCTGGACGCCTCCGAGCGGTCACAGGTCAGCCGGCGGCTGGCGGCGGGACAGCTCGACCTGCTCTACGTCGCCCCGGAGCGGTTCGCGCTCGACGGGTTCGTCGAGGCGCTCCAGTCGGTCCCGCTGTGCCTGTTGGCCGTCGACGAGGCCCACTGTATCTCCGAGTGGGGCCACGATTTTCGCCCGGACTACCTGCGGCTGTCGCACCTGGTGGAGCGGTTCCCGTCGGTGCCTGTGGCGGCATTCACGGCCACGGCGACCCGGCGCGTGCAGGCCGACATCACCGAGAGGCTCCACCTGCGGGATCCGCACACCGTTCGGGCGTCGTTCGATCGGCCGAACCTGTTCTACCAGGTGATCGCCAAGGATCGCCCGGACCGGCAGATCCTGTCGTTCCTCCGGCAGCGGCGGGGCGATTCGGGGATCGTCTACCGGACGACGCGCAACAGCGTCGAGCAGACGGCCGCGGCGCTGAGGGCGGCGGGGGTCGACGCGCTGCCCTATCACGCGGGGCTCGAGCCGGAGGTGCGCAAGCGGCACCAGGAGGCGTTCAACCGCGACGAGGTGACGGTGATCGTCGCGACGATCGCGTTCGGGATGGGCATCGACAAGTCGAACATCCGGTTCGTCGTCCACGCCGACCTGCCGAAGAACATGGAGGCGTACTATCAGGAGACGGGCCGCTCCGGCCGCGACGGCGAGCCGGCCCACTGCCTGCTGCTGTTCGGGCGAGGCGACATCTCGAAGATCCGCTACTTCATCGAGCAGATCGAGGACGACACCGAGCGGCGCGTCGCGGAGGAGAAGCTGCGGCAGATGGTGCAGTTCGCGACGGTCAACGTCTGCCGCCGGCGGCAGATCCTGGCGTACTTCGGCGAGCAGCTCGCCGAGGACGGCTGCGCCGGCTGCGACGTCTGCTCGGGCCGCGTCGAGCAGGTCGAGGCGACGCGGGAGGCGCAGATCGTGATGTCCGCCGTCGTGCGGACGGGCCAGCGGTTCGGGGCTGCCCACGTCGTCGACGTCGTCACCGGCGCGGACACGCAGAAGGTCCGAGACTATGGCCACGACCGCGTCAGGACCTACGGCGCGGGGGCCGGCAAACCCAAGCGGTTCTGGCGAGGCATCATCGACAACCTGATCGCCCAGGGCTGCCTCGCCCAGGCCGACGGGCAGTTCCCCACGTTGCACGTGACGTCGGCCGGCTCCGACGTGCTGTTCGGCAAACAGCCGTTCCTCGTGCTCAAGCAGGCCGAGCCGGCGAAGAAGAAACGCAAGGCCCGCAGGCAGCCGGGCGAGCCGGAAGTGATCGAGGCCTACGACCACGGCTTGTTCGAACGCCTCCGGGAGCTTCGCCGCGACCTGGCCCGCGAGCAGAACGTGCCCCCCTACGTCGTCTTCTCCGACCGGACGCTGCGCGAGTTGGCCCGCGACGTGCCCACCACACCGACGGCGATGCGGGCGGTCACCGGCGTCGGCGAGGTCAAGCTCGAACGCTACGGGCAGGTGTTCATCGACGCGATCCGCCAACACCTGGGCGGCGCCGCAGCCGACGACGATGCTCCGTGAAAAAGGGGACAGGCTGCTTCTTCGAAAAAGCAGCCTGTCCCCTTTTTCTTCACCACGGGATGTCGACGTCGTCGGCTCCGGATGGGCGGTCGGGGCCGTTCCGCGGTGCGTCGGTCTCGTCCAACAGCCCGAGCTGCCCTTCGGCTTCCTCATCGTGTTCGCCGTCTTCGCAGCCGTCGTCGCACCAACTGCCGAGCGGCCAGATGTCGAAGCGGAAGCCCACGCCGTCGCAGCCGGGGGTGGGGCAGCACCAGAAGCCCCCGTCGTCCTCCTCCCGCCAGACGATCAGGTCGCTGGTGTACTCCCTCCCGCAGTGGATGCACTCGACGACGCACGGCTCGTCCGGAGGCGCGAACGGGTCCTCATGCGCCTCCGGCGGCAGATCGGCCCACATGACCATGGTTCGGCCTCCTGGCAACGTTTGTGCGATCGTCCGTCACGGCGAGCTGGACGGCTCGGGCAGTTCGGCGCCCCGGGCCGGCAGCAGATCGCGGCCGAAGTACACGAACTTCGCCTCTTCCGCAGCGTCCTTCGCGGCCTCGAATCGGGCAACTCGAGCCAGGTCATCGAACGGCCCGGCCATGTAGAGCAGCTCGCCGTCCTTGCCGAACTCGACGCGCTCGGACGGGTCGATGCAGCTTCGCGGCTCGAGCACGTGCCGCGAGAGTTCGAAGTCCTCGTGCGGCCGGAATCCGAACTGCCGGGCAAACTCGATCCCGCCGTAGATGATCAGGTGGCCCAGCGAGACCGAACACGGCACGCTGGTGCCTCCTGGCGTCATCCTGTCGCGAAGCTCCGACCGGTATCGCGACGTCGGCATGTCGGCGTTGCAGAACGTGTTCTTCAGGCCCATACAGAACAGGTCGACGAGGTAGACGCCGAACAGTATCCTCCCGTCGGGCTGCCGGCGGGCGAGGAGGACACTCGCGATCCCCTCCTCCTGCCAGTTTTCGTTGATCCGGCACTCATGGACGGGCAGTTCCCCGGCCCGGCGGACCTTCTGTTTGGCGCTCAGCAGGTGATAGGGGGCGGCCATTGCCCGCTTCCTCCTCCGTGCGACGGCCTTTCGCTTCCTCCTGGCCAGTTTCTGCTGACGTCGCCTCTGGTTGACGCGCATTGCGAGTCCTTTCCAATGCGTCCATCACGGGCTTCAGTAACAGCTTCGTCTTGTATACGACGACCCGGTCGCCGATGGTAGCGTCTTCCCGCACGTTTCGCGCCGCGACGGCCAGCAGGATGCGATGGCGGCGGAACCGCCTCAGCGTCCGGCGCTTTTCGGCGAGGTACTGCGGCGTCCAGAACCCCACGATCTCCATCAGCACCTCCGTCCCGTCGTCGTGCCGGAAGACGAAGTCCGGCACGAAGGCCGTCTGACGCTCGCAGACGATCCGCCCCTCCCGCTCCATCCGCCAGCCCTCGCGCTTCCGGCCGAACTTCCCGGCGAAGGACTCCTCGACCGACGAGTCGAACTCTTTCGGCGGCGGGAGGTGGCTTCGGTAGCCGTCACGGTCCGACAGCCGGAGCTGCGCCTTCGTCTGCCACGGCGTGGCGATCGCCGCCGTCATCGACCATCCCCTGCAGGCCAGCAGGGCCGCCGCGAAACGGGCGAAGCTCACTCCGTACCGCCGCGTCCGACGAAGCGCCGACGCCGGGCCCGTCAGTTCGATCCGGTACCGAGACGGGCCTGTCCGCTCGATCTGGTGAAGCAGCCGCGCCAGCTTCGCATAGCGCAGGATCGTCTTGAAATCGCCCGTCGCGGTCACCGTTATCCGCTCGGCGCGGTAGAGGCAGGCCTGGATCTGCGCGACGTTGTAGCGGCTCAGCAGCGCCTCCGGACCGGCATAGCCCTCGAAGGCCTCCAGGCGCTGGAACGACATCACGTCGGCGTACAGCCGGCGGTCGATCTCGTCCCAGCTCGTCCCCAGCCGGGCGGCGATGGCCCGCTTGGTCTCGGCCTCGGCGCGCTCAAAGAGGCGGTCGGGCTCCCGGACGAGGGGGTGGTACTCGGCGGCGGCCTGGAAGACCCGCAGCCGCAGCCGGCCCGCATCGCCGGCCGGGTCAGACTGGTACGTGCTCCGGTCGTCCAGCAGCTTGCAGATCGCCCGGATCCGGCGGACCGGGCAGTCGGGCTCGTCGAAGAGGATCTTCTCCACGCTGCGGTGCAGGTGGCGCCGCTGTCGGCCGACGCCGGCGCGATAGACCCCCAGCGCCCGCCTGGCGTAGTCCACGTAGTGCGCGTGTGCCGGGCGGGTCAGGCGGTCGGGGATCGCGCGGCCGCGCCTATATTCGACGATGGCGTGTTCGCTCGTAAGCATCGCTTCGGCGCCGTTTCCTCGAGCGCTGCTCGTCTCTGGTGTTTTCGCAGACGACCTCGTAGAGCGTGGCCCGGGCGCGTCCGGTCTTGCGGAGGATTCGTCCGAGGCGCTGCTTGGCCTGTCGGGTGGACCCCTGGCCGCCGATGACGACGGCGACCTTGGCCTCGGGCACGTCGACGCCCTCGTCGAGGACGCGGTTGGCCACAAGGACGGGCAGGCGTCCCGCGGCGAAGCCGTCGAGCACGGCGTGCCGCTCTCGCTTGCGGGTGTGAGAGAGGATCGTCGGCAGGCAGAAGCGTCGGGAGACCTCCATCGCCATCACGTTGGACCCGGCGAACACGAGGATCCGCCCGCCGGCGTGGAGGCGGAAGATGTCCTCCAGCACGCGGAGCTTCTCGGCGGCGCGGTCCTCGATCGACTGCTTCAGGTAGTAGGCCTTCTGCGCCTTGCGGGCGGCGGGGTCGCAGTCGGCGTCCCGGCAGAGGTCCTCCCAGCCGTAGCCCTTCCGCTCCCGCCGCCGCGCCGACAGGTAATGCCTCACCAGCCGCGTGCACTCGTCGTAGGTCGCCTGCTCCTCTCGCGTCAATGCCACCGGCACGCGGACGACGTCGTAGTCCGCCAGCGACTCGCCCCTCGCCCGCGCCAGCGCCATCCGGTAGACCTCCGGGCCGATCAGGGCCGGCAGGTCCGCGTGCCGGCCGTCGGAACGCTCCGGGGTGGCCGTCAGGCCCAGACGCATCGGCGCGACGCTCATGATCGCCGCGTCGCGCCGGCACGGGCCGGGCAGATGATGCTCCTCGTCGAAGACCAGCAGGCCGAAGCGACTACCCATCTCGGCGGCGTGGATGTAGGCGCTGTCGTAGGTCGTCACGGTCACCGGCCGGATATCGTGCAGCCGGTCGCCGACGATGCCCGCGTCGCAGCCCAACGCCGCCAGGATCCGCCTGTGCCACTGGTACATCAGGTCGCGGATGGGCGCGACGACGAGGGTGGCCGTCCGCGTCCGCGCCATCGCCGCCAGTGCCACGACCGTCTTGCCCGTGCCGGTGGGCATGACGACCTGCCCCCGGCGTCCGGCCCGGTCCCACGCGTCGAGGGCGGCCGACTGCTCCGGGCGGAGCTGGGGCAGCTCGACGCGCGGCCAGTTGACGCCGGCCGGCGAGGGCACCTCGTCGCGGAAGGTCCGCCCGAACGCCTCGACGAAGGCCCGGCGGACCGCCCCGTAGTGGATGGCGTCGCATCGCCACGCCCCGACGCGCCGGTCCCACGCCCAGACACCCTCCCCGGAAGCCCGGCCGACCTGCCCTGCCGACAGGCCCGTCGCCAGCAACGTGCCCCGATCATACTGCAAACGGACATCTGCCTGTGGCTTGGAGTGACTCATCCTCGCCCCCTATCATACGCCCCCACCTGCAGCGACGCGAAGGCCCCCTTACCCGCCGCTTGCGGCTTCGCGAGGCGCGAGCGAATCGCTACGCTTCCCCCGACCCCGCTGGTACCATAGGACAATGATGCAATGGCTGTCGGATAGAGTTGCCTGTAGCGACCCGCTCGCCGAGGCCGAAGCGCTCGCCCTGCTGGAGGCGACCGACGAGCAGCTTCCGGCGATCCTCGCCGCCGCGACCGCCGTCCGTCGGAAGCACTTCGGCGACGACGTGACCCTCTGCTCGAT
>Ga0180438_10004651_pt1 | contig 19619 bp, 27 predicted proteins | sample SS_ome_12_FD_132455 | JGI IMG/M metagenome (GOLD analysis project Ga0180438, IMG submission 132455) | Hypersaline lake sediment archaeal communities from the Salton Sea, California, USA - SS_3_D_2 metaG | ecosystem: Environmental > Aquatic > Non-marine Saline and Alkaline > Hypersaline >... | reverse complement strand
GCGTTTACCCTGGCCGATGCCACGGTCGCCGCGGATGCGGACGTCGCCGTCCAGGCGGACACGGCGTTTACCCTGGCCGATGCCACGGTCGCCGCGGATGCGGACGTCGCCGTCCAGGCGGACACGGCGTTTACCCTGGCCGATGCTACGGTCGCCGCGGATGCGGACGTCGCCGTCCAGGCGGACACCGCGTTTACCCTGGCCGATGCTACCGTCGACAGCGCCGCGAGTGCGATCTCTGGCATTATCGCCGACGCCGCGTTTACCCTGGCCGATGCCACCGTCGCCGCCGACGCCGCCGTTACGACCACGGACGCCACCGCCGACGCGTCGTTTACCCTGGCCGATGCCACGGTCGCCGCGGATGCGGACGTCGCCGTCCGCGCGGACGTCGCGATATCGCTCGACGACTTTCTCGTCGCCGCCGAAACCGCCGTCGAGGTTATCGGCGACGCCGCGATCGTGCTCGACGCGGTCTCCGTCGCTTCGTATGCCGCGGAGACGATTCCGGCGGATCCGCTCGAGACCGTCGACGCCGCGATCGCCGCCGGGACCGTTTCCGCCAGGATCCGGACGACGACCGAATCCTCGGATATTGACGTCCAGACCGTTACCGCGAGGATCTAGGTTATGGCGATCGAAATCGTTACAGGGGATCCCGTCAGGCGAATCGTTCAACTTGTAAAACTTACGGACGCGCAACCGGAGGACGGCGAGACCTTCGTAATAAACGGCGCCGCCACCGTTACCGCCGCGATTGTCGGACCCGATCGGGAAACGAAGTTATCGGGCGATTCCGACCAGACCTCCGGCGAAACCGGCGCCGACTGGTCGACGTCAAAAGTCGCGCTCGTCATCCCGGAAACGGAAACGGCCGATATAACAGCCGTCGGCGAGGCGTATATCGAGCTCCAGGTCGATGATAGTTATAAGCAAACCTGGTTTATTCCGGCCGTTATTATTAAGGGGAATATCACATGATTAACGAAAACGAGATCCGCGGGAAAACATTCGACCGGACATTCCCCGTCGGCCGGGCCAAAAACGACAGCGGTAAATACCGCGCCTCGTTATCGTCCGACGAGCCGGTATCGCGGTATTACGGGACGGAGATACTCGTCCATAACGCGGAGGCGATTAACCTCGAGCGAGCCGGCGGTAACGGGCTAATGATGTTATTTAATCATGACGTCGACCGGCCGATCGGCCGCGCGACTGGCGTCGCGCTCTCGAAACGAAACCGGCTCGAGGGCGATCTCGAGTTCTCCAGGACGTTACCCGATGCCGATATCCTCGAACGGGCGGTCGACGAGGGGGTACTCGACGACGTCTCGATCCGTTACTCGATCGACGATTATCGGATCGAGGAGGATTCGAACGGGAATGAAACATTATTTGTAACGCGATGGACGCCGCTCGAGGTTTCTATCGTTTCAGTGCCGGCCGATTATGCGGGGTCCGGCGTGGGTCGAAGTAAATCAACGGAGGGTAATACCATGAACGACCAAAACGCGCCGGCTCCGACCGGCAACACTGGCGGCGATAACGGGCGCGTTAACGTCGTCGAATTCGAAAATGCACGCGCCACCGCGAGGGGCGAGGGCGTCGTATTGGGCGCCGCTCAGGAGCGCGAACGACTGGTCGGCATTAACGACTTATTCGACGCGTGCCGATTCAAGGGGCCGGCGTATGACGGGCTAAAGGCGGAATGTATTCGCTCCGGCTCGACGGTCGATCAGACTCGCGCGGCGATTTTCGAAATGATGAATAAAGAGCCGGGCGACGACCAGACCGCCAGCCGGACCGGAGTCGACACCGAAGGCCGGACCCGCGCGCCGGTCGGCGGATCCGTCCAGGCCGGCGAGACGGAGGGCGAGAAGTTCCTCGAGGGCGCCGACCGCGCGCTCGAGTTTAAAGTCGGCATTATCGCCGGCCGCGACGCCGTCGCCGAAATGAAGTCGAACGAGTTCGCGTATATGTCTATACCGGAAATGGCGAGAGAGTTTTTACGCCGCTCCGGTATTGATACCCGCGGCATGAGTCGATACGACGTCGTCGGCTATTCGCTCCGTCCGGACCTCGCGCCAGGGGCTCGCCGGGACCTGGTCGGACACGGTCCGTCGGACTTCGTAAACCTCCTCGCCAATACCGCCGGCAAATCGCTGTTGATGGGTTTCAATGAAACGGATGAAACGTGGCAGCGATGGACCAGGACCGGAACATTACCCGACTATAAACAGCAGGACCGGGTAAATATGTCGAATTTCGGCGACCTCGAGGAAATTCCCGCGGGCGGCGAATACAAGGCCGGGACCATGTCCGACCTTGTCGAATATATCAAGGCGAAAAAGTACGGCCGACTTTTTGGAATCTACCGCGAGGCGTTACTCGGGGACGATCTCGACGGACTCTCGAGGGCTCCGCGGGCAATGGGCCGCGCCGCCGCTCGCAAGATCGGCGACCTGGTTTACAACGTCCTGACAAGCAATCCGACCATGAATCAGGATTCGACCGCGCTATTCGATGCAACACATACGAATATCGGGACCGCCGGCGCGCCGTCGACAACGACACTCGACGAGGGTCGTAAACTGATGGCGCTCCAGTCGGATCCGTCGGATTCGTCTCACGGGCTGAATATTCGACCGGCTTATTTGATTGTCCCGGTAGCACTCGAGACGACCGCGAATATCCTCCGCCAGTCGGAGAGGGATCCGGCCGAAGGCGCGACGACTTCGTTTTATGCGCCGAATACGTTCGCGGGTACCTTTGAAGTCGTCGCCGATCCGCGCCTCGACGCCGATAGCGCGACGGCTTGGTATCTCGCCGCGAACCAGAATTCGACCGATACGCTCGAGGTCGGATTCGTCAACGGTCAGCAGGAGCCGACTCTCGAGTCCCGCGACGGATGGACGATCGACGGTATCGAGTATAAAACCCGGATCGAGTGCGGCGTATCTCCGCTCGATTTCCGCGGTTTATTCAAGAATGCCGGCGCCTAATTAGTCGCCGCCGTTTTTCATTCATTCGTTTGGAGGGTTTTTAAATGGACAATTACACAGGTAAAGAGGACGTAATCACAGTAACGGCCGCGACTGGCGGCGTCACTGGCGGGGCGATCTGGCGTGGTGATGAGGTCGCCGGCGTTTATGTACAGTCGGCGACCGGCGGCGACCTGGTCGGCGTGGCCGTCGAGGGCGGCGCGACCGTTACCAAAGCCGCCGGCGCGACGACTGCATTCGCCGTAGGTCAGAAGGCTTACGCGACCACGGGCGCCACCGCGACGCCGGTTACGGGTGCGAATAATCTCCCGCTCGGATTCGCGGTCGAGGCGGCGGCGACTGGTGCCACCGCCGTAAAAATCAAGCTCTGCACCTTCTAACGAGCTCGCGGCATGAGTACTTTATTACAGGATATCGAGGACGATCTCGAGGACCTTTACGATCCGGAATTCGGTTTTTGTGAAAGGGTCGAAACGCTCGACGGTTATATCCTCGGGGTTTTTGAAGATAGTTATCTTCTAGCGGATGCCGGCGGCGACGTCGGCGTCCGGTCCTCGAGTCCTGTTTTACGTACACGAACGACGGACGCGCTCGCGGAGCTCGCGACCGTGATAATCCGCGGACAGCAATACCAGGTCCTCGAGCCGATGCCAAACGGGTACGGCGAGACAATGCACAATTTACGGCGGATATGATGTTACATACGCCGGCGGTCGCATCATGGGACGACGACACGGAGGACCCGGTGGATCAATGGAGCGCGTTTAGCGCGCCGGACCTTAATTTCGTCGGCGTAGGTCCGATCGAAACATATGTCATTAACCCGGATATCGGGCCAATGCTCGACGGCTTTACGTATTACGTTAACGTCGAGATTAAATCGATTGATTTCGGCGACTGCAATTTTCGGGCGTATCTCGGAGCCGGCGCCTCGGAGATATTTAATACGGTCGGGACGCATCGTTTTCCTATTACCGCGGATTTTTCGACGAATCAAAATATTCGAATCGGTAACGAGCCGACCTCTACAGGCCAGGCTACAGTCGAATTATTAGGAGTCGAATTAGTGAATATTCGCGAAATGATAGTCGCAGCCGTTGTTACGCGGTTAACCGGATTAACGACGACGGGCGATCAGTGTTTCAGGCGCCGCGCCTATCCTCACGGCGTTACGCCGGCTTTAAATATCCTATCGAATGAGGACGAGCCCGATTACGACTCCGCGAAAATGGGCGGGTGCGCGCCGCTTAATCGGCTCGCCGTTCGAGTCCAGGCGTCGGTAAAACCTGGCGAGGAAACCTTATTAAATACGATCGCGAGCGAGGTCGACGTCGCCATGTATACGGACCAGAATTTCGGCGGGCTCGCGGTCGGCGTCGAACGGAGTACAGTCTCCGCAGCTATCGACGGGGACGGCGATCAATCGCTCCTCGTCGGCGACCTGGTTTATGATATTTTCTACCGGACGGCCGAAGGCGCGCCGGATATCGCAGTGTAACGGAGGGTATTACCATGAGTGTAAAACGGGGTTGTCTCGGAAAGGTAAAGAACAAGGCCACAACGACGACCGGCGCCGCCGGCGAGGTCGACGAGGTCTCCGCGTGGCAGTATGAAGAATCCGCGGAGCAGATCGACGCATCGAAAATCGGCACGTGTACGAAAAAATTTGAAGCCGGCGCAAAGCAAACGACCGGACAAATCACGGCGCATTGGGAGCCGGCCGCAACTGGCAACCAGACGAAATTCGTCGTCGGCGATAAAATTGTCCTCGAGCTCTATCCAGGCGGCGACGCCAGCGGCTCGACTTACTATGCAACACCGGCCGAAGGGGCTACAATTACGTCCGTTTCCCGCTCCGGCGGCGTGGACGGTCTCGCCGGGAACGTTTTCGGCTTTTCGGTTAACGGGGAAATGACGACGACGACCGTCCCGTAAACCGGAGTAATTTATGTCAGTATTTAGTGATAAGGTCCGGGCCGCATTCCAGGCGCGCGAGGCTCGCGTCGTTACGGTTCCGGAGTGGGGTATGGAATTATTTATATACCCGATTACGCTCGCGCAGCTCGAGGCCATTTACGAGGACGACAGCGATTACGGCGTCGCCGCGCGGACGATCCTGGTCCGCGCAAAAAACGAGGACGGTTCGCCGGCGTTTACAAAAGGCGACCTCGACGAGCTCCGTAAATTCGGCGTCGAGGATTACGGGCCGGCGGTAATTGCCAGGATCGCGCGCGAGATCAACGCGCCGGACGACCTCGCCGACGACGAGCAATCCGCGGACGACGTAATGGAGGAGCTCGCGGGAAACTGAAACGGGACGCGCGGATTCGCTCGATAATGGACGTCGCGTATATGTTCCGGATGCCGCTCTCGACCGTATCGAATATGACGGTCGCGGAGTTTCAGCTCTGGATTGCGTGGAGTAAATTACATGGCGAGACCGACAGCACGATATAGAGTCACGGCGGAGGATAAAACCAAAGCCGGATTAAATTCGGTCCGGCGAAACCTCGGGTCCCTAAAAGGTCAATTCGCCGCGATCGGCGCCGCCGCCGGCGTTATATTCGGGGCGTTTTCGAAGTCAGCATTCAGCGCCGCGGATGATTTAAATAAGTTAAACGATCAACTTAATATTTCGACGGAGGCGCTCAGCCAGTACCGATTCGTCGCACAACAGACCGGCGTCGAATTTAATACACTGACGACCGGACTCCAGCGACTCGGGCGCCGCGTCTCGGAGGCCGCGCAGGGGACGGGCGTCGCGAAAGACGCGCTCGCGGAGCTCGGGGTCGATGCTCAGAAACTCAATACACTCGAACTCGATCAGCAATTCGAGGTCCTGGCCGACGCGTTTAACCAGGTCGAGGACGAGTCGAGTAAACTCCGGCTTGCTTTTAAATTGTTCGATACGGAGGGCGTCCGGTTATTGCGGACGATGAAAGGCGGGTCGGAGGCGGTCCGCGAGCTCCGTCGAGAGGCCGACGGGCTCGGGCTGACACTCGAGCAAGGCGTCGCCGATAAGGCGACGGAGGCGGTCGACGCTATAGGACGGATCCGCGCGCAGTTCTCCGCCGCGGGTAAAGAGATTATCGAAATATTCGGGCCGGCGTTAACCGGGCTCGCGAATTTCCTCGCCTCGAATCTCCCGCGGGCAATAAAGCAGGCGAATCGGTTCCTCGTCGCGCTCCGGATCGGTCTGGTCGAGACCGCCGCCAAAGTACAAGAGGGGCTCGGAAACGAGGAGGCCGCGAACAATCTCCGCGACCTGGCGAACGTGTATCGGGACGAGTTCGACGACATATCAAAATCGTTACTCGAATTTAACGCGAATATCGGCGAGACCGTTAACGCCGCCGACTTTATGGACGACTCTTTAAAGCGGACAACGGAATCCGCGAAAGAGCAGAAAAAGGCGCTCGCGGAATTGAATAAAGAGCTCGCCAGGGCGAAGGATATAACGGAGGGCGTGCGGACGCCGCTCGAGTCGTATAACGCGGAGGTCGCCGACCTCGAGGGACTTTACGATCGCGGCCGGATCAGCCTCGAGACGTTTAACCGCGCCGTCGAGGCCGCGCGCGAATCGTTAAAAGACGGGATCGGGATCGATCCGACGCCGTTACAAGAATATACGCGCGGGCTCGCCGACCTCGAGGCCGCGTTCGAGAGTGCGGCGATATCGTTCGAGGAGTACGCCGAAGGGCGATTTAAACTCGAGGAGGGGCTCGACGCCGGCGTCGACAAGGTTAAAGAAAAGGTCGAGGAATCCGCCGACGCGCTCGACGAATTCGGCAAACAAGCCGCGCGTAATATACAAGATTCGTTCGCCGACTTTTTGTTCGATCCGTTCGCGTCCGACCTCGAGGGGATGGTAAAAGGGTTTACCGATACGCTCCGGCGCATGGCCGCGGAGCTCGCCGCGTCTCAGATCCTTTCGGCTTTCGGCGGCGAGGCCGGTATCGCCGCGGGGATAACGGGGATCCTAGGGCGCGCCGTCGGCGGTCCGGTCCGCGGCGGAGTTCCTGTTATCGTCGGCGAGCGCGGTCCGGAGGTATTCGTCCCGCAGCAAGGGGGCGGGAATGTTCTCGCGAACGGCGCCGGCGGGATGAATCTAACGTTAAACGTTACGGCCGGCGGCGGCGTTTCTCGCGAGTCGGCGTCGCAGGTCGGTTATGATCTCGGGCGGACGATTAACGAATACTTGAGGCGTAACGGATGAGTTTTCTAGAATCTCCGCGGTTTCCGGATAATCTCCAATACAACACCGTCGGCGGACCGGCGTTTTCGGTCGACGTTAATCGGGTGCAATCGGGTCGCGAGTTCCGCAAGGCGAATCGGGATATTGCGTTACATCGCTATAACGTGAATCAGGTTAAAACGGTCGAAGATTTCGAGACGATACTCGATTATTTTTTCGCACTCGGAGGACCGGAACACGGGTTCCGGTTAAAGGACCCGGGCGATTATAAATCCGTCGGCGTGAATTCGACGCCGGCTTTTGATGATGTAACGATCGGAACGGGCGATTCGGTCGAGGCGGATTACCAGCTCGTTAAAGTTTATCAGCCGGTCGGCGCCGCACTATCGCATACCCGGACCATAAATAAACCCGTTTCCGGTTCCGTCCTGGTCGGCGTCGCCGGCGTACAAAAGACACAGGGCGTACACTGGACGCTCGCGACGGGGACCGGGATCGTCTCGTTTACGACGGGTAACGTCCCGACAACAGGCCAGGGCGTCACGGCCGGTTACGAGTTCGACGTCCCGGTCCGGATCGATCAACAATCGCTCGACGCGAATTTCGCGAATTGTAATATCATGTCCTTTAACCTCCCGTTAATTGAGATCATTCCGGAATGAGTCGAAACGTCCCGGCCGCGATACAAGCCGCGCTCGATTCCGGGGCAATGGCGCTCGCCACTTGTGTAAAGATTACGACCACGGGCGGGACGGTATACGGGTTTACCGACTGGCAAGTCGACCTGGTCGTCGACCTTGTTACGTATAAATCTATTGGCGGATATACCGCGCAGGCGATCCGGACAACGTCCGAAATGAACGTCGATAACGTCGATTTAATCGGTTATTTCGTCGATTCCGGGATAACACTCGACGCGGTCCGTAACGGTTTTCTCGATAACGCCGCCGTCGAAAAGTTCAAAGTAAATCCGCGATCGTTACCGGACGGGATTATTAAACTCCGCGCCGGGACACTCGGACGCCAGCAAGCCGGCGACAATGATTTTAATTTCGAGATCCGAGGGTTATTCCAGCGGTTACAACAGACCGTCGGAAAAGTTTTAACGCCGCGATGCCGCGCGGAATTATTCGACGCCGAATGTAAGGTCCCGGAATACCCGCCGGACTGGAGCGCATCGACGGCGGTTACGGCGGTCGATGCATACGACGCCGGCGTCGGGTCCTTCGTTCGACCTACAGCCGGCTTTAACTATTTTTATCGATGCACGATAGGCGGGACGACGAACGATACCGAAGGCGAGCCCACGTGGAATACGACACCGGGCGGGACGACGGTCGAGGCCGACGGCGTCGAATGGGAGACGGTCCTCGCGTGGCATTTGAAAGGCGCGATCGCGACGTCGCCGATTACTAGTCGCGCGATATTTGCGTCCGGGTCTTTATCAGTTCAGCCGGACGGCTTTTGGGAGCATGGGGTCGTTACTTTTACCTCCGGCTTAAACGCGGGCGTATCGCGCGAGGTTAAATCGTTCACGGCGACCGGCAATATCCTCGAGTTTTTCCTCCCGTTTCCGTATGACGTCTCAGTGTTTGATTTTTTCGATATCACGGCGGGTTGTTTAAAGGACCTCCCGACATGCCGCGACACGTATCGCAATACGTATAACCGCCGCGCGGAGGATTACGTGCCAGGGCTCGACAAGGCGAACGAGGTCCCGAAGGTTAAATAATGGCCGAAGGCGTTAAAACTCTCGTCGGCGGTCTGATCGGCGCGGTCGCCGGTTACTTTATCGCCGGTCCGCAGGGCGCCGCGATCGGGTTTTCGGTCGGCGCCGGTCTCGGGGCTGGATTCGAGGAAAAAACGCCGATCGAGGTCGGACGCGTAACGGACCTGACGACGACCGGCGCCAGTTACGGGGACCCGATCCCGCGGGTATACGGAACGATGCCGGTTCCGTCGGTCATGCTATTCAATTCGGGATTACTCGAGGACAAAAACAAAAAGAAAGAGGGCGGCGGATTATTCTCCAGCGGGACGGAGGTTACGACGTATAAATATTCGCTCGACGTCGCATATTGTCTATGCGAGGGACCGATCGAGGGCGTCGGCCGGATTTGGTTAAACGGCATATTAATATACGACGGTCGGAGTACGGCGGAGGCGCTCAGTTTTACCGCTAAGTCGAAATTTTACGACCGATTGACCATATACAAGGGGACCGAAACACAGACGCCGGACTCGATGATCGAGTCTTACGAGGGCGCCGGCAATGTTTCGGCGTATCGGGGTTTAGCTTACCTTGTCCTCGAGGGGCTCCGGCTTAAACGGTTTTATAATAAGGCGCCGAATCAGGTAAAAGTCGAAATAATAAAAGACAATTCCGCCGACGCGCCGCCGTCGATACTCCAGACCTTGACGACGGAGCGCGTAATGTCCGATTCCGGGGTCCTCGATAACGGGACCGTATTGATCGGGAGGACCTCGACGGACGGGCTCGATAGCGATTACGAGTTCGACCATATACTCTATCGGACGGACCTTTACGGCGAGATACTTGAGCAGACAACATACCCGGTCCGGCTTCCGAATACTCTATCAAATTCGACAGCATACGAGATCCAAAACGAGCCGCGCGCGGTATTCTGGCGAAACATATTCGGCGGCTCGACCTCGCGTTTATTTTGGGATGGCACTCAGATCGGGATCGAGAATTTCGTCGGGTCGACGGGTCCGCTCGGGTGCGTCGATTATCGGATGTATGGCGAGGACGAACATCGGACCGCGAAATTACTCGGAGGTAAATATTACGTAACGACGACTTACGGCGCCGACGGTCCCGGGCTCGTTCGTTACTTTGCGGACGAATTCGGTCGACCTACATTTGATTGGGATCTCGCTCGGACCTTTAACGACCTGCTATCGCGGACCGGCGTTATAGGTACGAATTTTTGGCTATACCCGGACGCCGAAAACGACGATCGGTTTTTCGTATTCTGGACGGCGACGCCGAATAATGCCGACACGGGATATCTGGTTTATTACGACATCGAGTTTAACGTCCTGGCGCAATGGGCTAAAAACGACGGACCGCCGATTTCGAATCAGATTTCGCGTAATTTCCTGATAGGTCCGGGGTATTGTCTGATCCGCGTCTCGAACACCTCGTCGCTTGCCAGGTTATACAGTTTCGACGAAACGGTCTCGGGCTCGACCTGGTCCGTCGACGGGTCCGTTACGATCGATAACTCCGTTACCTATAACGGACTCATACCGCTAACGGACTCGCTCGTTATGTCGCGGTTCGAGATCCTCACGCGCGACGAGCTCGTCCTCGCCGGCGGTCAGACATTACAGGCGGTCGTCGAGGACATTCTCGGGGATTATGGATACCAGGCGTCGGAGCTCGATATGTCCGGCTTATCCGGGACCGTCGAGGGGTACCGGATCCCGGGACCCAAAACCGGCCGCGGCGCGCTCGAGGATTTACAACTAACATTTTATTTCGATATCGTCGAAATCGATTATAAACTCGTCGGCGTTATGCGGGGCGGGTCCTCCGTCGTTACCATTCCCGCCGGCGACATGGCCGCGCATGACGGCGACGCGGAGGTCCCGGACATGGTCCCGCGCGAACGGGCGGAGGAGCTCGAATTACCGCGGCAAATAACAATTAAATACCTCGACCGCGAGACAAATTACGAGGTCGGCGCCGAAGGCTCGAGCCGCCAGGTTACGGACGCGAACGACGAGCGCGTCGTTACTGTCAACGTAACACTCGATAAAGATAAAGCGATACAGGCCGCGCATGTATTGTTATACCGCGAACACCAACAGCGCGAGACCTTAACAATCCGTTTAACGGAGCAGTATCAATACCTGACGCCGACCGATATCGTAACAATCGACGACAACGGCGACGCGCGCGAAATACTATTACTCGAGGAATCCGAAAACCCGAACGGCTTTATCGAGTTTCAAGCCGTCCCGGAATTTACGCCGATCTATACGCAAACGATGACCGGCTCGGGCAGCTCCGCGGATTACGCGGATATCGTCGACCAAAACGGGCCGGCTTTACTGGTCTGGTTGGATATCCCGATTATGGACCGGACCGACGACAATCTCGGGGTTTATGCCGCCGCGGCCGGATACCTCTCGTCCTGGTCCGGTCATGATCTATTTAAATATTCCGCGGAGTCCTCGCAATATAACCGGATTACCCGATTCGTCGACCAGGCGGACGCCGGACGCGCGGAGGACGCGCTCGGAGACCATACGACCGGCGCGATTGACTGGACGAATAGCGTAACGGTCCGGCTCGCGGGGCCGGGATCCCTGGCGAGCTCCACGGAGGCCGCGGTTATCCAGGACCGGAACATTAATCGGGCGGTCCTCGGGCGCGAGGGGCGTTACGAGGTCCTGCAATTTATCACGGCGACCGCACTCGGGGACGGCCGGTATACGTTAACCGGGCTCCTCCGCGGCCGACGCGGGACAAATTACGCGATCGGTAATCATGCCTCCGGCGATTTATTCGCCGTCCTGGCGCCGGCCACGGCGATACGGCTTTTCTACGCCTCGACCGATATCGGCGAAACGATTACGCATAAATTCGCCGGCTCGGATGAGTCGATCGACGACGTATCGACGATCGGGCTCGAGTTCGACGGGGTCGCCTTATTGCCATTCGCGCCGGCCGCGATCGCCGCGGCGCAATCGGGCGCCGATTGGGTCATCGACTGGACGCCGCGATCCCGGCTCGCCGGGGCTCTGGTCCCGAACCAGGCGTCGGAAACGGATCCGGAGATCGCGAGCTATACGGTCGATTTCCTCGACGGCTCGGACGTCGTAAAGGGGACGTATACTGTTACCGTCGGAACGGAAACGCGGACCTATACCTCCGCGGAGCAAACGGCCGATTTCGGCTCCGCTCAATCGGATATCGTCGTCGTCGTATATCAAAAGGGGACGACACTCGACCGCGAGGGACACGGGATAAAACTCGACACGGCGACCGGCGCGATCTCGATCGTCGATCCGAAAATATGAGGGTTTAACATGACAACAGCAAACTTGAATTTAACGGAATTCGTCGACGGGCAGGATAATCCCGATGTCCCGATTAACGAGGGTTTAAACGTATTCGACGCCAAGGTCTGCGAGGTCCTGGTTATCGATTTCGCGAGCGATGCCGATTTAAATATCACGGCGACCGGGACCAAACCGCAGCAATGGCAATATGCCGGCTTTGAAATGACGGACACCGGGACCTCGCTAACGACCGGGCGTAATGTAGTTTTACCGAATACCGAAAAAGCCTTTTATAGTTTCCATAACAACACGGCGCAAAGTCTTACGCTAAAAACATCCGGCGGGACCGGGATCACGGTCGCGACAACGAAACGCGCGTTATTGTATAGCGACGGGACGAACGTCGTCCGCTATACGCCGGACACTTAAAACCTTATGGATGAGGTCAAGAGATACAGCGGAGGTATGATTCCAATGAGGGTAAAAACGTGGAATATATCGATAAACTCGCGAAAAAGGTCGACGAAAACTCGACGCGGTTAACGCGCCTCGAGGCGCTTTACCAGGATTCGGACGCGGACAATAAACGTAGCCATAACCGAATCGAAAAAAAAGTCGACGCGATCGCGCTCGAGCTCGTCGGATTTAAATACATGGCAAAGGGCGCGCGATGGATCGTCGGGATATCTTTCGGTCTCGGGGTCTGGTTTATGCATGAATGGGAACTATTAAAGAGGCTATTTAAATGAATATATCGGAGCATTTCACGCGCGAGGAGCTCGTCGGGAGTTATATCGCGGAGCGCCGCGGGATATCAAACGAGCCGACGCCGGACCAGCTCCGAAACTTATATGAAACCGCCGGGATGCTCGAACGTGTCCGGGTCCTTTGTAACAATCAGCCGGTTTATATTAATTCCGGCTTCCGATCGGAGACATTAAACGTCGTCGTCGGAGGCGCGGTTAATTCGGCGCATTGTCACGGGCGCGCGGCCGACTTCCGGATCCCGGGTTTCGGCTCGCCGTATGAAGTTACCGAACGGATTATCGTCTCCGACCTTGATTTCGATAAGGTCATTTATGAGGGGACTTGGGTACATATACAGATCCGGGACAATCCGCGCCGCGAGGCTTATATCGCCAATTTCGACGGCGGGCGGGTCCGATATCGCGCATGGGGGGCCGACGGATGATTGTTTACCTTGTTCACGGTTTCAACGTAAAGGACAAGGGCCAGGGGACGACCGATAAACTCGTCCCGGTCCTGGCAGAAAAGGGCGATTACCAGCCGGTCGAGATCGATTACGGTTTTTTCGGCTTGTTCCGTGTCCGGGTCTGTAACACGGGGACCGCGCGGATCCTCGCCTCGATCGTCGAGCCGGGATCGATTGCAATCGGACACTCGAACGGATGTGCCGTTATTCAACAGGCCGCGAGCTACGGCGCGAAGTTTCGGCATGTCACGATGATAAATCCCGCGCTCGACCGCGACGCGGTCCTCGAGGGGGCGGACACCGTTAACGTATGGCACTCGCCGACGGACGTCCCGACGCGCGTCTCGCGGGTCCTCTGGCGCCATCCTTGGGGGGCAATGGGTCGCCGCGGGCCGTCGTTTACGGACCCGCGTTACAAGGTTTTTAACGAGGACCACATATTTAAAGACAAGGTCGGGCATTCTGGCGTATTCGAATACCGACACCGGCTCCGGCGGATTGTCTCGGAGATCGAGGACCGGCTCTTTCCCGACGTCCCGGTATAAGATAGCGCCGCGATCCGCCAGGGGAACGGAACACGGCGCCGGGTGAAACGGTCCGACCGGACCGTCGACCGATAGTTTAATCGCAGTTATCCGCCTCGATCAACGCGTCCGCGCGATCCCGGATCGCTCTGGTCGCGATTTGTTTTTCGCCGGCCGGCAATTGTTGTAAAACCGGGTGATTTTCAATCCGGTTCAAGGCGACGGCCGATTCGGAGGCGTTAATATTATTCAGCATTGACCGCAGGACATTCGAATACGTCTCGGGCTCCGGCTCCGTTACGTCCTGGTCCGTCGGCGTCTCCGGATCTGGTTCCGGACCTGTCTCGCGTGGCGTCGCCTCGCCGGCTCTGGCGACGTTATCGGCGGACTTTTTCGGGGTCCGTTTCTTCCGAAATTTCCCGGTGGCGGTCAACGAGGGACTATTCGTATCTTTGTTCCAGGCGTGTAAATTCGCGTCGAATACGGTCCCGTCGGCGTCGAGGACCGGCTCGTCGTCCTGGTCCTGGTCCTCGCCGGCCGGCTCCTCGACGTCCTGGCTCGCCGTTATGACACTCGAGGACACCGTCGACGCGGCAGTCTCCGGCGGCGCCTCGACGACGACGGCGGTCGAGGTTTTAATATCCTCGGGAAGTTTCTCGAGTAAATCCCGCAGGACGCCGAATGAGTCGACGTAAATGGTTAATGCAATGTTCATTTCATTACCTCCGACGTAAAAGCCTCGCGCGCCAATCGCTCGAGGCGGACAAGTGAATTAAAACAGGTATCGCGACACTCGGGCCGGACCCGGCCGTTAATTAAGTGCGACCACAATAGCCAATGATTCAGCCGGTAATATTCGACCAGGTCGCCGGCGCTCGCCGCCTCGAGGATCTGGCCGCACAATTTAGCGAATGATTTATCGACCTGGTATTCGCGGACGTCGTCCTCATCGTCTAAAAACATCGATCAGGCTCCCGCATATTGTATGGAATCCGCGAGCCCGCAGGCCAGAATAAAAACGATTATCGCGATTATCAGTTTCGCGCGGTCTGTAAGGTTATGTCGCATATTCAAGGCTCCCTTTTCTCGGCTGTATAGATTTCCGACTCCATTCGCTCTAGCACCTTGGCCGAATGAGTCGTCGTTAAATGGGCGTATCGTTTAACCATGTCTAGTGTTTTGTGGCCTAGAATCTCCGCGATTTCGTTCGTCGTCGCGCCAGTCATCGCGAGATACGACGCGGCGGTATGGCGCAAATCATGAAAACGGAAATCCGTTAACCCGGCGACACGGACCGCGCGTTTAAAATGCCGATCGATACGGACCGGGATATCAGTCGCGCCGCGTTTATGGAATATATACGCGTTACCGGATATTTCGCCGCATTTCCAGGACCTGACGATCGCATAAGCCGTCGGGACTAATGGGACCTGGCGCCGCTCTTTGTTTTTCGTATCGGTCAATATGAGGCGATGCCGCTCGAGGTCGACGTTATGCCACTTTAAATTGAGTATTTCGCCGCGGCGCATCCCGGTTAAAAGGGCCAACATGATTATAGAAACCAGGGGGATGCATTTAGAGTCGGCGGCGGCGGTTATTAATGCCTCGCGCTCGTCCTCGGAAAGAAATCGGACCCGGCCGCGGGGCTGACGGGGCCAGGTTATACGCTTGACCGGATTTGACTCTACCCATTGCCAATCCTTTACGGCGATCGTAAACGCGTGCGAGAGGGCGGAGAGGTACCGGACAACGGTCGCCGGTCCGCGCGTCTCCGCGAGCCGGTCTCGGGCCGTCGCGATCGCCGCCGGCCGGAGGTCCTCGAGGGCGTGCTCGCCGATCAGCTCCGACCAGGCGCGCAACTGTTGGGCGGTCCTGGCGCCGGTTTTCTTATGCGGGACGACGGTCGCGATATACCGTTCGACCAGGTCCCGGACGAGATGAGGATTCGGAGCTCTAAATCGGCCGGCTTTAATCTCGGACTCGAGGCGCGACGACCAGCTCCTCGCCTCCGATCGTTTATCGAATGTCGCGCTCATTCTTGGAAAGCCTTTACGGCGGATTATCGCGCGCCACCGGACCCGACCGGAGGCCGTTCGCCGCTTCTCCAGGGTCGCCACTAATGAAACAGTGTTTCAGGCGTCCAGGCCGGGCCAAGTATAACGAGCCGCCTCGCGCATCCATGACAGACACAGCCGGCCAGGGGGCGCAGTGTGTGTCCGCAGTTCCGACATGCCTCGCGCGCCTCGATACGCGGTCCGGCGCCGACGGGCTCGAGTTCCTGACACATAGGACACCGCCGCTCGAGGAGTCGAATCATTTCGGCGCCTCTGGAGAAGCGGCGAACGGCCTCCGGTCCGGCCAGCCGTTACCGGGTCGGCGGTGATCGCCCGTCGTCCGCATCATTACGGCGGTCTGTTGGGTTCCGCCGATACGGAGAATCTCCACCTGGTCGACATGGGCGCCGATTTCTCGCTCCAGGTCGGCGAGAATCTGGTCGATTTTCCGCTCTGCGACGTCGATCGGGTTACACATAAATACCTCCATATTATCAATACTTTAAGGGATAACGCGTTCGTGATAAGGAATCACATACACAAACGGGGCGAATAGCAGCAATTACAGTATGTTATACTCCGCGGAAATTAAACCGGGGACACTAGCGGGGCAATGATTATCAAGCGGAAAATCATTTTCGCAGCTCGCCGCGAGCTCGTTTCGACCATTGCTCGCGCTCCTCGATCGCGAATATTCACTAATTCGACTCCTAATAACATGTATACGGACCAGAATTTCGGCGGGCTCGCGGTCGGCGTCGATCGGAACACCGGCTCCGCTCCTCCCATGCGACAGGGGCTCCGTCTTTTACGGGACCAGTAAGTCGGACGTATTCGACGCCGACCGTATCGGCCAGGATCCGGAGCCGGTCGAGTGCCTCGAGGCGGTCCCGGCGGATTGTCTGGATTTGTCCGCGATTGTTCTCGTCAATGATGCCGGCTTGGGCCATGACGGAGCCGGCGATCTGACGGACCCGCTCCGGCGATACGTCGAATCTGATCGCCAGGTCCTTTAGACCGTCGCCGTCGATCCATTGAGCCGTCATGGCGATGTTCCTCGGGTTGTAATGCATTTCAGACTAGACACTCCGTAAAGGGCGGTCGACTCCGGCGCTCGGGCAATTAGAGACATACCAGGGCCGGACCTGGTACGGGACACGGGGTAAAGAAAGAGCAGTCGACCATAAACTCAGGCCAGCGATATTAAATAACTCAATACGCAGGCGACTAAAATAATCAATCCGACCAGGACCCGGGCGGCGAGTGCGGCGACGCCGTATTTATCCGGGTCGTCCTGGTCCTGGCGGGCGTAACGTGCCCGCAGTCGGTTATAACGGCTCACGCGTGTAACCAGCAGAAACCGCGATGTTCTGGCGGGACGTCGCGGATATCCTGGTAACAATAGAAAACGAGCTCCGCTTGTTCCGGAGTAATGCAATCGCGCAAGTCGTTACGCATGACGGCGGGCAAGTCGTTTAATATGCGGCGGGCGAAATCATTCGTAAATACCGGGACATTTTTTTCCATTGTCGTATACCTCGATTGTGGTTTCGAATACCGTATCGGCGGACGCGGAAATAACTATAGCGCCGGGATGTAAAAATGTCTATTATTCCGGCCATGAATATTGAGACGCCGTTCGCAAAACTGATCGACGATCTAAATATGAACGATTACGAGATCGCCCGCCGGGTCGGCGTCGCGCGAACGACTATTCGCTCGCTCCGGATCGGTCAAAACAGTGAACCAGGTTTTACACTCGGGATCCGGCTCGCTATGTTGTCAGGACGACCGACAAAACCGCTCGAGGACCTAGCAAAAACAGAGCCGGCGGGCTGTGGATAACCTTGTGGATAACTAGGGTATAAACTTGTGATAAAAGCCGAATTTTACGGTCCGACACTAATATATATATTTAAATAATATTTATTATATAAAAATGCCGAAACGGATCCCGAATAAGCTACCGCCAGGGGCAGGACCACGGACGCGCGGTTACTGGTCGTATGTATTCGGCGAACAACGTAAACCGCCAACGGGCGACATTTACGACGAGGATTATACGGAGGCTTGGTTAATGGGATACGACCAGGCCAGGAAAGACGAACAACGGCGTAATTCTACTATCCGACAAATGGGGAAATCATGTTTAAACACGTTACAGGCAAAAATCCGAAAATAATCGATATAGTCGCGTGCGGACCGACGATACGTTCGTATAACGCCATGCGATTTGATTACGATCCGATCGCGCCGGCTCCGGATGAAATATGGACGGTAAATAAGGCGCTACGGACTGTTAAAGCCGACGTCGGATTCGTAATGGATGATATGCGAGGCGAGGCGATAAAATCCGATCGTTATCGAGCCGATTTAAATAATGTCGAGGTCCCGATTATTACCTCGATAATCGACGACCAGGTTAAAGCGGATTATCCCGATTTAATCAAATCCGCTTTATTGCATGAATACCCGATAAACGACGTTTTAAATCAGATCGGCGCCAGGGTATTACGGTCCAGGGGACCGCATATAAACACCGTGGAGACAAAGGATACGGGCGACATAGTCGGCTATTATTTACATAATTCGATTCCGTTTATGCTTGCTTACGCGCTATATATCGGCGTCGAACGAATACAGCTATTCGGGGCCGATTACACTTATCCAGGTATGGCGGCGCGTGAGGACGACCGCGCGAACACGGAATATTGGGTCGGGATGTTACGCGCATTCGGGGTCGAGATATGGACGTCGAACGATACGACGTTATTAAATCAAATAAAACAGCCGTGGATATACGGATACGGGACGCGACCGCCGGCTCGAGAGGCGCCTACGCTCGAGTTTTTACAAAAACAGGCGGATACACTATGGCCGGAGCCCGATACTGTAGAGGGGCCAGGGGCGCCCGCAGAGACCGCCGCGCTATAGGGATCGCGTTATGCCGATCGGTATAAACGTGCAACAGGATATCCGGGAAGTCGAACGGATGCTCGTCTCGCTCGAGGGCTCAGCCGGTAAACGGGCTATAGCCAATGCAATAAACGACACCACAAAGAGCGCCAGGTCGAAATCGATAAAGCAGGTCGCTAAAGATATAAAGCTCGCGCGTAAATATGTGGCCTATAGATTCAACGTCAGGGGAGAAAAGAAAGGGGACCGGGCTCGTTTACTAAAGGCTTATCCGAATAGATTAACATCCGATTTAATCGTTTATATGCGAGGGATCCCGGTATTTCAGATCGCTAATAAGGCGCCGCCAACAGGCAAACAACGGAAGGGCGGCGTAAAGGCTAAAGGGGGGCGATTCTATAAGGGCTCGTTTTATGCGCCTTATTGGGGATCGACGAAAGTATTTAAACGTATGACGAGGGCGCGTTATCCGGTAATGATACCGAAAGTCGGCGTGCGTAAACGGCTCGATAAAGAGTTCACAAAGTACACTAGCGGCCGACTCGGGAGATCAACGTTTTCCCACAATTACGATAGACACATACGAAACGTATTGAGGCGCCTCAATGGGTAGCATTTATGCATCGGTAAGTTATTGTTTTGCGGGTCCTTCTAAATCGGAGCCTTGCGGGGCGAAGGGAT
>Ga0180438_10004650_pt1 | contig 19621 bp, 16 predicted proteins | sample SS_ome_12_FD_132455 | JGI IMG/M metagenome (GOLD analysis project Ga0180438, IMG submission 132455) | Hypersaline lake sediment archaeal communities from the Salton Sea, California, USA - SS_3_D_2 metaG | ecosystem: Environmental > Aquatic > Non-marine Saline and Alkaline > Hypersaline >... | reverse complement strand
CGATCCCGAGTACCTGCGTGACGATTCGGAGATCTATTCTGTGGACCTCCAGACCATGGAGATCTTTCCCCTGACGAACCGTAAAGGGCCCGACAGAGAGCCCATCCTGTCACCGGATGGAAAATGGATAGCGTACACCGGATATGATGATAAAAATTATACCAGCCATCTATCCAGCCTCTATTTGATGGATGTCAACGGGGGGAAAAAACGAATGCTCGCCGGAGATCTGCCAAATTCTCCTTCCATTGCCAACTGGGCTTCGGATAGCTCGGGAGTGTATTATGCCATGGCCGAAAAAGGTGTGTCGAATCTCTATTTTGTTTCACTGGATGGAAAGTCAAAAAAAATCACGGAGGGGATCCACTACCTTTCGGACATAAGCCTCGCAAACAACGGACAGATTGCGGGCACACGAGCGACTTTCTATTCGCCGGCTTATCTCGTTACTTTTACACTGAGTCAGCCAGACAGGCTCGTCAAGCTCGTGGATTTCAACAAGGATGTTCTGGCCGATGTGAAACTGGGCGAAGTCGAGGAAATGTGGTTCAAATCGCCGGATGGCCTGGATTTGCAGGGTTGGCTGATAAAACCGGCTGAGTTCGAACAGAGAAAAAAGTACCCGATGATCCTGTATATTCATGGAGGGCCCTGGTCCATGTACACCGTGCGTTTTGACTGGGCCTGGCAGAATTTTTCTGCCAACGGTTATGCGGTCCTGTACATGAATCCGCGAGGGAGCACAGGCTACGGACAGGATTTCGTCAACGGCATCCAGTTTTCCTATCCTGGAAAGGATGGGGATGATCTGATAGCCGGAGTGGACGCCGCCATCGGCAAAGGATTCATCGATGAAGAGAACCTGTTCGTATGTGGCGGCAGCGGCGGAGGTGTTTTGACCGCATGGTTGGTGGGGCACACGGCTCCTGATAAGTTCAGGGCGGCTGTATCCATGCGCCCCGTGATAAACTGGCATTCTTTTGTGGGAACAACGGATGGAGCGAGCTGGTACAGGCAGTTCAAAAAATATCCCTGGGAGGACCCGGTGGAATACGCCCTTCGCTCCCCGCTGCATTATGTGGGCAATGTGAAAACGCCCACGATGGTCATGACTGGAGAGGAGGATCTTCGCACACCAATGGGACAAAGCGAAGAATATTATCGGGCATTAAAAATGCTGAAAAAAGAGACGCTTTTGGTGCGCATGCCTGGTGAGTTTCATGGCTGGCGCCGTCCCTCCCATCGCTTGCTCCAATCCCTTTATCTGATGGCTTGGTTCGAAAAGCACATGAAAAAATGATTTCTCCTGCCCATCTGTGCTAAAAGCACATAACGAGGGAAATTAGCGATGCCCTTTCTATCGCTCGTCTATCAGTTCGTAATCGGCGGTGCCATTTTTTTTCTGGGCATTTTTTTATCCTGGCGAACCAGGGATTATTCCCTGAAAAAAAGAGATGACCGAAGGCTCCTTTTTTTCATGACCGGGGGATTTGCCCTGTATTTCATCTTTCAATTGCTATGGCATCTCGGAGGGGTGGGTAAGCTCTAGATGAATGCAGCCACCGTCGTCGGGACTCACCTGGATTTGTGGGTCGTCATCCTTTATTTTGTGGCGATATTCGGTTTCGGTGCGTTTTTTGCCAGGTTCACGAAATCGACCAAAGATTTCTTTTTCGGCGGACAGCGCTTTTCCTGGTGGTTGATCACTTTCAGCTGCGTGGCCTCGGTGGTCGGGTCCTACAGTTTCATAAAGTATTCAGCGGCGGGATTCCGCTACGGGATGTCCTCGTCCATGTCTTACCTGAATGACTGGATCGTGATGAGTTTTTTACTTCTGGGCTGGCTTCCGATCATTTATTTCAGCAGGGTGGGATCGGTTCCTGATTATTTCCGGAAACGTTTCGACGAACGCACGGCCATCACGGCAACCATTCTCGTTCTGATCTACATGGTCGGTTACATCGGCATCAATCTTTACACCATGGGTGTTGCGCTCAATGCCCTTCTGGGCACAGATGTTTTCTGGTCGGCCGTCCTTGTCGCCTCGGTCTGCGCGGTTTATGTAACGGTGGGAGGACAGACGTCCGTCATCATGACCGATCTTGTGCAGGGGATTATCCTGCTGGTGGCCGGATTTTTGTTATTTTTTTTAGGTCTCAAAGCGCTGGGAGGGTGGGAAGGATTCTGGTCTGGATTGCCGCTGCTTCACAAGCTTCCCTTCGCGCAGTTCAATCAACCCAAAGAGTTTCATTTTGTGGGCGTGTTCTGGCAGGACGGGGTGGCCAACACATTCGCCCTCTACATGATGAATCAAGGATTCATTCTCCGGTTTTTATCCTTGAAAAGCGTCAGGGAGATCAAGAAGACCTTTCTGGCTCTGGTATTGGTGCTGATGCCCCTGGCTGCGTTTGCGGTATCGAATGGCGGTTGGTTGGGCAGAGCCATGCACACACATGGGTTGCTCCCCGCGGACATCAATCCTGAACAAATTTTCGTGCAGGTGGCCGGAAAGGTCTGTGTCCCGGGATTGTTCGGGTTTGTGATGGCAGCCCTTACGGCGGCCCTGATGTCCACGATCGACACGCTCATCAATGCCGTTTCCGCTATCGCGGTGAACGATGTCTACAGGCCTCATATCCGAAAAGACGCTCCGGATCAGCACTATCTCAGAGTGGCCAGGACGATCTCGCTTTCTTCGGCCCTTCTGGGTATCGCTCTTGTTCCTGTTTTCGCTTCGTTCCAATCCATCTACCTGGCGCATGGCTCGTTCACGGCCTCCATTACGCCTCCGATGGTGATCACGATTTTGCTCGGGGCATATTGGAAGCGGTTTACGTCCTCTGCGGCTTTCTGGACCCTTGTGGGCGGATCTTCGATCGTGGCGCTTTCCCTATTCTGGCCGGTCCTTGTGGGCCCCTTTTCTCATGGTGTGGACCCATCGGGCGGCTTCAAGTATATGAGGGCTTTGTATGGCCTGGCAGGCAGTCTGGCCATAGGCGTGATCGTGACTTATCTGACCAAAGCCAAGTCCAGGGAGAAGATCCGGGGACTGGTAGCTGGTACTTTGGGTGATGCCATGGTAAGCTTCAAGGGAAGCCCGATCAACGAAAGGGAGGGTAAAAGAGCGGTTGTGGATATCGCACGGGATGATAAGGTGGAGGAACTTTCGGTGAGCCGCGAGGTGGCGCAGCGGATGTCCGCCGATGTGGGGGATCTGGTCCATTTGAGCGATGCCAGGAGGTGGCTGGGAGGCTTACGCTCCACCCAGGCTAAAATATCCGCAATTCACGATAAAGGTGCGCGTGTTGTTTTTGTGGCGCCTGACCTGGTCGAGAGGGGAAATCTGATTTTAAAGCGGAAACACCGCCTCGAAAAAATATTGTAGAAGGCCGAACGTCATGAATTCAAAACACACTGATTTTCCCAAGCGAGGAAAATCAGTTCCCGCAAATCCCTCCCTCTTTTCTCCTTTTGGGAGAAAAACCGTGCCCGGTCGGGATTTGAGGGGATTTCTCATCCATAACGTTCAGCCTTCATTTGAGAAGGAGATTGAGAGAAAAAAATGCGAGGAGCTCTTTGCAAAAGAATAAAGGAAAAGCGATGAATAAAATTATTTTTATTATTTTGTTAATGATGGTGGTTGTGATGTGTCAGCAAACGGAACAGGAAGGTTTGGTTATCGTCGCGCACCGGGGAGCATCCAGGATCGCGCCGGAAAACACGCTGTCTGCGATGAGAAAAGCGATCGAATTCGGTGCCGATTACGCGGAGTGCGATGTTTTCCAGACGAAAGATGGGGAGATCGTGCTCTTCCACGACGAAGAGATGGAGAGGACCACAGGAAAGGATGGCATGATATGGGATTACACTCTGTCAGAGCTGAGGGAATTGGAAGTGGGGTTCTGGTTCAAGGAAGAATTCAAAGGGGAGCCCATCCCGACATTGCGGGAAGTGATCCAACTCGTCAGAGGGAAGATAAAACTCAATATCGAAGCTAAAGTTGCAGGGAATGACCCGGATATCGCTCAAAAAGTGGTGGATATCATCCGATCCGAAAAATTCGCAGAGGAATGCATGGTCACCTCTTTTGAAAAGCCCGTGATCGAAAAGGTCAAAGAAATCGCTCCGTATATAAAAACCGGTTTTATTTTCGATGAAGAGCACCCCCCCGATATTTTCGAAGGGAATTGGGAGTACGTGTGCAGCAAAAGAACCCTCGTGGATGCGTTATTCGTGAAGATGGCCAAACAGAATGGGAAAAAGCTATTTGTCTGGACCGTCAATTATCCGGCTGAGATGAAAAGATTGATCGCGCTCGGTGTGGACGGCATCATCACCGATGTCCCCGATGTCTTGAAAGATATCTTGGATCAAGAACAACGAGATAACTAATCCGGCAATGATCGATCTGTTCGAATCGTAAACTCCCCTCGTTCCATGGTTCCGATATCACGGCACATGAATTTGATAACATCCGGGTCATGGGAGATGAATATGTAGGTGAGACCCTTCTGGCGTTGGAGACTCTTTAGCAGATTGAGGATCTGCGCCTGGACCGAAATATCCAAGGAAGATGTCGGCTCGTCCAGGATGATGACTTCCGGTTCGAGGAGCATAATTCTGGCCAGGGCGATCCGTTGATTCTGGCCTCCCGATATCTGCCTGGGGAAGCGTGACAGGACTTCCGTCGACAGCCCGACTGTACGAAGGATATCTGTGATTGCGGTCGATCTATCCCTTTTCGGCATCCGGATCATGTTGAGGATCTCGTCCAGTGATTTTTGGATGGTTTTTTTCGGATTCAGCGAGCTTTCAGGATCCTGGAACATCATCTGGACCTTTCGTCTGAAAAGAGAAAAATCCTCTTTTTTCATCCGGGACAGGGCGTTTCCATGGAACAGGATGTCACCCGATGATGGCTTTTCTATGGCTGCGATGACTTTTCCCAGAGTCGTCTTCCCGATACCCGAATCGCCGACAATGCCGAAGGTTGTCCCTTCCCGGACTTTGAAGGAGATGTTTCTCAACACAACCCTTGGCTTTTTCGACAGAATTCCCGATTCAAAGGATTTTGCGATGTCGCGAACCTCTAGCTGTACAGCACACATCTGATGCCTCTGTTATTTCTCTTGACAAAATCCGGCTTTATTTTGGAACACGATTCTTTTTTTACGGAACATCTCTCATGGAATCTGCACCCCTTTGGCGGCCGTATCATCGATGGAGATACACCCGGGATGGGTTTGAATCCCCTTTCCGGAAGGCTCTCCAGCAAGCCTCTTGAATAGGGATGGAGGGGATTCTCGTAGACATCGGCGGTGCTTCCGATTTCTATGATCTCTCCGGCATACATGATGGCGATCCTGTCTGAAATCGCCCTGGCAGCCTCGAGGTCATGGGTGATCAGGACCATGGAAGAATGACTCATCTCTCTTGCCAGGGTAAGTTCTTCAAGAACCATGTTCCGAAGCCGGGAATCCAGGCCTTTTGTCGGTTCGTCCGCGATAATGATCTTAGGATTCAGGATAACCGATATCCCGATCAAAATCCTCTGCTTCATCCCGCCGGACATTTCGAATGGGTAAGCCCTGATGGCGTTGGCAGGTCCTTTGAAATGAAGCTTATATAAAAGGTCCTTCGCTATCTCTAGAGCTTCCGATTTTTTGGCGAGGTGGTGCACGAGCAAAGGTTCTGTCAACTGATTCCCGATGGATAGGACCGGGTTTAGGGCAAGCGCCGGATTCTGCATGACCAGGGAGATTTCTTTCCCGCGAAAGCGGGTCATTTCTTTCTCGTTCAGCAGAAGGAGGTTTTCGTTTTCGTACAAGATTTTTCCGCGGGAAACAGCGTTTTCAGGAAGAAGGTTGAGCACGGCAAGAGCGATGGTGGTTTTTCCGCATCCCGTTTCTCCCGCTAGGGCCAGTGTTTCCGCATCTTTAAGTTGAAATGTCACTCCATCGACTGCCCGGAGAGGTCCATCAGGTGTCCTGAACGACACTCCCAGGTTTTCTACGGCCAGCAAACTCATGTTATCACCCGGCCCACGATGGTCTTTTTTTCTTCCTCGAAGGAATAGCCCAGCGAAACGATAGAAAAAATGAATAATGTGATACACAGGCCCGGCGGTAGATACCACCACCACATTTCGTTGATAAGGCCTCCTTTGATCAAAGCGAAGTTGATCATCAATCCCCAGCTTTTCATAGTGGGATCGCCGAGTCCCAGGAAGGAAAGGGAGGCCTCTGAGATCATGGCGGCTGCGACGGTCAGCATGAATTTCGGAACCACGACAGGAAGGATGTTAGGAAGCACGTCCGAGAAGATGATATGCCGATTTTTGAATCCCAGACATTTCGCGCTGGCGATGAAATCCATTTCCCGGACCTGAAGGGTGCGGGATCTTACTACGCGTGCTATGGAAGTCCACCACAAAAGACCGAGAGCGAGCATGATGAGCCAGATACTCGCTTTGAGAAATGCCGCCAATAGGATGATAAGCGGAATTCTGGGGATCATCAGGAAGATATCCGTTATTCCCATGAATATTTCGTCAAGGGCTCCTTTGAAATATCCAGAAAACAATCCGACTAATAATCCCAAAATTGTGGCCGTGAGGGCAGCACCGATTCCCACGATGAGGGATGCCCTGGATCCATGAATGAGTTCGGATAGGATGTCGTTCCCGATATCATTGGTCCCTAGCAGGTGATTCCGTTGGGGTTTTTCGTAAGGCTCGAATCTTTCCCAGGGATCGTGGGGTGCGATGATATCGGCAAATGCGGCGATCAGGATAAAAAGTGCCATCAGGACAAGGCCAAATCGACTCCATATCCTTTTGTTTTTCAAGATTTTTCTCTTACCCGGGGATCGATGATGCCGTAAAGGAAATCAGAGATAAAATTGGCCGAGATAACCATGATGGTGATGATGAGAAAACATCCTTGAAGAACGGGATAATCCCTGGATAAGAGAGCTTCGTAGATCAATGTCCCCATCCCGTTCATGGAAAACACGATTTCCACGAAAAGGGCGCCGCTCAGCAGGAATCCGAAATCCAGGGCGATTAGGGTTATCACGGGAAGGGAGGCATTTTTGAATACGTGCCGGAAAAGAACCGCATTCCCGTAAATTCCCTTGGCCCTGGCAAAAACAACATAGAGTTTTTCTTTTTCGAGCGATACGCTTCCTCTCATGATCATATAATTGCGGGAGGCAGCGAAAGCTCCCATGATCAGCACAGGAAGGAAGAGGTGGCGAACGATATCCGGGAAAGTCCCTGTTTCATAAAAACCCTTGAAAGGGAATAGCCCCCATTTGAACGAGAAAATATAGAGGAGGATGATTCCCAAAAAATAGGGAGGACTGCTGTAGGCAGCGAGAAAAATCCCGGTCGTCGTTTTGTTGATCCAGTTATTCTTTTTCCATCCGGAGAGAGCTCCGAGGAGTGTTCCCAGGATGGCTCCTAATAGGATGGAAGGGATCAAGAGAGCCAGCGTCCATTTCATGCGTGAAAAAATGATGGAGGAGACTTTCTGGTTGAAATGATAGGAGTAGCCGAGACGGAAACTGAGGATGTTTTTCCAATAATCGAGGTATTGGGAAGCCAGGGATCTGTCCAGGCCGAGTTCGTTTTTCAGTTCCTGGATCGTGTCCTCGCTGACCGTATAGTTTTCTCCCAGAAGGTTCGTGACCGGATCGCCGGGCATGGCTCTGGGGATGATGAAATTGAGGGTGAAAATAATGATCAGGGCGATCAGATAACGTGCCGCCTTCTTTTTCGATAGGAACATGCGTTAACAATATATCATAATTCGGTAACAGGATACCCTTTCACTTATTTTTATCGATATATGAGGATAGTCAAGAAAAGAACTTGAGAAGTTGAAAAATAGGTGATCGGATAATCTGTCACCGGATTAATGATCGGTGAGACGGAGGGAAAGGAAATTGCGGAGGTTGTAAATCCCGTAGAGGGGATCGGGAGACCATCCGGTGATGCGTTTTCGATACGGGATGACCATCCGGCTCCAATAGAGGGCTATCGCCGGCAAATTTCGGGCGTAGTAATCCTGGACGTGTGAAGCGTATTCGTTCAATTTCTCTCGATCCTTGGTGGCGAGGATTGCGTCACATAGCTGGAGAAATTGCACGTCATCCACATTGTGGAGTACCCCTTCGCCCGTGCGCCTTGCATCGAAGTAGCCGGTTGCCCAGCTGGCATGCATGAACATTCCCCAGGGAGAAGTCCGGGATACCACAAGGTCATAATCATTTTTGTCTTTCATGCTGATCCATGTGTTGTAGTCCACGGTTTTCAGATTCGCATCGATCCCGGCAGCTCTAAGATAAGCCATCACCAATTCGGCCAACCGCACGTAATCTTTGCTTATCAATATCGAGAGTTTCATCTTTTCGGCATCGGGGAATTCCCGATATCCGTCCCCGTCCCGGTCGACATATCCGGCTTCGCTTAGCAGTTTATTTGCCAGTTCGCGATCATATTGCAGCCTTTGTGTTTCCTTGAAGTTCGGCATGATCGCCGGAATGAATCCTCGGTTCGGGATCTCTCCGTAGCCCAGGATATCGAGCTTGATGATTTCCTCGTAGTCGAGGGCATAACAAAGCGCTTCCCTAAATCGAAGGTCTGCCATCGGTTCTCTAACGAGATTGAAACCGAGAAATCTGAGGTTGTATTGCGGCTCTTCCATGAAATCGAATTGACCTGTGGCTTTCAACCTTGCGATATTGGGATAGGGATAGGATGAAGCGTACCTGTAATAGGTGTCCACCTCTCCTTTCTCAAGGGCGAACGCCAGCACATCGTAATTGTTGTACAAGTTCACTTCGATACCATCCAGTTGCGGCCGATATCCTTTCCAATATGGATTTTTCTTGAACCGGATAACGCCAGAATTCAGGTCGATTTTTTCGATAACGAACGGGCCGCATCCCACGATGGGGCCGGGCGAGGTGTGTCTCAGGGGATCTGGGATATTTTCCCAGATATGTTTGGGAAAAATATTGTAGGTCGTGAAGTCGAAATCCAGTCTCGAATAGGGCTTTTTGAGCTCGAGAACAAGGGCATCGTTTTCATCGACAAATACTCCGGCGATGATCTCTCTCAACCATCTTGCATGCGGGACCACATCGGAAAGAAGTTCGATCGAGAACCTCGCATCTTCTGCCGTTACCTTGGTGCCATCGCTCCAGTACAGTTTGGGATGGAGATAAAATTTCCATGTTTTGCAGTCGTCGGATGTCTCGTGCCGATCCACGATCAATCCTTCCGGATTTCCATCCTGAGTCAAGTCCATCAACGGAGGATTAGAAATGTGAGCGAAAAGAGAGAAAAAAGTATCCCCGAGCAAACTGGCCGATTTGAATCCCTCTTTGGTGGTCCCGATTTTGAGGATGATTTTTTTATCTTCCGTGGTGCTTTTTTTGGCACAACAAAATGAGAAAACCAGAAACCACGCCATCAAAAACAAAGAAAATGCTGCGGCATGTTTTTGTGTCATCCTGTTTTCGTTTGGCTTAGGGATCTTCTTCCTGCACGGTGACGCCAAATCTCGCCAGCGAGATCGGGATCGACCGGATTCCTTTACCCAGAGAGTTGATATCTGCGAGCATCGCTTCCCGTCTTTTTTCATCCTGGCTGCCCAATATTGTCAATGATCCCCCTTTTCCCCCTGCTCCATTGACTTTCCAGCCGATCGCATCGTGTTTTTTGGCGACGGCGATGACAGAATCGGCTTCCTCGGAAATGAGCCCCGAATGCAGCGATCTTTGGCATTCGTTGTTTTGGACCATCACTTCGCCGAAAGTCTCGAGATCTCCCTCGATCAAATTATTTTTTGCCTGTTCCGCCAGGTATCTCAGGGCTTGGATGATCGTGAAATTAGCCCCTTTTTTTTCGAGAAACCGGATGACTTCTTCATGCATGGCAGATGAGCTGTGGGACTGTCCCAGGTAGATCAGGGATATTCGTCGGCCCATTTCCTCGAGAAGAGACTCTGCGACATCCAGTTTCGTGACCGTTGCTTCTGGATATCCGAACATGTCGATGAAGCAGATTCCCCCATATGCGGCAGCCATCTGATCCTGTATCCCGCTCTGCAATCCGAGCTTTTCAGTCTCCACGCGGTGAGCCATATAAGCGATCTCATGGGCTTTAGGGTTTTGGAGAGCAAGCCGACTCAAAGCGCCAAGAAGAGTCACGCATACCGCCGCCGATGTACCCGTGGAGCTCCCGGCAGGGACATGGGAGAAAAGGGAGATATGAAGCAGCACGTCTTTTGGGATGGGCACGGAGTTGATCGTCCCTTGAATCAGAGGGTGTTGGTCATAAGCGGGATTCTCGGGATTGATCCACAGGGCTTCTCCATAGTTTTCTAGCTGGATCAAGACTCTCTGGTCGACCTTTTCCTTATTTTCCATGACTCGGATCCGGACTTCCACTAGCGGAAAAACAGCCATATTGAGGACCTTTCCCTGTTGCGCAAACCAGGTGTCTGTCCAGCCTCCGATGTCGTTGATCCGGATCGGGGCAATGGCATGGATCGTTTTCAGGGGTTTCATGACCGTGATAAATATTAAGAGGTTTGTGCCCTTAAATCAAGACAAATGGGGGGCTTGGCAAAATGTTTTTGTTGTTTTTTGCTGCGATATCGGAATAATATTTTGGTATTGCCGGAATTCCAAGGATTGCCGGAAAATTATGTGGAACATACATGGCAATCGAAGGGAGTGAACATGAAAAAGATTCTTATTTTTATGGGTGTGTTTCTTTTTGTTTTTTCCTGTCAACAGGATCGCGGCATTTCGGAGAGCGAGTTGACTTTCGCGCTTTCCTTTCCTGCGGAACGGAGTGCCGGTCCGTTGGATGGGCGGATGTTGCTGCTCATTTCCAATGAGGACAGCCGGGAACCGCGTTTCCAGATCAGTGACGGCCCCCAAACACAACTTGTATTCGGCATCGATGTGGATGGTCTGGAACCTGAGGAATCCGCTGTTTTCGATGCCGACGTCTTTGGATATCCCTTAAAGAGCATTGCCGAAATTCCACCCGGAGAGTACTGGGTACAGGGTCTCCTCAACAGATACGAGACATTCCAGCGCTCGGATGGCCATTCCGTAAAGCTCCCTCCGGATAAAGGAGAAGGGCAGCAGTGGAATCGGAAACCCGGGAATTTTTACAGCATACCGAAGAAGGTATCCATAGACCCGGAAAAAGACGCGACAATCGCCCTTGTTTTGGACCAGGAAATCCCCCCGATCCCTCCTCCTGAGGATACCAAATACATCAAACACATCAGGATCCAGAGCGCGCTTCTCACGGAATTCTGGGGGCGCCCCATGTATTTGGGCGCGTGTGTTCTGTTGCCTGAGGGATTCGACGATCATCCGGAGGCTCGCTATCCCCTGGCCGTCAATCACGGTCATTTTCCTTACACATTCGGCGGATTTCGGGAGGAGCCTCCCGATCCGGACGTCGAACCCGAATACAGCGCGCGGTTCGATTGGCCGGGTTACAACATCACGCAGCAGGAGTATGCCTACGCATTTTACAAATGGTGGACAGCGCCCGATACGCCGCGGGTCATCATCATCGAGGTTCAGCATGCCAATCCCTATTATGATGACTCCTATGCCGTCAATTCGGCCAATCTCGGCCCTTACGGAGATGCCATCACCTATGAGCTGATTCCGTACATCGAGGAAAAATTCCGCGGAATCGGAGAAGGTTGGGCACGGACGCTGTACGGCGGGTCCACAGGGGGTTGGGAAGCCCTGGGTGTCCAGGTTTTTTATCCCGACGAATACAACGGCTGCTACGCGGCCTGTCCTGATCCGATCGATTTTCGCCAGTATTGCCTTGTCAATATCTATGAGGACAAGAATGCCTATTTTATAGATAGCCCCTATAAAAAAACTCCCCGGCCCGGACAGAGAAACTGGCTGGGAGAGATCAGCTGCACCCTCGAAGAGACAAACCATAAAGAATTAACGATCGCATCGAAGGGCCGGTCCGGAGACCAGTGGGATATCTGGCAGGCCGTGTATTCACCGGTCGGAACGGACGGATATCCCAAACCGATCTGGGATAAGCTGACAGGGGAGATCGACCCTGAGGTTGCCGAATACTGGAGGGAAAATTATGATCTCAGCTATATCCTGAAAAGGGATTGGAAGACGCTCGGACCGAGGCTCATGGGCAAGATAAATATTTACTGCGGCGATATGGACAATTATTACCTGAACAATGCGGTTTATTTGATAGAAGAATTCCTGGAAAGCACGACCGATCCCTACTACAGCGGCGACGTGGATTACGGTGACCGGGCCGAACATTGCTGGAACGGAGATCACACGCAGCCCAATGCCATCTCCAGACTCCGTTACCACCAAATGTTCATTCCCCGGTTCGTGGACCGAATGATGAAGACGGCACCGGCCGGATCGGATCTCTCCAGCTGGAGATATTGACGACCTCGTTGGGTGACGTTGGGGCTCCGGGGAGGGAGTTGTAGAGGTATTTGAATGGCTGGAGGAAACAAAGACAAGGCACAGAAGGCCGTGACCGCCTGTGTCGAAAAATTGAGGGAAGGCCAGCTCGCTCCGTGGAAGGTGGAAGAGGAGCTGGAAATGGCCTGCGGTATCCTCCCCCCCGAAAATTTCGAACTCGCAGCCTTTTGCCGCCGCAAATTCCTGGAAGAACGCACTGACGAAAATTTCCATCATATTTGCGTTCCGGAAAAACCGTTCAAAGGACGCTTCCGGTGTCTTCAAGACAATCAGGTTTGGGAGCTGGATATGCGCGATGAAAACCGCACATGCCCCCTTTGTTCGTCCGAACTGATGTCTTTGAGCCAGTATGCGCCTCTCGTTGCGAATTATATCGGAGGAGCTGAGGATTATTTTTCCTATGCGGGACAGGTAAAGGTCGGGGGGGACGTACAGAAGATTTTCACGAATCTCCTGGTGTACGGGACAGGATTGGGGCCCATCGGCGTAACCCGGGGATGTTTTCTGATCAACAGATTGGGCGGAGCAGAAGTCCGGGTGGCGGAATCCGCAGCTGCCGTCCGCTGTTTGGGCTTCCTTTTCCGGGCAGAGGAATCGCGGAAAAAAGCAGAGAGTATCATCGCAGCATTTCTCCCGGATGCCAAGGCAATGATGCGGGATAAACTGTCGGAATTCCGTGGATGGATCGATTCTGTGGATTTCGATCGGGCGGAAACGAATCGCGGCTATGTGCTCTACGTGGAATTTGTGGCCCGGTTTGAGAATTTCCGGGGCCATGGCGATATCAGCCGTGCAGTGGGGTTCATCAAGCGGGGATTGGAAGAAAGGCTCGTTTCGCAAGGAATCACATATGATTTGAGTGTGATCGCACAGGGGCACGATGGTGATTTAAAACCCAGCCCCCGGAACAAAAGAGGACGCCATGCCTCGGCTCAGATAAGGATTCCTCAATCGGATTTTGAAACGCTCCTGAAGGTCGATCCTGAAAAATTCCTCGCTTTTGTGGAAGTGGATTTCATGGGTTCTCAGAGGCTCGGCTGCCCTTTCTATTCCGGTATGGGAGGGGAGATCCTTCCCGCCGTGTACAAAGCGACAAAAGTCAATCCCCACAGTCCGCTGGTCTCCTGCTTTCAGAATATTTATGCGGAAAAAGACAGGGGGGATATCGTTTACCGGGTGGAACTGCCCAACATCGAGGTGGGTGTGGTTTCTTCGCGGGAGGGCCTGATGTCTCCGGTCGGCAGGGAATCTTTGCGGATCATGGGCATCCGGACCGCAAAGGAATTTGCAGCTTCTGTGGCGGCTCAAGTTTTAGCCGGGGAATTCAACCTGGCCCTGGAAATATCCAAGGAAAAGCTTTACAGTTAGTCCGTACAAGCCAAAAAATGGAAAAAGAAAGAAATGAAAAAACCTTGGGCCCCTCCATCCCGGACAGCCTGAAAAGACTGGGCCGGCTGAAACGGTTTCAAAAATCCGAAATGTTGTTCTCCGCTCAGGATGAAGCGGATGGATTTTATTATGTGGAGAGCGGAGAAATACGCGTTTACAAGATGGATGAACAGGGAAGGGAAGCGGAAGTCGTAAGGCTCGGGCCTGGAGGTTTTTTGGGCGAGGCGATCGTTTTTGCCTCTCCGGTCTTTCCTGTTTTTGCCCAGGCTGTTACAGATTCTGTTGCCCTGTTTTTTGCCAAAAAAGAGATCAAGCAGGAGATGGCGAAAAATCCCGGCATCGCCATGTATTTCGTCGAACTTCTGGCCGGGAAGTGCGTGGTGCTGAGCAACAAGATCGAATCGCTGGGACTGAGAACCGTCCGCCAGCGGTTGGCCCGGTACATCCTGTCCGGTTGTTCGGGAGACCGGAGCTGCGTTGTGGAATTGAAGGTCAGAAAGGGAGAGCTGGCTAAAATCCTGGGGACTGTCAGCGAAACGCTGTCCCGGAACCTGAAACAGATGCAGGAGGAAGGGCTGATAGAAGTTGAGGGAAATAAAATATCTATAAAAAATTGTCCTGCCTTGAGATCCGAGCTCATTAACTAGCCGTCTATCGGCCATCCGGTATCCCGCCCGCTATCCCACGCAGTCCATTCCTTTTTTAAAGTCGATATCGGTTTTTTGACTTAGGTCAAGGAAATATCCCCGGGTCCGCACTATTATATCCTTGCAAGATAAAATCACGATGAAGGAGAAATTCGATGGCAAAAAGAAAGATAATCGAAATCGATAGAGATACATGCGACGGATGCGGTGTTTGTACCGATGCCTGCGCAGAGGGAGCCCTTGTCCTCGATGACGAGAACAAGGCCGTCCTGGCCAGAGAGATTTACTGTGACGGCATGGGAGCTTGCCTGGATGTGTGCCCGACCGGTGCTTTGAGGATCATAGAGAGAGAAACTGACGAATACGATCCCGAAGCGACCTATGAGCATGTCCTGAAAACCCGGGGAAAAGAAGCGGCTGGGCACGTCCATGGCATTTCCGATGACCTGCTGAATCCGGAGGCACGGCATGCGGAACCGGGAAGAGCGGCTGACAAGCCGCTGGCTTGCGGGTGTCCGGGAAGCATGGCCCGGGAGATCAAAAAAACGGCCCCCTCCCGGGAAAGCAGACCTGTCTCCGGGGCTTCAGAGCTCAGCCAATGGCCTATCCAGCTGCACCTGGTTTCCCCGTTCGCCCCGTATTTCAATGAAAGCGATCTTCTGATAGCGGCCGACTGCACGGCTTTCACTCTGGGGAGTTTCCACCAGGACCTCCTGAAGGGAAAGAAATTGATCATAGCCTGTCCTAAGCTGGACGATACAAGCCGGTATATCGAAAAGATCGCGGAAATCCTCAAGAACAACACGGTCTATTCTTTGACTGTGGCGACCATGGTGGTGCCCTGCTGCTCCGGATTGAACCACATTGTCGAGAAAGCCGTCGAAATGTCCGGAAACCCGATCCATGTCAAGAAGATCGTGATCGGGATCGACGGAGAAATACAGAATTAGGCTGTCATAGAACTTTTACCCGCTCGTATGCGTATAATAGGATGAATTTGACCGGAGACATTCTTGAAAGGAGACACTCATGAAGAAATCGTCGCGCTCTTGGGCGCTGCTTGTTATGCTGACAGCTTTTTGTTCGATTTTTGCCTTAGGCCAGCAAGCCAGCCTGATCGGAACGTGGTTGGGGACCACTTTTGTGCCTGACGTAGGAGAAGATGAGGTAACGCTCGTTTTCACGGATAACGAAGGAAAATTAGCGGCCTCCATGACCGACACTCTTGGGATGCTGGCTGACACCCCTTGTGAAGATATCGAATTCCAAGAGGGAACCCTGACCTTCAAATTCACGATTCCCCAGAATATGGAAACACAGACCATATGGATGACCCTGGAAAAGGAAGGGGATCAGATGAAGGGGTACTGGGAAACCGCGGATGGAGAACAAGGGGACATCGCGTTCACGAAACGATAGGCCTTTCCCGCCGCATTTTTTGTGAATAATTCAGGGGCCTGGATTATTAAGGAAGAGAACCATTAAGGTTAACTTTTGTATGATTGTCGAAGTATAATTTAATAATGAGAAAAAATTGCATTATCTTGTTTCTTTTTTTTGCGGTCCTGAATATCGTCAGAGCCGAAGCGGCGAACGAGATCGCGCTAAAGATAGGCGATAGGGTGGAAATAGGCCGAAAAGACCTGGTGTTCGCCTCGATCGCCTCGGTTTGTGAAGATTCCGATTCCCACTTTTATGTATTGGACAGGATGGAACACAAGGTGTTCAAATTTGCTCATGACGGAGAGCTTGTCCAGACTTTCGGTCAAAAGGGCCAGGGCCCGGGGGATTATCAGAATCCTCATCTCCTAGCATACACGCTCGATGGGCAGATCGTTGTCGCTGATGAGTTGTACGATCTGTCTTTTTTAGATGGAGAGGGAAATTTTATCGAGCGGGTACACCTGGATGGGCGTCTTGAAGTCGGATTTATCGGAAAGAACCGGTTTTATGGCTGGATTTGGGGAAAGGAAGATCGAAGCCAGGTGATGGTCGATGGCCAGAACAACATTTTGAAAACCTTCTTTCAGGTTCCCAAAAGTGCTTTTTCGGTATCCGCCCCGGACGAGAGCGGCAGGCGGGTCATGTTCAATTTTTCGCGGGATGCGTTCGCCCCCGGCCTGGAATTTGCTCATTTCGGTCGTCACACCGCACTTGGGATCGGGGACAGGTATGATATCCTGATTCTGGACGATATGGGGGAAACCGTCAGCCACATAAAGAGGGATATCCTGCCCGACAGTTTTTCTAAAGAAGAGAAAAAATATTTTGAAAAGGACATCAGGGAATTCAGTAAAGACCGGGGATGGCCCGGAAGCGTCGTCCGGGACCTCATCAAAAAGATTCCCGATAAAAAGATATATTTCGATAAGATCTTGCTGAACGCAAAGTTTGTCTTTGTATTCCGGATCAAAGAAGATATATCAGAAGAGAATAGTCCGGTTCCGGTGGATATTTTTTCTGTGGAGGGAAAATTCCTGGGAAGTGTCGAAATGCCGGGAAAACCGCTTCACATTTCGGAGAAACACCTTTATTTCGTCCGTTCGGACGAGCAAGACAATTTATTCCTGGAAAAAACGACCTATCGGCTTGTCCTGAACTGATCCGTTCTTTCTTAAACCGATTGCATGATTTTTTTGTCTGTGCTATAAGCGTTTTGATGAAAAGGTCCTTTTTCCTGTTTGCCGTCCTTGTCCTGTTATCCTGCTCGTCCTTTCCGCCGTTATCAGAGACGGTCGTTTTTCTCCACTCCAATGACACGCACGGGATATACAAATCCTATAAATTCATGACGCAGGAAGGTGAAGAATGGATCGGAGGGATGGAAGCGGTCTGCCATTATCTCGATGCGGTCAGGAAGGAAGAAAAGAATGTCCTGTACATCGAAACCGGCGATATCATGACCGGCACGATAGCCACGGAATTGGTCCATAAAAATGTGACCGGCGGGTTCATGATGGAATTTCTCAATGCATTGGGATGCGATATCTGGTGTTTCGGAAACCATGACTTCGACATGGGGCCTGAGAATGCATTGGGGCTTGCCGGATTGGCTGATTTTCCGACGGTCATGTCCAACCTGGTCTACAAAGAAACGAGGGAACTCATTCCTGTGAAGCCCTATCATATCTTCCAGGTTGAGGACCAGAGAGTGGGAATCACCGCCGTGATGTCGGAGAGGTTTTTGATCGAAGTCTTGAAAGAACGCATAGCTGAACTGGATGTTCTCCAGGTCATCCCCACCCTGAAGTCCAGGATTCCAGAACTGGATGAGAAGACGGATCTGGTTGTCGTGCTGTTCCACGGAAGATTTTTCGAAGCCGTGGATGTCGCGAAAAACGTGCCAGGGATCGATATTATTTTCGTAGCCTCAGAGGAAGGCCGGTTCGAGGTCGTTAACGGTGTGTTGCTCCAATCCACCAGAGGACACCAGAAAACGCTGGGCTATCTCAAAGTGGATGTGGATAACGATGGCGTGAAAGCATACGAGGAAAAGCAAATATGGCTCTGGGCCGGTGACCGGTTGAATCCTTCCCCCGAGATAAAGGCCCTGGTCAGCCGGGTCGATGAAGCGATCGGATCGGAATATGCCAAGGTTGTCGGGGAAGCCAGAAGGGACCACTTCCAGGAAGAGGAAACCGTGGAGAATGCTCTGGGCGACTGGATCACGGATGCCATGCGCTGGAAAACGGGAGCAGATATAGGCTTTCAGAATTCCGGCGGAATCAGAGACGACATTTTGGCCGGGCCGATCACCAAAGGAGATATTTTCGAGGTGTCCCCCTTTCGGAATACCCTGGTCCTTTTCAAACTGAACGGGAAAGAGATCAAGGACCTTCTGGAGCACGATGTCGAGAAGGATTGGGACAGACTCCAGGTTTCGGGCCTGAGTTACGCATACCATCCCAAGGGAGCGAAACCGGAAGGGGAACGGATCGCCCAAATCACGATAAATGGAGAGATTCTGGTCAAAGAAGGCAAACTCCTACATCCGGACAGGGTGTACACTATCGTCAGCAATAATTATCTGGTCAGCCAGGCTAAAGATAAATACTTCGGTTTTTCCGTCGAGGAGAGCAAGGATACGGGGGTGCTGATCAACCAGGTAATGATCAACTGGTTGGAAGAACGCAAATTCCTCGATTACAAGATCGAGGGAAGAATCGTCGAAATCGGCAATTAGGAGTCCGCCATGAACCGGAATAAATTCTGGCAAATTCCTGGGATTGCACTGTTGTTTTTCATGGTCCTTCCCGGTCTCTCGTTTTGTCAGAGGGCCGGATTTTCCAAAGCAGAAATGTCCGGGCGAAGAAAAGCCTTGATGGAACGCGTGGCCGATGGCATGGTCATCCTTTTCGGCGATAGCATGCCTGTTCCCGGAGGCCATTTCAGGCAGGATAACGATTTCTACTACTTCACGGGGATCGAGGATACAGGAGCCATTCTGATCATGGCCCCTGGAACCAAGGAATCCTTTTTATTCCTGCCCCGGCAGACTTCCAGAGAGATGATGGTCGAAGGGAAAAATCTGTTGATGGAAGAGAACGCCGGGAAGGATACAGGATTCACAGAGATCTATCCCGTGACCTATTTCGATGAGTTCATAGCCCGGAATGCCAGAAATTATGGGTTGGTTTTTCATATGCGGTTATCGCCGCGGGATTCGGTGGACAACGCCCGCTGGGAGACACTGATTTTCGAAGGCCGCAAGAACAGGACCCATTACAACGATCAGATTTCCCTCGACAATTACCGGATCAAAAAACTAAAGGAACGATACCCGGTCATCGCGATCAACGACATCACTCCCATGATCGATGAAATGCGCCTGATCAAGTCCGCCGAAGAGATCGCTATCCTGAGAAAAAACGGGAAGATCTCTGCAGAAGCAGTCAAGCAGGCCATTCTGGCGACCGCCCCGGGTGTTTTCGAGTACCAGATCGAGGCGGCGGCGATGCATGTGGTACTGAAAAACGGCGCAAAGGGAGCAGCCTACCCGCCCATTGTGGGCTCCGGCCCGAATTCCTGCATTTGGCATTATGACAAAAATTCCAGAATGG
>Ga0180438_10004645_pt1 | contig 19634 bp, 16 predicted proteins | sample SS_ome_12_FD_132455 | JGI IMG/M metagenome (GOLD analysis project Ga0180438, IMG submission 132455) | Hypersaline lake sediment archaeal communities from the Salton Sea, California, USA - SS_3_D_2 metaG | ecosystem: Environmental > Aquatic > Non-marine Saline and Alkaline > Hypersaline >... | reverse complement strand
GCCACCGGCTTCACCAACTTCGTTACCTCCGCTGGTGCGGTTTGAGTAACGGGCTGCTGGCTAAGCTTTACCCGTGTGGGACTTGAACCCACTGGATCGCGCCAGCTTCGCCTGGCGCACTTCCAGCCTGACCCCTTTTTACACCTTTTTTTAAACTTAGCGAAGCAGCCATCCATCAATTTGCCAGCAAATTTTAATAATAAATAATCAATAATAAATGGTTAATTGATAATAAAAAGAACGGGAACATTTTTTTGAAAATTTGATTTGTTGGAAGCAATGAGGGAAAAGGAAGCTTAACATTTCTAATTTTTTTGTTGAAAAAAAGTGAAATCTAAATATATTGTAAACAAAGACTGGTAATAAAATGAAAACTAATACGATTGATCCAAGAGGATTTATTTCTGGACCTTACATTAAATGTCCAAAATGCGGAAAAGATAGCTTTGGCATTCTATCGATTCATGATAATCATTATTCTAGAAGATGTAAAAAGTGCCTTTTCCCAAATAGAACAGAATCCGGAGGGGGATTCCCTCTTCCAGAGTTAAATAAAAAGATTATTTATATTGACCAATTTGCAATTAGCAACATGATGAAGGCGCTTAACCCTCAAACAAAAACATACAAAGAAGGAACATTAGATGAATTCTGGATTAGAGTTTTTGATCGTTTAGCTAGGCTTTGTAAATTGCAGCTTATCATTTGTCCTTTCTCAGGATTTCATACGAATGAATCACTTTTGTCACCATATTTTGAACATTTAAAGCGAATGTATGAATTGCTCTCTTATGGCATTAGTTTTTATAATCATAAAAAAATCAAGATATCTCAGATATATAATCATGCTAAAAATTGGATTTCTGGGGAGGGGGAGAAACTTCTAAATTTGGATGTGCACTCTGTTGTTCATGGAAAGATAAATGCCTGGCAAGATAGAGTGCTTATCTCAATGAATTGGCAATATGATATCGACTGTATAGATAATCTCCGAAAAACCAGAGAAAAAACACATAAAGAATTTAGTGAAATTTTTAAGCGATGGCAATCTGAGAAAAATAAAACTTTTGATGACTGGTTTGAAGAAGAAAGTATGGGATTTGGAAGAGCAATTATTCGAAATTACTTAAGTTATGAAAAAAGAATAGAAGAAATATTTAAAGGGGATATTGAAATAACGGAGAAAAATATGAATGTCTTATTCCCTCCGCTATCAGCAGGTATTATTGATTCAATACACGATGCTTTTAGGAAAAGGGGTATAAAGAACTCTGATATTTGGCCAAAGACCTTCGAATATTTAACGTCTCCCTCTCTAAAAGATGTGCCCTTTCTTAAAATATATTCCATGTTGGTAGCGTCAATAGCACGTAAAGCTGCTGCTGGAAGAAAGAAACCACCGAATCAAGGAATGGCCAATGATATTGAGATTATATCAGTCTTATTGCCATATTGCGATGCAATGTTTATAGATAATGAATGCCACAATTATTTAAAAGAACAACCCTTATGTGATGCTATTGATTATGGGACAGTATTTTACTCACAAAAGACAAAAGATGAATTTTTAAATTATCTGGATGAAATAGAATTAAAAACAACTAAGGGACATTTTGAAAAAGTGGATGAAGTATATGGCAAGAGTTGGCGAAAGCCATACAAAACGATTTATGTAGAAAACCGATGACAAAGAAGTTGCGTTATGAATAACATTTTTGGGAAAAATGGATGATCAGAGGGCCATTAATGACCTATACGAAAGTATATAATTGTGCAAATTTATATGACGTGGGGTTTTATAAAGGAATTTAACAATTCAAAGAGTCGACCTCAAAAAAGTTCAGGATGCGATGTTAAACGAAGGTGCAAATGCCCCTGTAAAATTGACAGAGCTTCATCAGAAAATCCTGGATTGTATGAAAGATAATTCAAAAATAACTTATGCGAAAATGTGAAAAGAGGGGACAGTTGCCAGTTGCCAAAATTTCTTTTTATAAAAAAACGAATAAAAGGTTGACATTGTCTTGCAATTGTATTACATTATTTATGAAAATGATTTAAAATGGAGGTTAAAATGGGCCAAACAGCAACTTTATCGGTAAGAACGGATAAGGGATTAAAGGAAAAGGTAGGAAAAATATTAAATGAGTTAGGTCTTAATCATTCAACCGCGATTAATATATATTACCACCAAATCCTCACCCGCAAAGGAATTCCTTTCGAGGTAAAAATTCCAAATAAAACAACCCTCAGGGCAATGGAGGACCTCGATAAAGGCAAAAATGTTAAAAAATTTGACACGGCTGAAGAGCTTTTTGAAGATTTGGGAATCTGATGTTAAAACCTGTAAGAGCAACTCAATTCAAAAAGGATATAAAAAAGTTGGCTAAATCCGGTTCAAAGGATATGTCTAAGCTAAAAGAGGTTATCACAAAACTGATCAATGAAGAAAAACTGGAGGGAAAATATAAAAACCATCCCCTGAAAAGTAATTGGAAAGGATTTTTTGAATGTCATATCGAGCCGGATTGGCTGCTGATATACCGGGTAAATGAAAGAAAAGAGGAACTTGAGCTGGCTAGAACAGGCTCTCATTCAGAGCTGTTCAAATGAGCAAAATGAAAATTGATCTCTCACCTCCTCACCAAACAATCAAAAGAAGGCATGGACGATGCGTCGAAAGGTCAAAATATGCCCTTAGTTCTCATCATACAATATGGTGGGTAATGAAAAAAAGGGAAAGGCGTGGGAAGGAATTGGCCTATCCCCTTCTTTTTTTGGCCGAACGTTTCAGAGACGAAGGTAGAAATGAAGGAATAGAAAAATGATTGAAAGAGGAAAAGCTTGAAACAGCTAAAGAATGGATTGGAAATCAATATTATTGCAAGCGCTACAGGATTTTTTAAAGAAGAGATTGAGAAACTAAATGAAAAAGTTCATTAAGAATATAAGGAGAAAAAAATGAAAATAATTGCTTTGATCATTATGCTGCCACTTCTGGTAAACATAACCTTTGCAACAAAAGTGGTTCCATTACCCGACCTTCTTCAACCTGAACTGGTTCGGGTGGATGAAAACCAAATGTACGTCACAGAAGGCGCTAATATTTACATTTATTCATTGAAGGATTTTCACCTCATTAAAAAATTCGGGAAACGAGGAGAAGGGCCGCAAGAATTCCTGACAGGAGTCGGTGCGGTGGGAGTGATGTGGATGGAGATTCAACCGGATCATATCTTTATCCATACCATGGGGAAAGTCTCAACCTTTTCAAAACAAGGAACATTTATAAAAGAAAAAAAAATCAATCTCTTTTATGGCGCGGCCATGCATCCCATAGGAAACCGGTTTGTCGGAATTGGGTTTCTCAGTGAAAAGGGAATACTATACTGGACAGTCAATATTTATGATTCCAATCTAAAAAAAATAAAAGAAATGTACAGGTATGAACGGGCATACTACCCGGACAGAGATCTCGATCTCCTGGGCATAAGAATGCCCGACTTTTGTGTCTATGACAAAAAAATATTTGTCGCAGATACACTGAAAACCGGGGCCATATATGTCTTCGACCAAAATGGAAATCAACTCTATTCAATAAACCCGGAGTATGAAAAAGTAGAAATAACACAGGAGGTTGAGAAACGACTCCGTGACAACTCCAGGGCCGGCAGGCGTAGGCAATTCTATGAAATGTTTGAACATAAAATCAAATTCCCCAAATACTTCCCGGCCATGCGTTTCATGATTGCTGCGGATGGGAAACTATACATTATGACATATAAAACAAAAGAGGATAAAACACAATTTTTAATCTTTACCACCAAAGGTACGTTCTTGAAAAAAGTGTTCCTTCCAATAAAAGATATGGAAGTTCGCTATTTATGCCCTTTTACCATAAAAAATAATAAACTCTATCACCTGTACGACAATGAAAAAACCGAAGAATGGGAACTGCATATCACACCCGTTGAATAGTATCGGCAAGCAGGAAATCAGGCTGTGCCCTTCACCCGGAGAGTTATAAAAATAATCCTTCTGTGTTTTCTGTGTGTTCTGTGGGCTCTATTTTCATAGGAGCGAAAAAAATTAAGGATATAAGGAGGATATACAATGGGAAAAGCCAAAGATATTTTAAAAAACAGGAAAGCCAACAGGGAACGGCTCGAAAAAGAAGCACCAAACCTCTATAATGGCTTCAATGAATTGATGAAGTACTATTATAAACCAGGAGCACTGGATCGGAAGTATAAAGAATTAATGGCTGTAACTGCTGCGGTGGCAACCCGATGCGTGCCCTGTCTTGCCAATCATGCAAACAACGCACTTTCAGCAGGTAGCTCAAAAGAAGAAATACTGGAAGCAGCAGGTATCGGCATCGAGTTTGGAGGCGGACCTTCTTTTGTTCTTGTACGTGATAATCTTCTCGATTTCCTGGATGATCTTGAGACTAAGTAATTGTCGAAAAAACGTTGTTTTATTGTTAAGGTTTAATAAATTTTGTTTAGAAATCTGGAGAATAATATTATATTAACCTCCAGTAATATCAAACTCTATATCCTCTTCATCACAAAATCTCATAACAAAATGATGAGGTCTGTACCACTATTTTTTCATTTTTATTTGATTATTAGGATTTTTTCTTTTATTTTACAACTCTCACTTTTTCTGGTATAATTTTTGACCTCTCAGAGATAACAATGATAAAATTGATGGTCTTCTTTATGTTTTATAGATGCCAATGGAAAGAACATTTCATTCCTAAAAGTATGGAAAAAACATTGGCAATATCAAAATTTTTATAAAAAAAAATGAAAAAAGAAATGAGCCACCAAGACACAAAGGCACAAAGAGTGCTACTCTGCGGAGTAGCTCCGCTACGAAGCACGAGTCACCAAAAAAAAATTTTTTCTAATAAAAAATACTTGGTGCCTTGGTGGCAATAATCTTAAAATAGAGTAAAAATGAAAAAGATTTTAATTATTATTTTAGTTTTTTGCGTTGGACTTATTGTCATTTCAGTGCGCAGTCACAGTGAGTCTGAAACCGATTTCACTCTCCTGCTCAAAGGAGAAAAAATTATCTCCCCGGGAGGATCATATGAAACCGGGAAATCCGATTTTAATCCCACTTTTGCTGCTTTTGTTAATAAACTTGGGGATTTTTTAAAGGAAAACCAGGATTTGATCATCGAAGTGGGAGGTCATACGGACAACAGCGGCAGCCAGGAGATCAATCAAAAATTGTCATTATCCAGGGCACAGCGAATGAAGGAATATCTTGTCCGTCAAGAGGGAATAGATGAAGACCGTATTGTTGCCAGAGGATATTCATCCAGGTTCCCAATTGCAGATAACAATACTCCAAAAGGTAGAGCAACCAACAGACGGATCGAGATTGCAGCTTTAAAAAATGTAAATCCAGCCGGAAGACTGACCTATATCCGGAGAGATGTGTTTACCAAATTACCAGATAAAATCGATTTCATCCGGGCAACAATCAACCAGGACCTATATCACCTGTATCGGGTATTGACCAGGAAAAAATCGAATGCCAATGTGACGTTCCAGGACCTGAGTAAAATCAATCTTGGCCCCCAATCATTAATGATCATGTATTCACTGCTGGAACAAGGTCTCCGATTACCGCGTAAACAAAATGTTCACCTTTTGACAGGCGGCCTCCGTACAAAACTTAATGAGCTTAAAGGAAGATTGCAAGTAGAGACACCCTCCTGCGTCATCAATTCAGATTCGGTTGAAATCCTGGTGGGCATTGATGAGAAGAAAATGTCTGCGTTATCGGTATTCGACGGCAAATCCGAGGTCAAGGCACAGGGGAAAAAGGTTGAAGTACTGGAAGGATTCGGGACTACAGTAGAAATGGGTAAACCACCGGCTCCACCCGAACCACTGCCCAAAGCACCCCAATTAATCGACCCCATTGAATCAAAAATAAACCTGCCTGGAAAGGCGGAAACGAGTACCATATCGATTCAATTTCAATGGCTTCGCGCCCACATTGAAGACCAATACCATCTGCAGGTAGCCAGCGATTCACAGTTTGAAAAGATTCTCGAAGACCAGACCCTCCGTGACAGTACGGCAACCCTTTCACTCGGCAGCGGCACCTATTACTGGCGAGTGGCTGCCATCAATAAACGGGGGATTGAAGGATATACCTCCCAATCTTTTTTTACGATAACAAAGCAGCTGCCAGACCTGCCATTGAAAATCTCACCACAACCAAGATATTTCATCAAGACTCAACAGCACACTTTTAGTGTTTCTGGGAAAACAGTACCTGGTACACGAATCACAGTAAAGGATCAACAATTTCAAGTCAATGAGCAAGGCGAATTTTCAGGTACCATTTCTCTATTTATCGGTTGGAACCATATAAGAATTCAGGCAATTCATCCGGATTTTAAGACGAAAGTCATCTGGTTAACATTTTACCGCCGTGCATTTTGTACATCTGCAATGACCATCGGACTTCGGTTCGACGATGCAGGTAAAAGTGACACCTTCGATAACACCTACACGCTCCAGATTGGAAAAACCTTTTGTCTTGCGTCTCGTTTCGAAACCGAACTTTCTTTTGGTTTGGCGAGGTTAAGTTGGAATGAGTATCCCGGCGATTATAAAAAAGAGGCAGCAGCCATTCCAATTACTGCAGCACTCCGCTTCATGCTGGCCAAAGGAAAAGTAATGCCATTTCTCAGTACAGGAGTGACGACATACCTTACATTCCCTGAAAAACGCGGGGCCAACACAAGCGATACGATGTTTTTTATTTCCCCGGAAATTGGCGGCGGCTTTTATTTCCCACTTTTTAATACCCAGGCCAGTTTGGAAGCAAAATACACGCCGCTTCTAAAAAAAGAACCGTTTTTCCCAGAAATGACACATCGTATAGCCTTTAACTTAAGGATACTATTAAATGTAGAGAACAAATAAGGAGTCGATTCGTTCTAAGATGAGGAAAAAAAGAGTTGGTATTCGGATTCGTTTAATCGTAACGATGATTTTATTAACCCTTATTCCCCTGGCTGTGACAGGTTATTTCCTGGCAAAAATTAACGAAGAATCCATAAAAATTCAAACAAAGGAATACCAGTTAGCTCTCTCTGAACAACTGAAGGAAATTACGTATACTATTGTGGATGAAACTTGTGCTGAGTTGGTTGAGACCCAAATGCTTCTTAATGATGGCAAACTCTCCACCGATCACACGATTCGACTGGTGGGTTACAAAATTTCATCGTCCCAGCGAATCGATTTTGTTAATATTTATGATGCAAAGGGTGCTTTCGTCGATTCGCTGCTGCTTAAAGGAGACCAGCGCCCCATTTTTTCCCCGGAAACCCTGGAACATCCATTCAGGCAGAAACTACAGACACAACACTGCAGTATGGGTCATGTGATCGCGCACAGTACCGGTCTTTATCTTCCCATCTGCGTCATATGGAAATCGGATGGACAATTACAAGGATATCTCTGGACCACAGTGGATATTAAACCGCTCTCTAAAAAATTGAAAGGGATCATCCACGACCGCTTCGCCACAATGATTCATTCTGCTTACCTGGTGGACGAGAACTTTGATATAGTCGTCCATTCCCAATGGGTGCAGGTACCTGGGCAAAGGAATGTGAGAGAAACCCCACTCTTTCAAAATATCTTTGAAAATTCGCTTTTACCAAAGAAAGGAGTTGGGATATCCACTGACTATAAAGACGATGAAGGTGACTGGCTCATCAACCTAAATACCATTCCCCGATTCAACTGGCTGTTGGTGGTATTACAGAAAAAAAACGAGGCCTATGCAATATTGTATGACATGCAGGAAAGGATTTTTTTGGTAGGTTCGATCTTCATTATTGCAGCGATCCTGGTAGGGACCCTCCTGGGTGGGCGTATGAGCCGGCCGATCCTGAAAGTGGCCCGAGGCGCCCGTGAACTGGCAGCACAGAAATTCTCCCATCGAATACAGGTAAACGCCAGGGATGAAATCGGCGAAATGGCCAATGCCTTCAATTTCCTGGGGCAATCGCTGGAAGAATATGACGCACGCATTAAAAAAGAAGTGGCTATTCGCTCCGATTTGTCACGTTACCTGACCCCTGAACTGGTAGAATCCATTATTCAACGACGGGCCAATTTAAATCTGGGTGGCAAACGACAGCAGGTAACCGTGCTCTTTGCCGATGTGGTCAGTTTCACCCCCCTGGCTGAATCGCTTCCACCTGAAAAAATTGTTGCACTGTTGAATGAACTCTTTACGATTCTAACGGGTATTATTTTCAGGAACCAGGGCATGATCGATAAATTTATCGGTGATTGTGTAATGGCCCTTTTCGGCGCACCTGAACCCCATGCCGAAGCCCCCTACAACGGAGTCAAAACAGCCCAGGAAATGATCCGGTGGTTGGAAGTAGGAAACAAAAAATGGAAGAAAGAATACAAACTGACACTTCAACTGGCCATCGCTATCCACTGCGGCGAAGTGATTATCGGCAATGTGGGCAGTGAAAAGAGAATGGAGTTTACTGCCATTGGTGACGTGGTAAATACAGCGGCCCGGCTCGAAAAAATCGCCCAGGCGAACCAGATTCTCATAACAGGGGCGCTGCACGAACAATTAAAAAACCAGGACAATATTATAATGAAACCCTTTGGGCGTTTTGAACTCCGCGGAAAAAATCAAGAAGTCGATGTGTTTGAAGTACTATCCTAAACCAGACCCCAATGGAAAAATTCATAAACAAAATCATTGCTAAACGCTACCGATGTGTCCAGAAGATCGGTTTAGGTGGAATGGGTGTCGTTTATTTAGCTGAAGATACCGCATTAAACCGAAACGTGGTTTTAAAAATACTACAACCCTCCTTTAGGGATGAAAAGAATACGTCTCGATTTTTCCGGGAAGCCAAGATCTTGAGCCAATTAAATCACCCCCACATTGTTACCATTCATGACTTTGGAATGTGGAAAAGACATATGTATATTGTACTGGAGTATTTAGATGGCAGCAACCTCCAGCAGATCATTGAGAAAAACGGACCTTTACCGGTCACATGGCTCATGAATGCGCTGCCGCAAATGATGGATGCTTTGGAAGCGGCTCATCAGGAGGGTATCATTCATCGCGATCTTAAACCCTCAAATATTTTCTGTCTAAAGCAAGTGGATCATACGGATTATATCAAAATTCTCGATTTTGGAACCGCTGTCTCTTTAGATCCAGATCTTCTTGATAAAATAACCCCTACAGGCGAAGTGATTGGCTCACCGTGTTACATGTCGCCCGAGCAAATAATGGGTAGAGAGATTTCACCGCGTTCTGATATATATTCCTTGGGAATCACCATATATGAGATACTCTCGGGAGAACCCCCTTTTCGCAGCGATAATATGATGTCAATATTTCTATCCCACCTCTACAAGCCCCCAAAACCCCTGAATTCCTGGAAGGGCGGAAATGAGCCACATATTCAAAATCTACTGGAAATAGTGAATACCTGTTTAAATAAAAATCCAGAAGATCGATACGGTTCTATCCACGAGCTGCGAAAGGCTTTAACTGAAACGCCTAAAAGTAACTTCCGCCTCCCGGAAAACCTGATGGGGGAACGTCAAATGCGTTTTAAACAGTATTACCTGGGACCGGTTGAAGATACAGGTATCGAGACCAGGATATCCAGGATAACGTCTGCTCTGCATACGCGGCTGCTGGTCATCGAGGCTGAGAATTTACCGATCGAACATACGATTACACCACTGCTCAAAATCACAAATTATGCTGTTCAAAGCCCCATTTCCTTGGATTGGGATATAATGAAAGAGATGATGCAACCGGATGCAATTATCCTTAATAAAGGTAAAGAGGAAAATTTGAATCTAATCCAGGAAATTCAACAAATGAAGGAATGGGAAGCCATCCCGGTTCTAATCTGCGGCCCCGAAGGGGACTTAGACTATATTTCACGGGCCATTGATGCAGGTGCCGCTGACTATCTTTCATATCCTTTTGATCCCAAAGAAATCATTAACAAAATCGAAAGTCTAAATAAACGGATAGTGGGGTAGTACATGAATGATCACATCGAAGAAAAAAATAAATCAGAATTAAAAAAAAATGTTCAAAAAGATAAAAAAGTGCCAGCAAAGATTGCATACCTACAGGTTTTTTTTTGGTTTCTGTTTACCGCGGCGTCCCAGGTTGTTGATAAAGAGGAATGCAGTCACGATTTTATCGAGCCAGAAATCCATCAACCGATCGGCTTTATCAAGGAAGCGAAAAAACACGAAACCTGAGATCAGCATGGCTACCAGGGCACTCAGGGCAGTGAGCTCGCCATAAGGAACAGTAACACCTTTGATATCGATGCTTAAAATCTCTTCGATAAAATACATTACCACCAGGCCCAGGGAAACGAAACAAACGAAAAACATCACAGGACCCAGGACAAATATCAATACTATCACCGGGAGGGTAAGAGCCAGCAGCAGTATTTCCGCAAAAATCCGCAGGATATAGGAAAGAAACAGGGGAAATATAACGCCGATGCGCAGTCGCGCCCGGCCCTGGATCATTTCGATAAAAGTAGCCATGGCTGCCATGACCAAGTAGAACCAGGCCAGGGCGTCCCAGATGCTTTGTGAGCCTTTAAAGACTGCGGGCAGGAAAAATAAAGTTGCAATAAAGGCGGCAATGGAGAGCAGGTAGCGCCAGGGGCTCAGGCTGGCTTCTTTGAGCTTATTGGCGTGTTTTTTTATTGGTACCATCAACTATTTTACTCTTTTTCGGTAATAGGAAAAGGGGGACAGACGCCAAAAACCCAATGCAAACACGAGAAATACCAGTCCTATAAATACTTTTATGTGGTTCATTTTCTTCGCCATACTAACTAAATACCTCTTTTCATTGTCATACTCTATCTAATAATGAATAGCATAAAAAGGAAAAAATAACAAGGTAAAATGGCCAAAATCCACCGCTAAGACAGGCGGTGAATTTGTGCAAGGTTCAAAGTTCAAGGTTCAACGTTGATGAACTTAAAAGAGTAATTAACTTTTTTAAGTACTTCGAAATAAACATTGAACTTTGAACATTGAACACCAAATCCACCATTTTCAAAAAATCGGGTGGTGGATTTGGGATGGGGAGAGTCGAAGATAACATCCCTCTTTGAGATTTTGATGCACCGTACCTTTTTTATATATTGTCTTACAGGAAGACGATTTTTACTCAAAATTGTCTTGCTAGAAGACAATATAGGCAAAGTCCTCAAAAAGCAATATGAATAAGCAGTAATGATAAATCGCAACCCAGGAATCTGACCGAGAACTCAGATTGAGTTTTAGGTTTAGGTTAATGTTGAGGGAGAGGGAGAGACTGAAAAGTAGATTATAAATAGATTTTGAAAAAAGACTCTTTTATCCTTAACCTTAACCTCAACCTTAACCTTAATTCTCGGATAAGCTTCTGCTGGACCATTTAAAAATAAAAAAAAATCAAATATTGTTTTACATGAGGACAATTTTAGGTTATAATTGTCCTGCTAGAGGACAATATGGAGAAAATTATCCAGGTGAGCCTGGGAAAAGATTTAAAAGAAAGGGAATTTCGGGCAGGATTTAAGGCAGCAAAGGAATTTAACAAAGATGAAGTTCTTCTCATTGGGGACAATGAAGGCATTGAACATAGAGAAGGGATTACATTCCGGCTCATTCCCCTCTATCAGTGGCTGCTATAAAAACGTGTAAAAAGAATATATGGCTTATTAGAGTTGTCAATTCCATTCTTATTATAAATCTGTGTATTCTGTGGGCTCTTATCTCCCCACAGATAAAAAAATTTTGTGGTTTTTACCAATCGCCCTGCTTATTTCATACAGTACGTTTCAAAGTACTGCTTGCCATCAGGTCCTTGTTTTCTTTCGACTCCATGAATATCACTTTCATACCCGGGAAATTCATTCTCAAAATCCTGCCGCAGCTTCAGATAATCGTGTATGGGTTCGGCTTTTTCATTCATGATCTCACCTCCCATCATGATGGGTATGCCAGGAGGATAAGGCACTATCATCACAGCAGGAACACGTCCCATCATCTCTTTCAGTTCCACATATTCGACGTTCTTTTTCACCACCTGGTGGAACGCCTGGGCAGGGGATATTTGCTGATCAGGTATGACATTAAAAGCATCCTGCAATTTTTCCAGTATTTTATTATCACTAAAATACGTATGAATCGCCCGGCAGTGATCTTTGAGACCAATACCTTTATAATTCTTTGGATATTGGGCCACCATTTTGGGGAACACCTCCTCCAGGAGTGCATTGGTATCGTATAACTCCTTGAACTTAAACAATTCGGCCAACAATGTACCCTGTTTGCCCTTTGTCGTTCCCAATGAATTCAACGGCAGCCAGGAATAATAATCGCTTTTTTCACAAACAATTCCTTTGTTGATCAAAAAATTGGTAACAACTGCTGCTGGGACGCCGAACGTTTTATTGATATTTCCTTTATCATCAATGCCGGGGCAGGTGAAGGTTAACTTGATGGGGTCCAGCATGACATAATTCTCTTCCATATCTTCGAATCCATGCCAATTAAATCCTTTTTTTCCAGACATGGTCCAGGCTTCCTGGTCCCGTGCCAGAATCTCCGGGTCTACATCTTCAAAATCTTTTATTACCCGTTTTCCATTGATTTTAACTCTCACTCGTTCAGGCTGCCACATACCGAAGAACCAATCCTCTTTATTTTTTTCCTTTAGTTCTTTCTTGATTTTAACTATCTTTTGTCTCAGTTGAATGGCCTCTATAATAATATCGTTAATGATGATTTCACCATTGTCATGCATCATTTTGGTGGCCACATCTAAGGAGGCTACCATATTATACTGGGGCGAAGTCGAACCATGCATCATATAAGATTCATTGAATTCATCTTTATCGATTTTTACCGGATTACCGTTCTTGATGTGGATCATCGATGCCTGGGAAAAGGCGGTTAAAAGCTTATGGGTGGATTGAGAACAAAAAACAGGAGGATGCTCTATACCTTTCATATCTGCCGAATGTTCAGCCATACCGAAATGATTTATATAGATAGGATGGAACTTTGCATAAGCATACCAGGCTTCATCAAAATGCAGGTTATTGACTCTCTTTTCCAGTCGTTTTTTTATGCGCAGCACATTATAACAAACGCCATCATAGGTAGAGTTTGTTAAAGCTGACATCATAACCTTCTCTTTCTTTCTGTCCGAAGGTATCAAAGGGCTTTTATCTATCCTTTCCTGGATGAATTTGTTACAGAACTCATCCAGCTTGACCGGCCCGATGATACCCAGCCCGTTCCTCCTGGGGATCATATAAACAGGCAGTGCTTCGGTGATGACCATGGCATAGTTCAGGGATTTATGGCAATTCCTATCAACAAAAGCGATATCGTCTTTTAGTACCTGGCTGTGCCAGATGATCTGGTTGGCTGTGGATGTACCGTTGAGTACATAATAGGTCTGGTGGGATCCGAATACTTTTGCTGAAAAATTTTCTGCATCCCCGGTAACACCACTGTGGTCCAATAATGAACCCAATTCAGGAACCGAGATCGAAAGGTCGGCACGCAGCACATGTTCCCCGAAGAATTTATAAAACGCAACTCCCGCGGCACTGCGCAGGAAACCTTCCCCGCCCATATGGCCCGGGGTGTACCAGGCATATTTATATTCATTAACGTAATTGACCAATTCCCCGAAAAATACGGGCATTACACCCGCGGCATATTCTCTCACATGCATTTCGATACGGCCGGCAAGAAAATCAGGGGTGTCAGCGGTCTTCCATAAATAGCCGTTAATTTTGTCAAGCATCTCCACCGGGATGTTCTCGATAGCCAACCGATCTGTCAATAATAATATGGGGATGGTTTTATTCCTCTTTCTTATATAACTGACCAATACTTCACGGTTCATTTTAACCGCCATGCCAAACGCTTCGGGTAAATCCCAGTCCACCAGAACTGTACCAATGTCGGCCCTGGATTGGAAAACCTCATAAGCATCATGATAAGTCAACGAAATAATCACCGAACAACCCTGCTCTTTGGTCAGGTTGTCGATGATTTCCCGCAGTCGAAAGCCTTCGTCATTCTCCCGGTGTACCTGACCGGAAACAATGAGTACAGGCCATGATGAAAGATCAAATTTTTTCATGGTTTTACCTCCATTAGAGAACAGTCTGCAATTATTATACCAAAATACAGTCACCCTGTATAATATTGATAATAAAAGGGTTAAAAAAAATCCCAATTGTATGGTGGTGGTTATTTTAACTACTTATTTTAACCAGTTGTGGTTAAAATAACCACCCTTTCCTCTATATAACCGGTGCGAGAAGACATGTAATAACGGGCAAAAAGGATAGATTTCCTTTTTGGCACTATTATTGCCTACCATTTATTTGAACGAGTATAAAAAATAATGTATAACGTATATCGTGAAAAACAAGGAAAAAAGGAGGTCAACCTATGATTAAAAAAAAGTTTGTTTTTATTTCCATTTTCGTTTTTATGATTATGGCGGCTGCGCTGGTGGTTTTTAGCCCCGGAACAACGAACGCCTGCACCACCATGTTGGTTACCAAAGGAGCGTCAACAGACGGTTCTATGTTGGTGGCGCATTCGGATGATGACGATCTAGGGGACCAGCGGATCATTTATGTCCCTGCCATGGATCACCAACCTGGTTCTAAACGGCCCATTTATCCGTTTAATGCTGAGGCTCCCCGTTTTGTAAGCAAAAGCAGGGGACCGGGCTACGACATTCCCGGGTACCCTGAAACAACACCCCTGGGCTATATCGACCAGGTACCTCATACCTATGCCTACATCGACGGTAACTACGGTATCATGAATGAACACCAACTGTTGATCGGTGAATGTACCAATGAAGCCAAGGAGAGCCTGGACCCTGCTCCTGGTAGAATCGATATTGCCGAACTCTCCCGCATTGCCCTGGAGCGGTGTAAGAAACCTCGAGCTGCCATCCAATTGATGGGTAAACTGGCATGTGAACTGGGGTACTACGGCTGGGGAGAAACATTATTGGTGGCTGATACAGAGGAAGGCTGGGTATTCGAGATCTGCGGGTTACCTGACGGTAACAGTGCCCTGTGGGTGGCTAAAAAAGTACCGGATGGTACTGTATTTGTGGCAGCCAACCAATTCCGCATCCGGGACGTAGACCCGAAGGACAAAAACATGATGCATTCACCCAACCTCTTCACAAAGACGAAAGAACTGGGATGGCAGAAGCTCACAAATGGGAAGCTGGACTGGTTGAGAACCGTCACCGACAACTACGGTGAGTACTTCCACCCCTATTACGCTTTACGCCGGGTATGGAGAGCTTTCAGCCGCATCAACCCGGTGGAAAAATTGCCTGCATGGGTGAAAGATGGTTATGCCAGGGGCTATCCCTTTTCGATTAAACCCCAAAAAAAGTTAACCCCCGGGGACGTGATGTCCCTGTACAGGGACCACTATGAAGGCACGGAATTCGATTTGACCAAAGGTATGGCAGCCGGGCCTTTTGGCAATCCCAACCGTTATGTCGGGCCTTATGACCCAACGCAGAATATACCTGATAAAAATAAAAAAGGCTGGGGAGCCTGGGAACGCCCCATTTCCATGTATTATATGGGTTACAGTTATGTGTGCCAGGGGCGGAAAGGGATGCCCGATCCCATTGGCGGCGTGGCCTGGATCGGACTGGATGTGGCCTATACCACCTGCTACATGCCTTTTTATGTGGGTGCAGGGGATTTGCCAAAATCTTTGCAAATCGGGTGTACCTCCAAATTCGACCGTAAAACTGCCTGGTGGGCCTTTAATTTTGCTGCCAACTGGGCGGAATTGAAATTCGATATTATCACCAAAGATATTCGTGAAAGACAGAAAGAAATCGAAACCGAAGAATTCGATATGCAGCCCACATTGGAGAAAACAGCCCTCGAACTCTATCAAAAAAATCCCAAACTGGCGTGCAAGTTTTTAACCCGATATACAAATGCCAATACTCATAATATCCTGAACCATTGGTGGGACATGATAGATGAACTGATCGTTAAATATGATGACGGTTATATCCATATCCCCTACAAACCTGTTAAAGAGGTGGGTTATCCTGAATGGTGGCTTAAAAATAAAGATGTGGGGTATGAAAAAGGCCCCATAACCTATGAAAAGCCAAAAAAATAAAAAAAGATAATGAGAGAATAATGTAAATTAAGGCTTTTTTGTTGAAACTTAATACCTATGCCCCTCCGGGGGGGCGGCAAAATTCATCTCGATATCGGACCACTTCTTAACGGCTCGCCAGAATAAAAAGAGGCTGAAGACCGCTCCCACAAAAATAAACCACCAGATGCCGGGTGAACGATAAGCAGAACTTGTTGCTATCGCGGCGAAGATTGCCGAAGCTGATGTTCCTCCTATCATCACGGTAATCATCCAGCCTTTGCACTCGGCAGATACAACCTGTTCACTATTGAGGAGTGCTAATGCCAAAATGGACGTATAAACGACAAAACCTGCTGCCGCAACCAGCAGACTTTTCAAAAAAGGGGCCCGAAGGAGAGCAAGAAGGAAAAAAACCAAAATGGTTGACATGAAAAATTGTCTGACTGTCACCAAAAGATACGTAAGAATCGTGGCCCTGGAAAATGCCTTCCTGGAATTCAATTGGACCCGGAGCCACAGGTCAGCCAACCGGTGCCGATGCTGCAAAAGATCCTGGCTCAGCATCCCGGCTCCAATGAAGTAAATGAACACTAAAAAAGAACTAAAACTAAACTTCATATCAAATTTAGCAAAATCAATACCGCCGTAAAAAACGTAGACGATTGTACCAACATAGCATAGGAAGCCTATCATGTAAATCAAGCTGTTGAGAACGGATGAATACCCGGGGCTAAAAAGGGCAGGTTGAAGCACCCGTGCCACTTGAAAAGGGGATTTCTTTCTATGGCCAGTCATATTTCTCAGCAGGGTAGCCATCTTTCCTATCATGATTTTTAACGTTACTTTATTGACCTTCTCATAATCCTTGGTAAACGGATCGGTCCTGTCTTTGGAACTGTCCCACAAATCTTTATAAGGCATTTTTAACACATAAAATCCAAAAAGTAAGATTAAACCACAAGATAAAAGAATGACCAGAATTGGAAACAGTGATTCTGATCCCAGCAAGAGGAAATCGGGAAGGGAGCGAAAAATCATTATCTTTAATTTGAACCCCAGTAATTCATGAACCATTTTTCCTAACCAGATGATGATCGCAAAAACAGCAAGATTCTCTCCGAAATTGAATAGGCCCCACAATACCAGGGCGGCAGTAAACAAAAACATGGCAAGTGGGGCTAAAACCGGAAAACCCCGGAGGCCATTGCACAATATGGGCACAAAAACGAAAACGGCCACTATAAAACCGGTGGCAATTAACTGGTTCCTCCGGTAATAGGGAAGAAGCACACCTGTATTGGTCTTGATCAAACTCCTGAGATGCATTGCTACTCCATATACGATGAATATGAAGGAAATAAAAAACAATCTCCAGGGTTCAAACCCCGTACGGATATTGCCATATTTCCCGAATAAAGCCAACAGGGTAGCGGGGACAAAATAGATGAATCCCACCACGATTATTAATACACCGAAAAAATGCTGCTGAAGATAAGACAATAATATATAACGTAAGGCTTTCATTTGTTCAACTCCAAAAATATATCTTCAAGGTTCAGGTGTTCGGTGGTGACAACGGCTGAAAGTTCTTTTTCAACGTTTCGAATCTCCCGGTCATCAAGCCCATCCACAGTAACAACGGCATTGGTACCATCGATCGTACTGCTAATGATATTGGGGATAGGCAGCGGCTGGGGCAACTGCCTGCCGGATTGAATTCGCAGGCGCCTGACCCGGTCCTTGAGAGTGGATAAATCCCCTTTGAAACTAATCTTGCCGTCTTTGAGCAAAGCAATATCAGCGGCCACCCGCTCCAAATCCGACGTGATATGGGTGGAAAAAAGGACGGTTTTCCTTTCGCTGATATTCAGCTCGATCAACTGTTTGATAAATTTCCTCCGTGCCACCGGGTCGAGACTGGCCACCGGCTCATCAAGGATAAATACATCGGGTTCATGTCCCATGGCCTGGATAATGGCCAATTTCTGCCGCTCGCCTTCGGACAGGTTACCGATCTTCGCATAGGGGTCCAGGTCCCACTCCTTTAAAAGGGTGTCTACCTTTTGAGTATTCCAATAGGAATAAAAGGCACCGGTGTACTCCAGCATACTGCGAACCTTCATCCAACGAAAACTACCTACGGTCTGAGCCACATAACCGATGCGATGTTTGGTTTTTACACTCAAGTTCCATGATGGCTCGCCAAACACCTCGGCTTCTCCTTGATCAGGTCTGATCAACCCCAGCAGGCATTTTATCATAGTGGTTTTCCCGGCTCCGTTCTTTCCCACAAGGCCCATGATGGTGCCTTCGGATACTGAAAAATCAATGGAACGAAGCACGATGTTGTCTTCATAGCTTTTGCTGATTCCTTTAAGGTTTAGTACAATCTCACTCATTTTTCTTCCTCCAAAAGTTTGGTAAATTCCTTTAAGACGACTTCTTTGGGCAGTGCCAATTGATTGGCCTGTGTTACTACTTCCATTAGAGCAGGTCGTATCAGTTCCAGGCGTTTTGCTGGACTCTGGGTTTCCCCCTGACTGGCGGCCACGGCCATTCGCCTCCCGCGGTTTCGCTCCAATACCCCTGCGGCTTCCAATAGGCTGTAGGCTTTGGAAATGGTCATCTGGTTAACTTCCAAATCGCTGGCCACCTGACGCACTGACGGCAGTTCATCGCCAGGTTTGAGATATCCACTGATGACCATCCGGTTTACCTGGTCGATGATCTGACGGTAAATGGGCACCCCGGAACCGGGCTGCACTTGAAACAAAAGATTGATTCCTCTATTCATTACTGCCTCTCAAAGAGTTTGAATTAAGAGTAATAACAACAATAAAAGCAAGAAAAGAACTCTTCGCATTTTATCCTCCTGTGCACTCAACAACTGCATCAGTGTATTACCGCATTACTGTCTAAGTGCATTAATATAATAATACACTTTTTGAAATTTGTCAACTTTTTTTTTATTTTTTTTTAAAAAATTTTTTTATGGAGTCAAGGGGAAAAGTAGAAAAACGGGAAAGGCTCTCATGATAACAGGTTCTCGCCCGGAGAGTTATGAAAATATCATCCGTGTTTGTCCGTTTTCGTCAGTGGCTAAAAAACGGAAAACGAGACAGGCCAGAGCATTTCACACCTTCCCTTTTTTTCCTATCATTATGTGACTGGAAGCAGCCCCAGAACTGATGGGTTTTAATCAAGATAATGCCGCAGCGTTTTTTGACAGATCGTTTGAAGAAAGAAGAAAAAGGGACACTCATTAGAGGATATTTGTCAAGAGTGTAGAGGTGCTTTTTTTATTTTTTTGCATTTTTTTTCTTACCGCAATAATTTATTCTGTCTTGCGCCGGGGACTTCTTAGTTCGGTTACAG
>Ga0180438_10004643_pt1 | contig 19643 bp, 15 predicted proteins | sample SS_ome_12_FD_132455 | JGI IMG/M metagenome (GOLD analysis project Ga0180438, IMG submission 132455) | Hypersaline lake sediment archaeal communities from the Salton Sea, California, USA - SS_3_D_2 metaG | ecosystem: Environmental > Aquatic > Non-marine Saline and Alkaline > Hypersaline >... | reverse complement strand
CATGGCAGAATCGGAATCAAAGATGACCCAACCCCAACGCGAACCACTCCCAGCCGCCCCCGGCCGCGCCCAATCCACGCCCCGCCAAAACGCCCCCGATTCACCAACGAAGGGCTATGATATACGCTTATTTAACGGCTAGGGAAACTACACAACATCAAGGCCGCCTGGCGACAAACCAGGCAAGCTTGGCAGCAGAAAAAATACCCAAAAAAATTTCCAACTGCCGAGTTGGGGAAGTTGGGCTAGTCCTCCCTGGACCCACTGTTCCCTAAGCGTCTTTAGCGCTATGGGACCAAATTCCACCACCTTGATTCTGGAGTAGACTCCGGTGAGGGGTTTGGTAACAGCCTGCATCGACATAAACTCGCTGTTTGGCTCTCCCCCGTTGGAGTAGTAGTTTTCCGCAAAGAAAAGGTATCGATCCACCAGTTCACAGATTCTTAAGTCGGACTTTTCGTCCTCAATCTGGACTTGCCGACCATTCGCCATCCACTCGCCCACGACCCGGTCGTATTCCGTTCGGCTGACCTGCGAATTGAAGGGTCCGAGATAGTGATCTCGCCCGTTTAGGGTAACAACTGCTTGACCGGAAGCTTTGTGCCGACGGTAGGACGGGGGCTTTCTTGACATGTGCGACTCCTGGCAAGTTGGGCCATCCGGTAACTACCGGATTTTCCGCTGCTTTCGAGCCGCACTGCCGACCGTCGGCAGGTACGATAAGTTCTTCGTTCGGCACGGTTTACGTTCAGTCGGGGTACTCAGATTCGAACTGAGGACCTCCTGCTCCCAAAGCAGGCGCGCTAACCAGGCTGCGCTATACCCCGGCACGGAGGATTCATCTTAGAAAGGGAACGGTTTCTTCGCAATTGGCTTGTTTGGCGCGGAGGACCGGCGCCCGTGAGTGTTGAGGAGTTTGCTGCGACTTGTGAAGCGGAAGAAGTGAACGTGCGCGTTGTTCAGCCGTCGCCGTGCCGGCGACGGCTAAGGATCGTTCATATTCTGTGCAGCAGCGCGTCGAGCGCCGCTAAGTCTTGTTCGAGCGAGGTCGCGCCGGGGTCGGCCGTGCGCCCCTGGGCTACGGCGTCGCGCACGGCGTTTACATAGCGGGAAAGATACCGGTCAAGTTCGCCGCCGGCGCTTTCGCGGGCCGGGCCGACCATCAGAATGAAGCGGCGGGCGAAGCGGTGGAGCGTTTCCGGGTCGTCGGTCAGGCGCCCCGAGTCGGCGAGCGTCTCGAACCCCAGCAGGATGACGTCGATATTGCCGCGGGAGACCTTGTCGGGGTCGGCGATTTCACTGGTGAGCAGGGCCCGTTTGAGTGTGTCCGTTCCACGGGTGACGGCCTCGGCGTCGCCCGTATCCAGGATGTCGATCATTCCCGCGGCCAGGGTTTTGGCCGCAAAGAAAACACTCCGGTATGGCTCCGTAAACACGCCGGCCGCGATCATCGCATCTTCATCCGCCTGCGCGGCTTGAAACAACTCGCGGGCCCTCTCGGGGCCGTCGGCCATCGCCACCGCAATGCTGTGTTTGTAGCGGATGCGGAGGACGTGCGGAGCCCGGGCGTCCCGCTCGAAGCCGAGTTCGACGGCCTTATCCACGCAACTGCGGAGCTTGGTTTTTGCCTCCTCCAAGTACTGCTGCCGCACGGCGCCTTCGCTCGGCAAGTCGCCGCAGAGATAGCAGTCGGCCCAGCGTTCGTAGGCGTTCGGGCGGCGCTGGCGGTACTCGCTTTGCTGCCGCTGCGAAAGCCGATAACCGGCGCCCACCACCTTGCCGCCAAGCCCGCTTTCGATCTCCTGATCGAGGCCGCTGAAACTTTGCCTGGCTGACTCGAAGTCTCCGCGGAAGAAGTCGGTCATCGCTTCGCCTTGCCAGGTCCACAGATAGTAGAAGAGGGCTCGCCGGTTTGGCAGGCGTTCATTGCTTTCGGGCCGGGCTTCGCGGTCACGTTGCGTGCGGGCTTGTTCGAACGATTCCTTGGCCTCCTTCAGCCGCCACGCGTCAAGCAGCGCCCACGCCCGTTGTTCGTGCAGGTAGCTTCGTAGCGGGTGGTCCTCGGGGATGGCGGAGAGTTTTTCGGCGTCGGTGAAACGCTCGAGGGCCTGAGACAAGTACCCGCCGCGATCCCGCTGGCTTTCGGCCTCGGCCACCAGCGACGCAAACTCGATGGTCGGCGCCGCGAAGTCCTTACGGGCCTGCTGGAACTCGCCGAGCGACTCGATCAACTTCTTCTCGGCAAAGAGCAATTGCCCGAAGTCCATGCGGCACAAGGCCAACAGGGGCGCCGCGTCCTCCTGCGTGTACGCTGCGATGGCGGCCCGGTAAGCGGCCTCGGCCTCTTTCCAATGGGCCCGGCCGCGGCGGTGCTGCAAGACCGCGAAGAGGTGGTTCTCGGTCGCGGAACGGTCGCTTATCGCCGCGAGGCGAGCCGCGACGCCGTCCAGTTCTTCCAGCCAGCCTTCCTCGGTGCGGCTTTCGGGTTGAATCCGCCACATCAGGCCGACGACCTCCGCCTCGCGCGGCTTGAGCCTTGGCCGCAGCGCGGCGGAGACCTCACGGAGGTCGTCGTACAGGCGGGCCACGTCGCCGCTTCGCGAGCGGTCGAGCAGGGCCGGCAGCACCTTGCCCCCAAGCATCCGCTCTCCGCTGGCCGAAGCCCGGTAGAGCTGGACGCGAAGCGACGGCGTGAGCCACGGCGTCTCGTCGAACCACCAGCCTCCGTTAAGCCCAGGCGCCGCCGCCAGTTCGCCGGCGCGGCCATGCGGCGGGTCGGGCCAGAGGGTAAACAGCAGCCCGCCCAGCACGGCCGCCAGCGCCACCACGGCGGCGAAGATCGCCATCCGCGGCGAAAGCGGCAGCGTAATGGTCGTGTGCCCGGACGCCGCTTCCTTCCGCGAGCCGCCGAGCGGACTGACGTCGGTGTCCCGCAAGCGGTCTGGAAGGGTCCCGTCGCTTCCTTGCAGCAGCTTCGAGCGGTCCAGGAGCTTCGAATCCGCCGCCGCCTGCGCAAACCGCCGGGTCGCTTCCGCATCGGCGAACGGCGCCAGAAATCGGGCCAGTTCAATCGGTTCGTCGAGCCGCTCGTTAGGGTCCTTCGCCAACAGCCGCCCCAGCAACCAGTCGAATTCCTCGGGCACGCCCGGCCGGGCTTCTTGCAGGCTCGGCGGCGGGACCGTGGTGTGGGCGTGCAGCTTGTCGCGGTCGGTGGGATAGTCGTCCCCGCCGTAGGGCGGCTTGCCCGTCACCAGGTAGAACAGCGTACAGCCCAGGGCGTAGATGTCGGCCCGGATGTCCACCGCCGACGAGTCCTTCCATTGCTCCGGCGCCATGTAATCGACGGTGCCCATCGCCATGCCGGAAACCGACAGGTCGTGTTGGCTGAGCTGGCGGGTCGCTTCCAGGTCCGCCCGCAGCCGGCCCAGGCCCAGGTCGAGCAGCTTGACTTCGCCCTCGACGGAGAGCATCAGATTGCCCGGCTTGATGTCGCGGTGGACCAGCCCTTTTGCAAAGGCGTGCTGCAAGCCGATCGCGGCCTGCCGAATGATCTCCGCGGCCACGCCCACCGGCGCCGCTCCGAATTGCTTGACGAGCTGCTGCAGCGTGACGCCGTCGACGAACTCCATCGCGAGGTAGAGCTGCCCCTGCTCTTCCCCGGCGTTGTACGCCCGCACAATGTGCGGGCTGGCCAGGCCGCCGATCAGTTTCATCTCCCGCTGGAAACGGCCGACCGCCTGCGGGTCGGCCAGGCATCGCTCGGGCAGCACCTTGAGGGCGACCGTTTGATCGAGCATCTCATGCCGGGCGAGATAGACGACGCCCATCCCGCCGCGGCCGATCACTTCCAGCAGTTCGTAGGCGCCCATCCGCCGGGCCGACGCCGCTTTGCGGAAGAGGCGGTCGATCAGGTCGGTGTACTCGGGGAAACGGTCGCGATACTCGCCGGGCCGCGGGCGCTCGCTGGCGCGAAGGCGGTAGCTCAACTCGATCTCGGCCAACTCGCAAAAGGCGTTGGCCTTCCACTGGTCGGGCGCCTGAGCAAGAAATTCTTCGATCCGCGGCCGCTCCCGCCGCCGCCACCGCCCCTCAAACGCATCGCACAGGGCGTCGATGCGGGAGGCCATCGAGGCCTGCGAGTCGTCGGTGGCGGAAGGGTTGGGATTCACGGCGGATGGCGGTGTGCGGAGGTCGCGAGGATCGCGGCGGGGACAAATCCTGAGCGCTAAACCCTAAATTCTAAACAAGTTCGAAGCACGAATGATCGAAGTCCGAAACTCCCGGCGCCACGCCCTCGAAAGGAACCAAGCGTCGTGCTGGTAGTTTTGAACCTTCGAATTTTGATCATTCGAATTTGTTTAGAATTTAGGATTTGGAGTTCTCCCCGTCCGCCTCGGCCCTCGACCATTTTTCCCGTATTCGTGCCAGTTTGCGTTCCACGCTGCGGCGGACGATTCCTATTTTCTCCGCGATCTCGTCGTTCGTGTAGCCCTCCAACTTATACCGGGCGATCTCGCGGAGTTGTTCATCGCCCAAGAGCGACAGCAGCCGCTCGCAGTTCTCCGCCACCATGTTGACCATCTCGGGGGTCGGCTCGCTGACGGCCGCCCCGGCCAGACCGCCGCCGCCCGGACCGCTGTCGCTCTCATCAGTCTTCACGAAGACGGACTCGCCCCGCACGCCGCCGCCGCCCCGCTTCTCCGCCTTGCTTCGCCGCAGATGGCCGTAGGCCTTGCGAATGGTGATGGTGACAAGCAGCTTCCAGAGTTCGTCGCGGCCAGCGAGATTCGAAAACTTGCCCGCCTGCATCCCCTGGCAGAAGCTGTGCATGGCGGAGAGAGCGACGTCCTCTTCATCCACGGCCCGGCGGGGCATCGCTTCCAGCTTGCGGCGGGCGAGATGCGTCAGCCGCGTGAAATACGCCTCCCAAATCTCCGCCGCGGCCCGCTCGTCCCCCTCGGCCAACTCGCCGAGATAACGGGTGATGTCGTCCGACTGCGCCATGGAACCACCGGCGGCAAGAAGTGAATGCAAGCGGCCCCAAAGGCCACCCACATTCTACCCCGGCCAGACCACCAGGCGAACGCCCATCGCCATTTCTGCCCCCTTTACGTCGCGCTCGTCGTGTCGTCGTGGTAATCTACCGCAACGTAGGGGTAAACGAACCACGACGGCACAACGAGCACGACGTAAAGGAAGAGCCTAAGCCGCCGCTGCTTTGTCGTGGTTTCCAAACGCGGCGCCGCCTACGCCCCAGACTTTCCGCTTGGCCCGCAGGAGTTGGGCTTTCAGGGAGCCGGCCGGGTAGTGGGGACAGTGGTAGCTCGTTGCGTGGCGGCTGGCCCAGGGGCGTTTCGCTTCGAGCGAACCGGGGCCCAGGTCGAAGCAGGTATCCCCGCGGGCCGCGCTGTCGCGGAACATCTCCGCCAGGAGCGCCGTGCCGGCGCCGGCGGAGGCGAACTCCGGATCGTAGCCGGACCGCAGCCCGAAGACCTGTCCCTGGTGGTGGTAGTTGTAGCCAAAGGCGATGACCCGCCCATTAAGCCGCAGCGCGGCCACGTCGAGCATTCCCAGCCGGGCTGCGTCGGCGTGGCAATCGATGATGAATTGCACAATCGACGGCGAGGAAAGCGTGGTCCCCGTCCCGGCCTTTCCCTGCCAGGACCGCTCCGCGACATCGAGCACATCGTTCAAAAGAGGCCAATCGGGATCGCCCCCCCCGCGGGTCGCCGCCGCGGGACGATGTCGTTGGAACTCGACGGCGCCCATTTGCGCGAGCCGCTTGTCGGCCCGCCGCACGTTGTTGCGAAACTTGCCGGATCGTTCCGCGAAGTAGGCGTCCCACCCCTCGGCCAGGTCGACCAGGGCGGTTTGCTTCCACGGCAGGTACGCGGCGGGAAGGCCGGCGAACCGCATCGTCGCTTGCACCCGGCCGGCGTCCGGCCCGTGGCGGTCGACGCAGCGAAGGTCGATCACATCCCACTGCCGCCGCATCCGCCGCAGCTTTTGAAAGACTGCGATGAGCGTGGCGGTCGGCTGGGGCCCGATCGGCCCGTAAAACGAGCCCCAGTCGGCGAGCGGATAGGTCAGCGTGCGGAGGGGGCCCAACCGGGTCTCCTCCTGCCGCACAACCAGCGGCACAATGCCCAGCCAGTCACGACCGTCCCGCACGGCGAAGACGAGCAATTCCTGGTCGGCCGCAAAATGCCGCCAATACCGCGTGAGCCACTCGCGCGTCTGGAAGAACGACGCCCCGCGGGTCTGCCCGTGCAGCGCATTCCAGGGCAGGGCGAGGTTTTCCAGGGCTTCGATATCGCGGAAGAGATGAACGGCGCTCATGCGGTGGTCCTGTAGGGAAAGTCGCCTTTCGCTCTGCGAGAGCGGCCTCTCGCCGAGCCGCTAGGTTATGGTGCAATCCCGGCGCCAACCCCCGCCCCGCGCCTCGAACGCTCAAGGTTTTCGAAGCCTGCGCAAATGCTCGGGGCTCGGGATTGGGGGATCGGGGCGTTCGTGCTTCGCACATTAAAGGAGCGATCACGAGCTTCCGTGAGGGAGTGGCCGCCACAAATCGACACCGAGCTACGACCGTAAGGGAGTGGCCGCAGCAGGGTTAACGGCGGGGGGCCGCTTCCTGACGGGCGCGGCTCGGCTCGGACGCAAAAGAGAAGCGGTCAAGGCTCGTACGTCGTGCCCGTCGTGCCCGTCGTGCCGCGCTGGGTCCATCCGTGGTTCTCTTTCGTTGCGGTCCGGCCGCGCTTTGTCATTATCCTCCCCCAAGACTACGTCTTCGAACAGGTCCCGGTGTTGCCTTTTCGCCACAGGCGCGTTGAAATAGGGCGACGTTCTCGATTCAACGTCGAGGTTTTGTCGCCGCTATCGAAAACCCCCTGGAGGCGCCGCCATGCGTTTCGTCACCACCGTTGCCCTGTTTTGTGGGAGCCTGCTTACCGCCATGACACTTACCGCCGCGCCTTCGTCCGCCGAATCCGCCGCCAGGCCCCAGGCCGTGTTTCACAGCGTCTTCTTTAAGCTCAAGGACGACAGCGACCAGGCGAAGCGGAACCTCGTCGCCCTGTGCGAAAAGTATCTCACCGGCCACGAGGGGACCGTCTTCTTCTCGGCCGGCGTGCTGGCGGAGGACCTGGACCGCGAGGTGAACGTCCGCGACTTCGACGTGGCGCTGCACGTGGTCTTCAAGGACAAGGCCGCCCACGACCGGTACCAGACGGCCGAGCGGCATCTCGAGTTCATCAAGCAAGGCAAAGGGAACTGGGCGAACGTGCGGGTGTTCGACGCCTACGTGGCGGCGCCGAAACCGTGACCGAGAGTGGCGGGGTCAATGGTCTTCTCGCGGTAACGAACGCACGGCCAATCGAACGGCGCGACCGCGAGAAGTGCCTTGACCCCATTGGGCCTCAGCAAGCCCCGCTGACCCCTTCCGCGATGGGCCCGCGGGGGGAGCGCCCCGTTCGCGCGGCCAGGCCGCCGAACAGGGGACCGCCCCCATCAACGCGGTGTTCCGGCGGCTACGCCGGTCGCCGCCGCCGCGAAAGCATTCCCACCGCGCCGCCGATCACCAGCAACAGCAGCGACCCCGGCTCGGGAACCGCTTCGAAGTTGACATGACCGATATTTCCGTTGGTCAACTCGATGCGAAGCCCGTCGATGTAGCCGTCGTACCCGTTCCAGCCGCTGTCGGTCTGGACGCTGATCATTTCAACGAGTTCGCCGCCGTAGTTTGTTTGCAGTTGCGACAGCGTCATTTCGCCGTTGGTGTCCGTGGTGCCGATCTTGGTGCCGTTGTGGTTGAACGTCATCTCGCCCTCGGCGGTCGAGTAAAGAACCCAGGCGTCCGTGTCCGAGTGGTCGTTATAGTTGTTGATGAAGCGGTCACCGTACCACTGAGTTTCATCGCGCGTGTAGATCTGGATCCACCAGTCGCGTCCCGCCGGCGTGTCGGTGGGGCGATTGGTGTAGTAGCTGATCTCGGCGATATCGTTGATGGTCAGTGTGGCCGCATCGTCGGGGAAGATGGTCGAGAGATAGTCGCCGTCGGCATCGTAGCGAGCGTGCCAGTTGCTCTTGCCGGTGGCCGGGCCCTGCCACGAACCGCCGCCGTAACCGGGCGCCGCATCGCTGACATTGGGGCGGGGCTCCACCTCATCAGGCACTTGTCCCGGCGTGGCGACGTGGGTGATCTCGGTCGTCTGAGCGAATGCCGCGCTTCCGAGCATCGTCATGACGACCACCAGCGACACGAACGCCGTATTCGAAATGATCATTTTGCCCGGCCTTTCACGCCATTCTTGCGAATCGACGCCTCCAGCGCCGAATGCATTGTTCGTGATACGCGAAATCTCCATTAGCGTTCTCCTTGGGTGGTGTGTGCTCGTTGCGATGGGGAACGCCCCTCATGCGAACCGGGCACACGGGTTACGGTTTGTTGTGTTTCGTGAAGAACTTGGGTGGGGCTTCCTGGGGGAGCTGCGACGCGAAGATCGGGCCTACCTGCGGCGCAGGCGGCGTAGTGGCAGTATTCCCACGCCGCCGATGGCCAACAGAAGTAACGAACTCGGCTCGGGGATGACCTTGGGGCCGCTGGCCCAGTTGCTGAAATCGACGTTCTGGAGCACGACCGAGTCGCCGCTGCCGCTGCCCAGGCCGCTGGGCCCCGAGGCGTGGCCCCACCAGTTGTCGGTGGCGTCCCAGGTGTTCTGCGGCGCCGGGGGGTTTGCCGAATCGACGTAACCGCGGATGCCCACGTCATTGCCGAAAATGTCGTTGCAAAAGATGACGATGTTGTCCGACTCGAACTCGCCATCGTTCGTCACCTGGTGGTCGCCTTCATCGTCCCAATAGAGGATGCCGGCGCCGATGGAACCCGTGTGGTCACGAATGATGTTGCCCTGAATCAGCAGATCCTGGTTGCCGTCGCCTAGCAGGATGCCGAAGTTGCCGTTCTCCATCGTGTTCCCGGTCACGTTGATGTTGCGGGAGCCGCCTGGGACATGAATGCCATCCGGATCGGGATTGAATGCGATCGACCCGCTGGACATGCCGTCGAAGGTGTTGCCGTCGACATCGCCATCGTGGGCGTTGTTGAGGTACATGCCATACCGCAGCCCGACGAAGCTGTTATTGCTGATCTCGAAGTTCGTGGTGCCCTGGGATTCTTCGATGGCCTTTACGGTCGAGGAGTCGTCACCATCGAACACGTTGTTGCGGATCGTAATTTTCTCGTCGATGCCGCGGGCGCGAAATTTGATCAGGTCGTTGTCGCCGGTCAGATTCCCGCCGTTGCGGAAGGTGAAGTTCTCGACGAGGGTCGAGAATCCGGTGAAGTCCTCGCCGTCGTTGTCGCCGAGGAAAAAGTTCTGCTCGACCGCGGCCTTGGACCCGGCGGTGGTGTAGGTGATGATCGTATCCACGGCGCTGTTGCCGATCAGCTTGAGCGGCTTGTTCATGCTGATGGCTTCGTCGTACGTGCCGGCGTTGACGTTGATCGTGTCGCCGGCGCCGGCGGCGTTAATGGCGGCCTGGATCGTCGTGAAATCGCCGCTGCCTCCGGGATCTACAGTGTAGTTCGCCCCCACCGCTGGGCTTGCCACTGCGAGCGCCGCGATGGCGATTGCAAAAAGCGTGGTCATAGACTTCATTAGCGTTCTCCTTGGGTGTGGTGTGCTCGTTGCGATGGGGAACGCCCCTCATGCGAACCGGGCACACGGGTTACGGTTTGTTGTGTTTCGTGAAGGACTTGGGTGGGGCTTCCTGGGGGAGCTGCGACGCGAAGATTGGGCCTACCTGCGGCGCAGGCGGCGTAGCGGCAGTATTCCCACGCCGCCGATGGCCAACAGAAGTAACGAACTCGGCTCGGGGACCAGCGTCCCTTGAATTTGCCCGGTCCCGGCCATATCAAAGCCCGTGAGATGGGTTCCGTCATCCGTCACGTTGTCGTCCGTGCCAAAGACGACGAAGCTGATGCTCTTGGCGCCGTCAAGATCCTCCTGGCAGAAAGGCAGGTTCTGCTCGTTGATCGTATTGGCAAGTCCCGCGGCGGACGAGATTTCTAGCGACCCGCCTGCAAGGACGCTGTATTCGACGTTGAGTGGCGCCAAGTCCAGAGACAACAGCGTGGTTGTGGTACTCGTGTCCGCGTCGTACTGCAAAAGGTCCAGGCCAAAACCGGAGCCGCCCGATGTAACCTTGCCACCATCCTTCGGAATGCCGGTCACATTCCCAATAAGAAGGTCCGCGTAGATGAAATCGCCATCGGACGTATTTAACGAGCCCACAAGAACGTCGTCCTCGAAGAAGTCGATGCTCGCCAACGGGTCCGCTTCGGACTTGTCGCCGTTGTTGCCCGCCTTGGCCGTGGCGTCGAAGATGTCCGTGCCGTCATACGTTGCGTTCAGCCCGGTAATTTCGATGCGGAGCTGCCCGGCCACGAGGGTTGGCGCGCTCGCCGGCAAGGCGAACAGAAAAAAGATGAGTGTTTTTTGTACGCGGGTTACCATCACTAGCGAGCTCCTCAACGGTGTGGTTTGCGATTCAACTTCTCAACCAGGCCGGCGGCATGCGTTCCCCCGCCACCGCACCCCAGATCGCCGTCTTGTTAACGGTGGGCGGCATCCGGCCAACCTGTCGTGCCGGTGGCAGAAATCCCCCAGAAAGTGGGCCATCTGTCTGGCCACTCCCACACTCCCACCAGACGCGGCAACCCAAGAAACCGGACGCCCGAGATCCACTGTTCGCCCCTCTTTGCTGTGGTATGCAAATGACAAACGGTCCTAACTCCTGTGATGTAAACCGGATGCGCCATCACAGGGGCCGTTTGCCGCACCGGCAGATGCGAGGAAAAAACCGGTCCAACCCTGAATGCCGACGATGAAATCGTGTATCCGGGTGGCCTCGCGCGGCCGGGGGGGAAAGAGCGCGGCGCTGCCCGCAAGCGCCCGGGCCTTATCGGCCTCGGCGCCGCCGCGTAAGCGCGTTTCTTGGAGATCGAGTCCCCTCCCAACCCCACAGGACGGTCTGCACGGAAAAACCGGACGGCGTTTTTTTACAGGCCCCCTCACGGCACGACGCCGCGGCGCCCCTTCCGCGCTTGACCCGGGTTCGCCCTGGGACGGAACTCCGTAGCGGTGCAAAAAGTCCCCAATCGCACAGGCGAAGCGGAGCCCCCTAAACGGGGAGCAAGGGCGCCGGGGAAGCCCTAGGCCCACCTCTCATGGCGCCAAACACGGCAGAAGTGGGGACGCCGGAGGAAATAGTTGCTTAATGGGGCTTGTTTGACTACCGTAAGAGGTAACACGTAAGAGAAGCCAAATTCCTAGGAAGGGTTGCCTGTCCTAAGGTCATGGTAACGAAGTTTTAACAAGCGTTCGGCGATGGGCAACGGAATGGACAATCCGGGTCGAAGCGATGCGCGCCAAGCAGTCGCCCACCTGCTTCGCGAGGCCCGCGCCGGCGATTCCGCGGCCCTGGGCGAGCTGCTGACCCCGTGCAGCGCCTATCTTCTCTGGATCGCCGATGCGAAGTTGCCAGGGCATTTGCGCATCAAGGTGACGCCGTTGGACCTGGTTCAGGATACCTTTGCCGACGCGCACTGCTGTTTTCAGCAGTTTGCCGGCCAGACGCGGGAAGAGCTTCGCGGCTGGCTGCGCCGCATTCTGTTGAACAACATCGCCGACACGAAGCGGCGCTATGACCGGACGGAAATGCGGTCGGCCGCCCGCGAGGTCTCCTTGGGAGAGATCGATCCGTCGCGGCAGCCCGGGTCGGGACTTGCCCATTGGATCGGCTCGCCGGTCGAGCAGGCGATGTTCCGCGAGGATCGAAGGCGGCTGGACGTCGCCCTTGCTGCGTTGCCGGAAGACTACCGGACGGCGATCACCCTGCGGTATCAGGACGGCCTGACCTTCGAGGAAGTCGGAAGCCGAATGGAGCGTTCGGCGGAAGCGGCCCGAAAACTCCTGATGCGGGCGATCGTGCAGTTGCGCGAGGGGCTGAAGGGGCCGGATGATGAGGCGTAGGCGGATCGCGGGATTCTAGCCGGGGCCAAAGAACCGCCGCACTTCGACGGCGAATTCCTCGACCAGGATCTCGGGCAGCCGCAGTTCGTCGGTTTCTTTCCGTTCCTCCACCGGCGCCTGGGCGTGAAAGACGTTGACGACCCGCGAGAGGGGATCGACGACGCATACCGCGATCACCCCGGCCTCCAAATACTCCGCGACCTTCTTCTGTACCGTGGGCCAGCGGTCTTCCGGCGAGAGGACTTCGAAGACAAGCTCGGGAGCGACGGCGGGATAGCCTTCCGGCTCTGCGTCTTGCGGCAGCCGGTGGAAACTGTAAAACGCCACGTCGGCCCCGCGGACGGTATCGGGGTCGCGTCGGGTGACGATGCCGGCGTCATTGGTGACGAGACGCCCCAGAGGCCGCTCTTCCAAGAACCGCCGCAAGACCCAATGGATGTTCCCACAAACCACGCCGTGTCGAAAACCGGGTCTGCACATTTCTACGATCTCCCCGGCGACCAGTTCCGTATACCGGTGGTCTTCCCGCATCCGCAGGTATTCCTCGGCGGTGACCAGCTTCTCGGCGGTTTCCAGCACGGGCGCCATCGTTCGTTTCCGCTTTTCTGGCAAGTGAACTGGCCGGTCGCCGCGAAACTGCCATCGCCCGCGGCGGGCCAGGTCCCTATGATTCTTCAGCAACGTCCACGTCGCGTTGCCTTTCCATCCCCAGTTTAGCAGACAGGGCGGTTCCATGCCGAGTGGTCGCGGGTTTGCGATGCTTTCGCTGTTATTGGTGTTGTGGGCTTCGCCGCGAGCGGCTTTCGCGCAAGACCACGGATCTTCGCCACTAGAACTGCCCGAGGCGACGCGGCGGGCCCTTCAGTCGCTGGTGGGCGGCGTGGTCGAAGTCGCCGTGCCCCATGAATACACGGAAGACGACGATTGGGGAAAAACCAAGTGGGTGACCCGCGAGTTGAAGTTCGACACCCGCGGTCTCTTGCCGCGGTTGCGGCGGGTGAAACACCCCGTCAAGCATGGTGATTGGAGTCGCTACCGCATCGCCCGGCCGGCCGGCGACGAGAACCTTTCCTTTGAACTGAGCGATGCGAGCTTCAACGACAAAGGCGAGTTGCGCGTGGACGCGGTCGTCGCCACGCCGCTCAAACTCTGGGGGCAGTACGCCAGGTGGCACGAAAACGTGCAGCTCATTTCGCTCTCGTGCGACGCGGACGCCGCGGCCCGGCTGACGCTCGACATGACCATCCGAGCGGAGATGCGGCTGGACACGTTGCCCCCCAGCCTCGGCCTGGCGGCGGAAGTGACCGAAGCCCGGCTGAAGCTCACCGATTTCCGCGTCCGCCGCATCAGCAAGGCGGACGGTCCGATCGTCCGCGAGCTGAGCGATTCCATCCACCGCATCGCACAGAAGATGATTGACAAGAAGCGGCGCCAGTTGGTCGAAAAAGCGAATAAGGAAATCGCGAAACAGACGGAGAAGCTGCGGCTTACGCCGGCGGACGCCGCGTTGTTCTGGCGGCCGGAGCCGGCGACTCAGGCGACTGCCCCCCGTGATTGAGCCTCTTCGCGGTCCACCACGACCACGCGGACATCGCAGACGTTGGTGTGCGTCGGGCCGGTTTTGATCAACCCGCCGACCCGCTGGAAGAACGTGTAGGCGTCGGCCCGGGCGAGGAAATCGGCGGGGTCGAGGCCGGCGTCTCGGGCGGCCTGAAGCGTTTCTGCGGTGGCGAGGGCGCCGGCGGCGTCGGTGGGGCCGTCTTCGCCGTCCACGCCGCCGGAAAGCATGGCCATGCCGGCAATGTCTTGCGGCAGTCGCTTCGCCTTCTCCAAGTTGCTGGCCATGTCCCCTTCGGACCGTTTCATCCAGTGGCACAGCGCGGCCAGGACGAGCTGCTGGTTGCGTCCCCCTTTGCCGCAGCTTTCGGCCGGCGGCAGTTTCACCGTCGGTTCACCGCCGGTAATCAAACAGTCGGGCCCCGGCGTGACCCGCATGTTTAAGGCCATCGCCGCCAGATGTTCGCCGACGTCTTCCGCCGGGCCTTCCGGCTTGCGGGCCGACGTCATGGCGTGGGCGTAGCCGCGGCGTTCCGCCTCGACGCCGGCGGCGTCCACGGCGACGGCGTTGGCGCCGATGATGAGATTCGAGGTTCGGGGTTCGAGACTCCGGGTTCGGGGTTCGGGGTTCGGGGTTCGAGACTCCGGCGCCAGGCGCCGCGCGGCGTTGGGGGGGATGTCCGTTTCTTGGAGATATTTTCGCAGCACGTTGAGGGCGTCCGCCGGTGTCGTTTGGGCCGGGACGGTGGGGCCGGAGGCGATCATATCGAGGGGATCGCCCAGGACGTCGGAAATGATCAGGGCCACCAGGCGCCCGGCGCGGCAGGCCCGGGCCAGCCCTCCGCCCTTGATGCGGCTGAGGTGTTGGCGGACGGTGTTGAGTTCTTCGATGTTGGCGCCGGCCGCCGAGAGCCGCCGGGTGATTTCCAGTTTGTCCTCGAGCGTGACGCCTTCTACCGGCGCCGGCATCAGGGCGGACCCGCCGCCCGAGATCAGGGCAATGCACAAGTCGTCCGGCCCGAGGGCCGCGGCGCGGCGGAGGATTTCGTCAGCGCCGGCGACACCCTCCTCCCGCGGCTCGTTCACGCCGGCGGGCCGACCCGCGTGCAGGTGAATGGCCCTGGTCTCGCGGATGCAATCGGCGGGCACGTTGACCCAGCCGCCTACCTGCTTCGCTGCAAGCGTTTCGCCGCCGAGCGATTCTTCCAGACCCACGGCCATTCCCGCCCCGGCCTTGCCGCCGCCGAGGACCTCGATACGGCCAATCGTATCGAGTTCAATCGCTTCATCCGCCAGCCACAGGGTTCCGTCCTCGACCCGCACGTTTTCGCGGACCAGCCGGTCGCTGCGGACGGCGTCCACTGCGGCCCGCCAGATGGCCTCGGCGTCTTGTTTAAGTTGTTCGAGAGAGCGGGGCATGGCGTGTTTTGTATCTAGCGTACGGAGTCAGAAGTTCGTTTAACCCCGAGCCACAGGCGACGGGCTGATTTCGTTTAACCCCGAGCCGTAGGCGACGGGGTGATTTCATCGGGAAACCGCGCCTCCTGCGGCTTGCGGTTAAACGCGCGGATTCTCAACAGCGTTGGCGTGTATCCGAGGTAAACGGCTGCGGTTACAATAGCGCGCTTTCCGTGACACCCTGCGGATTCGACCCAATGTCCGAAAAAATATGGTATCTCAAGCGGTGCGACCTGTTCAGCCGCATTCCGCCCGAGACGCTCAGCCAACTCGACGGCCACTGCCGTTCGCGGACGTTCGCACGCGGCCGGCCGATTTACTTGCCCGCCGACGCCGCCGACGCCGTCTTTCTGTTGGCCAAGGGCCGCATCAAGATTTGCCATCTCACGCCCGAGGGAAAGCAATCGATCCTCACATTCGTCGAACCGGGCGAACTCTTCGGCGAGTTGGCCCTGCTGGAAGAAGCCGGCCACCGTGAAGAATACGCCGAGACGGCGGAGGCATCCACCGTGGTGATGATCCCCCGCGAGGACGTCAACGCCCTGATGCGGCACTTCCCGGACGTTTCTCTGGGCGTGACCAAGCTGATCGGCCTGCGGCGGCGGCGGATCGAGCGGCGGCTGAAGAACCTGCTGTTCCTCTCGAATCGCGACCGGCTGACGCACCTGCTGCTCGACCTGATCGAGCAATACGGCGTGCAGGAAGGCAGCGACACTCGGCTCTCGATCAGCCTCTCGCACCAGGAGCTGGCCAACATCATCGGCAGCACCCGCGAGACCGTGACCGTGGTGCTGGGGGAGATGCAGCACGAGGGATGGATCAGCGTCGGGCGGCGGCGGATCATCGTGCACGACGAGGCGAAGCTGGCCGCCTCGGTCCGCCGCCCCGTCCCTCAACTGCCCACCCCGACAGCCGGTGGAACGGCGCCGGCGCTGGGACTGGGTTAGAAATCCGAAGCACGAATTTCGAATTTCGAAACAAAGTTCGAAATTCAAATGTTCAAAACGTCGCACGATCGCGAAGTGGCCCCGACGTTTCGAATTTCCGTCATTCGTGCTTCGCAATCGTTTCGGACTTCGACATTCGGATTTCGGATTTGAGAAGAGTTCCAATGCCGCTCAAGCCCATCGTCACGGAAATCGCCGGCCTCCCGGTCCCGCAGCTCGCGGCCCAGTTCGGCACGCCGTGTTATGTTTACGACGCGTCGCGGATCCGCCGGCGCATTGGCGACCTGGCCGAGTTCGACGTCGTCCGCTATGCCCAGAAGGCGTGCTCGAACATCCATATTCTCAAGCTCGTGCGGGAGGCCGGCGCCGTGGTGGACGCGGTCTCCGCCGGGGAGATCCATCGCGCGCTGGCCGCCGGCTACACCGCCAGCGGCGACCCGCCCCCCATCGTCTACACGGCCGACTTGTTCGACGCGGAATCGCTCGACCTTTGCGTCGGACAAGACATCCATGTCAACTGCGGCTCGCCCGACATGATCGACCAGCTCGCCGCGCGGGCGCCGGGGCGGAACATCACCCTGCGGATCAACCCCGGCTTCGGCCACGGCCACAGCCAGAAGACGAACACCGGCGGCGAGCAAAGCAAGCATGGCGTCTGGCACGAGCAGCTTGCGGACGTGGCCCTACAGGCAGAGGATCAGGGGCTGGGCATCAGCGGCCTGCACATGCACATCGGCTCCGGCACGGACCTTAGGCATCTCAGCCAGGTCTGCGAGGCGATGCGGCGGGCGGCGGAAGAAGTCGGCCGCGGCGTGAGGACCATCAGCGCCGGCGGCGGCTTGCCCGTGCCTTACCGAGAGGGCGAAAGCTATTGCGATCTGGATGAATACTTCGCGCTGTGGGACGCGACCCGCAAGGGGCTCGAGACAACCTTCGGCCACAAAATCTCGCTCGAAATCGAGCCCGGCCGCTACATCTCCGCCGAGAGCGGGTTCCTCATCGCCGAAATCCGGGCCGTCAAGAAAATGGGCGGCAATCTCTTCTACATCGTCAACACGGGCTTCCACCATCTCGCCCGGCCGATCATGTATGGGGCGTACCACCCGATCGCCATCTGCCCGCACAGCGGCAAGGCCGAAGCGCGGCCCACGCAGCCGGTGGTAGTCGGCGGGCCGCTGTGCGAGTCGGGCGATATTTTCACGCAGCGGGAAGGCGGGTTCGTCGAGACCCGCGAACTGCCGGTCGCGAACGTCGGCGACTTCCTCATCCTCGCCGGCGCCGGCGCCTACGGCTTTTGCATGGCGAGCAATTACAACTCGCATCCGCTGCCGCCGGAAGTTCTGGTCGAGGACGAAGACGGCGCGGCCACGCCCCGCCTCATTCGCCGCCGCCAAACGTATCCAGAAATGTTGGCGGCGGAATTGGAGGTTTGAATCGAGGGGGTCGGGAGTCTTTTTCGGTCCCGCCGGTAAGCCAGTGGTAACGACGCCGACCGAAAAAGACTCCCGACCCCGGTCGTCGCGGCCCCTTTCGTCGCGGCTAAGCCGCAAACGGCTGTCAGAACTCCGCGTTACCCGGTGTGCGAGGGAAGGGGATCACGTCCCGGATGTTCTGCATGCCGGTGACGAACTGCATGGCCCGCTCCAGGCCGAGACCGAAGCCCGCGTGCGGGACCGTGCCGAACTTGCGAAGCTCCAGGTACCACCAGTAGGCGGCGGGGTCGAGTTCCTGTTCCCGCATCCGCTGTGTGAGCGTTTCCAACCGGTCTTCCCGCTGGCTGCCGCCGATGATCTCGCCCACGCGGGGAACCAGCACGTCCATCGCCCGCACCGTGCGGCCGTCGTCGTTTACGTACATGTAAAACGGTTTGATCGCCCGTGGGTAATCGTACAGGATGACGGGGCCCTTCGCGTGCTCCTCGGTGAGGAACCGCTCGTGCTCGCTTTGCAGGTCGGCGCCCCAGTCCACCGGGTACTCGAACGCGCGGCCGCTTTTTTGCAGAATGTCGACAGCGTCGGTGTAGGTCATGCGGATGAACTCGGCTTCGGCCACGGCGGCCAGGGCGTCGCGAATCCCCTTCTCGATCCGCTCGTCGAAGAACTCCATGTCTTCCGGGGCCTTGGTCAGCACGTCGCCGATGATCCGCTTGATCAGCCCCTCGGCCAGTTCCATGTCGCCAAAGAGGTCGCAGAACGCCACCTCCGGCTCCACCATCCAGAACTCGGCGAGATGCCGCGAGGTGTTGCTGTTCTCGGCGCGAAAGGTCGGGCCGAACGTGTACACCTTGCCGAGAGCCGTGGCGAAAATCTCACCCTCGAGCTGCCCGCTGACCGTGAGAAAACTGGGGCGGCTGAAGAAATCCTGCGTGAAGTCGATGTCACCCTTCTCGTTTTTCGGCGGCTTGGCCGGGTCGAGGGCCGTCACGCGGAACAATTCGCCGGCCCCCTCGCAATCGCTGGCGGTGATGATGGGCGTGTGGATGTAGAGGAAGCCCCGCTCCTGAAAGTACTGATGGATGGCGTTGGAGACGACGTTCCTTATGCGGAACACGGCGCCGAACGTGTTCGTCCGCGGCCGCAGGTGGGCCCACTCGCGGAGCTTTTCGAACGAATGCCGCTTCTTCTGTAGTGGAAACTCCTGCGGATCGGCCCAGCCGAATACTTTCACGGACACGGCGCGGACCTCGGTCGCCTGGCCCTTGCCTTGGCTCTTCTGGATCTCCCCGACGACCTCGACGCTGCATCCGGCGGTGAGATGCTTGATCTCGCCCTCGTAATTCGGCAGCGACGCGTCGGCGATGATCTGAATGTTGGCTAGGCACGAGCCGTCGTTGATCTCGATAAACGAGAACCCGGCCTTCGAGTCGCGCCGGGTACGGACCCACCCGTGCAGCGTGGCGGACCGGCCCACGGCGTCGGCCTGGCGGGCGGTAAGAACCGTGAACAGAGGGGGCGAAGTTTCTGCGGGCATCGTGCCGTTCTCATCAATGCATGGGGGCCAACATGTCCGCCACTCTTTCTAGCACACCTCGCGCAACCGGACCACAAAAAGAACGGAAAGTGAAAGCGTAGCGGAGCCGGAAGCGTAAGCGACGGCGCTTCCGTCGTGCCGTGGTGGTTCGGTTTCTGGACAAGACGATCAACCACGACGAGCACGACGTACCATGTTCGCGGTGACCGCGGTTTCAATCAAAAGGGAGATACGCCATCTGAAGAAAATCCGCGTTCATCTGCGTCTGTCCGTGGTTCTTTTTGGCTGCGACCCCGAAGGGGGTTTGGAAGCGGCCGGTTTGGATTGCCGCCGCAAATCGACACTGAGCCACGACCGTGAGGGAGTGGCCGCAGCAGGGTTAAGGGACGCGGGGGCCGCTTCCTGACGGGCGCGGCTCGGCTCGGCCTCCTGTCAGACTAACCCAACCAGCGGAAAATTCCAGTTTCAGATGAGGCAGGACAGCATCGGGCGAAAACGAGTCATCGAAGATAAAAAGGGCCAAGGACCTCCGCTTGAAAGGCTGCCCGATCCAGATTTGTCCTGCCTCACCTGAAACTGGAATTTTCCGCTGGTTGGGTTAGTCTCACCTGACAGGAGGAGATTTCCATGAACCAGTCCCAGCAGCGTCGTCGTTTTTCCGCCGTCCAGAAGGCCGATG
>Ga0180438_10004642_pt1 | contig 19644 bp, 26 predicted proteins | sample SS_ome_12_FD_132455 | JGI IMG/M metagenome (GOLD analysis project Ga0180438, IMG submission 132455) | Hypersaline lake sediment archaeal communities from the Salton Sea, California, USA - SS_3_D_2 metaG | ecosystem: Environmental > Aquatic > Non-marine Saline and Alkaline > Hypersaline >... | reverse complement strand
TAGTTATAGGAATAAGATCTGCTGTTCCTAAATTAGGAATTAGTGTATAAAAAGATGGCGGGCTGGTAACATCATTGGATTCTTCTACTGTTCCTTCTGCAGTACTAATCACCTTGGTTGTCACAGCATCATCAGCTTCTATATCCCAATGAACTCTTGTCATTTCAGAAAGTGGTTGCTGCCTACCATCTATATTTTCTGAATCAACTATTACTGCATCTTTGTTAGCTTCATCAGGCTCCCAATAACGAGCAAATAAATCTGGCTGTTCAAATGTTCTATTCCATGCCTCTTCTGGATTTTCAAATTCAGCCCAATTTTTCATAAAGGATCTTAACTCTTGAACTTGTTCTGCTAATATCTCTTCACCGATCCATAAATGTTCATCTTTAACATATTTAAATTTAGGTCCTGTATAATGAGGACACTGTGTTTTTGCACCATTACACGGTGGAAAATTATCTTGCCCTTGGTGCCACTGCTCTGCCCCTGCTTTCATACACCTAGTAGCCACACTAGTAGCAGCATTGATAAGCACTACATCAAATGTTATAGGTGTGATATAATAGCTAGGAACTTGTTCATGTGCCCAACCGCCCATAACTTGAATCTGACTCACAACATTCTCTTCTGCAGGGGTTGGCCTATACCTATCAATAATCTCTTGCTGAGTTCTCACAGGGCCAGTTAATGTACCTGGAGCTAAATTCACTGAGGAATACTCATAAATAAAAGGCTCGCTAGATGAAAAAGTACCTTCACCGTCTTCTACGACCTGCGTAATAGCATCTCTAGAGTCTTCAGGTTCTCTCCAATAACAACATGGTTTTAACCTAGCTCTTTCTCGTAATACTTGATACCTATACGGAGTTTGTGCAGATACTTTTCCTGGATCAAACACCATGCTATATGGTGCAATACCTGGAAGATCATCAAAATTACCCATTAGTAATTTTTACCCTTTTCATACATTTCATAACAGGCTTCTCTGGTGGTTCTCCAAACCCCATTAATACCCCCTAGTTTTGAGCCCTTTAGTTTCCCAGAACGTAACCATTTTTTGATCGTGGTTTCACTGACGCTTAGAATCTCAGCGGCTTCCTCTGGCGTAATAAATTGATTATTCTCAGGATTTTTAGTCACTGTTGTATGTTCCTAATACGGCCTATTTATGCCTACCTAATGCTACCTATGCTTATATAAAATAGTATAATACTACCTCAAAATTTGACAAATACTACAAATTATTGTACATTTTATCTATGAGTACCTTAGTTATATTCGATTTAGAGGCTACCTGCTGGGATACAAAAGACAAGGATGAAAACGACCCAGAAGTATTAAAACAAAGACAAGAAATGGAAATCATAGAAATCGGAGCAGTTAAAATAGATAAAAAAACTTACGAAATCATAGATACATTTCAAACATTTGTACAGCCTGTGTTAAATCCTTTACTAACTCAATATTGTACTAACTTGACATCTATCAAATCTTCAGATGTCAATAACGCAGATCTTTTTAAAGAAGCTTACCCTAAATTCATTCAATGGGCTAATAATCCTAGTCATTTTATAGGTTGGGGACAGTATGATTACAATCAAATAAAACAAGACTGCGAGCGCTGGAGTCTACATCCTTTTTCCCCCGGTAAATACCTAAATGGTAAAATCCTATATAAAAAATATACTGGACATAAGGGCAGAGGTTTACGTAAAGCTGTTAGAAAATTTAATCTACAGTTTGAGGGTACTCCTCATAGGGCTATATCTGATGCAACCATGACTGCAAAAGTTTTAAAATGCGCTAAAGAAGAGTGTTATAAAAAGAAATAAAATTAAGAATATGGTTGAATTTCCTTACGCCATTTTCCACTAAAAATATCTACTCTAGTAATAACTTTTCCAGCTGTATCATAATAACCTATAAACCTCTCAACCATCTCACTACGTGTACTAACAATTACTCCACCTATGCATATTTCTTTCATATGTCTAGTACCTGGTGGAATGTAATTATCTTTATGAAGAATCTCTGTTCTCTTGTTTCTATTTTTTAATCCCACTCGTTCAATACCCTGAACATAATTTTTCGGTTTAGCTTTTGATAGTATTTGTTTCCAAGTCAAACCATCATGTTCAGTAAATACTAACCCATTCTCTAAAACAACATACCATCCTGACGGCATAGTATTTATTTTTTGATGCTCATATAAACTCATTGTTTACTTCACTATTCTCTCAATCGCTTCTTTTGCCAGGACCGATCTCACAGATTCTGTAAGAGTTACATGACCGGCTAATTTACTACCACGAAATGCTTCAATTACATGTACTAATGCATTATCATTACTAGATAAGTAAGGAGCGTCTATCTGTAAATTGTCACCTAGTAATACTACCTTACTCCTTTGTCCTATACGTGTAATTATACTAGAAATCTCATTTCTAGTAATATTTTGACACTCATCAATAATCAAAAAAGTATCAGTTAAAGTCCTACCTCTAATATATTGTAATGCAGCTATCTCAAGGGTTCCGTCTTTAACATAATACTGATACAATGAGTATTTATCTCCAGTGGTAGGATCTACTGGAGATTTCATAATAACATTTATATTATCAATTACAGGCATAGTCCAAGGTGCTAATTTTTCCTCTAAACTTCCTCTCAAAAATCCAATTTGATCCTTGCCCCCAATAGGAGTCAAAGACCTAGCAAACATAATCTTTTTAAAAGTTCTCGGCATCCCCAGCTCTGTTTGACTAAGCCCTGCAGCCAAGGCGAGCAACGTCTTCCCCGTCCCTGCTGCTCCATTAATAGTAACCAAATCTATATCAGGATCTAGCAATATTGATAATGCAAAATACTGCTCATGGTTAAGAGGTTTAATCTCATTAGCCTGAATCATATACCTATCACCACAAAGATTAATTTTATTACCTTTTACCTGAACAATTGTATCCTGTGGTTTCTTAACCTTCTTTCTACCGTGTGGTGTTTTTAAAACAATAAATCCATTTTCTTCAACTTCATCTTGATATTTCTTAGGAAGCCGTATTTGCCGCTTCTCGTATAGTTTTGCTAGATGGGCTTTCGTAGGCTTTTCATCCACTAAAAAGCCCGTGTAGCCCGTATAAAGCGACGTGGAATGACCTGAGTAGTCATATGTGGCTACCTTATGTATGAGAGCTTTCAATTCTAATGAAGTATCTCTAGTAACTAAATAAACATCGTCTTTTGGGTTACTTTTCTTAAAAGTGACTGCAACACTCAAAATCTTATGATCTGGATTTTCTTTACTTAATCTCTCAGGAATGTCACTCAAAACTTCACTAAAAAATCTAACTGTGCCAGAATGTTTATCACACTCAACTCCGGTTAAAATATCTACATTAGCCGCTTTACCTTTTTCAGATAAATATTTTAGTTCTCTGATTGCAGTCCTAGCATGTTTACCTATCTGAGTTTGTAGGGTTTTTTTTCTATCTAATTCGTCAAGAACTGTTTCAGGTATAACAACATGACTATCTTTAAACGCAGTCAAAGATGTCGGATCATATAACAAGACTGAGGTATCTAGAATATAATATTTAATCATATTAATTTTTAGTAGCTCGTTCGTGGTTAAACTGGTCTAACCAGTTGGTGAAAAAAGCTTGGTACATAGCATCTAAGTGCAAACCACGCTCACTTAGACTATCACTTGGAGTAACAATTTGAATAATTTCATCATGTTTTAAATTTTTTATAACAGGTTGTTCAGGATCGTAGAGATTATACCAACCAGTAACATAATACCGTGGAGTACCACCATCATAATCACTAGAAGTTCCTAAAATAACACCAACATCAAAAAGTGGATCAAAGTTATGACTCATGTTTTTTCTAATACAGCCTTGAACTTCCTCATATCTCCTATTCAACATTACCCAATCAAATAATTTATAAGACTCATTGGGTATTACAGCAAGATCATAATTATCATCAGTTGGTAATGCTGGTTCTTCTTTTTTATAAAATAGGTAGGTAATTATAGCTCTAAGTGCAGAGAACATACAAACTCGACGTTAACTCCAATTTGAATTTATAGATATCCATATTTAATATAGTCCTATATTGCCTCGGAGTTTGCTAACTTTTTTGAAATCACTATATTGTCTACAATCCCAAAATCCAAAGCTTCTTCTGCACTCATATGATAATCACGCTCACAGTGAATGGCCACTGTCTCTGGTTCCTGACTACAATTATCAGATAAAATAGAATTTAATCTTTCTTTAATTTTTTTCATTTCTTCCATTGCTATTTCCATATCAGTTACCTGGCCCTCCATTTCCCCCCATGGTTGGTGAATCATTACAGTAGAGTTAGGAAGTATAAACCGTTTACCTTGTTCACCGCCAGCCAGTAAAACGGATGCCATGCTGCATGCTTGACCAATACAAATAGTAGATACAGGCGATTGTACATATTTCATCGTGTCGTATATGGCTAAACCTGCAGTTACATCACCCCCAGGTGAATTGATATAAAGATCAATACTTCTACTAGAGTCTTCTTTCTCTAAATATAACAATTGAGCTACAACACTATTAGCTAACTCATCGTCAATATCTCCAGTAATAAATATAATTCGATCCTTCAACAGTCTTGAATAGATATCATAACTATTTTGATTTCTTCCATCATTGTCTATCACAAAAGGTATATTACTCATCTTTTATATTTCCTTGTTTCTGTAGCCTTGTAATTATTTTATTTAATCCATCGCCTTCCAGCACATCGTCATAATTAAAAATTTCTCCTGGTAGCCTACTATCAATAACTCTTTGTGTTTTTTGGTTATAGTTTCGTACCCTTATATTACCTGCAGAAAATCTTTCTTTCTTAGCTCTGTTAGTCATCATAGGTTTAAGTTTTTCAGCCAAGTTAATAAATGCTTCTTTCCGGTTCTGAGTTTGGCTTTTAAATTGTTGACTCTGGGTTGTTATTCCCGTAGGTATATGTGTAATCCTACAAGCTGTATCTGTTTTATTGCGGTGCTGTCCTCCAGGCCCAGTTCCTCTATAATACTGTATTTTCAAATCTTTTTTGGTAACAGAAAAAGGCCAGTTAGTCAACTTTAATAAGCCCCCTACCACTACAACTAAAACATCTTTTGGAGGTACTGGTACCTGAACTACCCTCTATACGTGTTTCAGTTCTCATGCCTAGCCCATTACACGCTGGGCACACTCTAATATTTTCAAATTTCTTAGTTCTAATAATATCATTTGCTTCGGTCAACTTTTTTTTCAAACGCTCTATTTTAGCTTTTTGTTTATGTAGGCGGTTTTGTAGTTGGTGAATCCGCATTCCTCTAATATCATCTTCGTATGTCAAAAATAAAAGCATAACATTATCTGAAGGTAAATCTGTATTAGTAGATCCACAATCATCTTGTAATGCTTTACGCAAAACACGTCTTTTATCTTGTAGCCTAAGGCCAGTGTAATGTCCGCATTTTCCGATAAAACAGTATGGTTTAGCCACTTGTTAACTCATCCAGTTGTTTTTTTATTTTCTGTCGTTCGTTTTCTATAGTTTCCCTTTTCAAATCCGAAGTCAAAATAAGATCTAAGGCTTCAATAGCTCCTTTTAAACCATATTCCCGTTGTTCTTTGGTTAGAGGAACAAAGGTTACTGTGGCTTTTACTTTTTCTCTTTTCACTTTTTTACTACCTCAAACACATGCCATACATATTCATCCTCTTGTGTAACTACAGTATCTATATGTTTATAATGAACTTCTTCTGGGATAGTATATTCCCAGCCAGTCCCTTGTATAATAAATTCTCTAGTTTCTGTAGGAGCACCTGTCTCTATCTCACACCAAAGCATCAATTCTTTAATACCTAAATCTCCTGTTTGTTCGTTACAGGCTAAAATACGAGATCCTACTGGCAATTCTAGTATGGTTGAAGAGGAGTAAGTATGTAATTTATATTTATAAATTATTTTAGACATTAAAAAATCTCCTATGCGTGCATATCAACTATGGTTATTAGTTCGTCTCCATCCACACTATTTAATTTATCCCAAAAAACCTTTTTCCAGTTAGGTATATCTACCCACTTTTCTGCTTTTCTATCATAATAAGCACTCGCAAACCACTGACCATTAATTATTATTGCATAACAGCTCCACGGTGTAAATAAACGTTCAGCGTATTCCACTTCTGTCTCCCCTTCTTTTGGAATTGCCGATTCAGGTATCCAAAATGATTCTCTTTCCTTTTCACTTGCTGTATGCCAAGCTATATACTGTTCTCGCAAATCCTCATGAATATTGGAATGCATTGCTGCAAAATCAATATCTTTCTTTCTTGCGGAATCTACATAATCTTCTCTTATCTCGTAAGGTGCTAATCCCAGCTGTTGAGGCACCCCAGGAACTCCTAAACTACCTTTAGCTCCGGCTTTAATCTTAATTTCCCCAGTCCATCTTCCTCCTATTTCATACCAATCCCAATGTCCATTACGATTAGTCCAATAACCATAACGACCGGTTATATCATCTTTTTCCACCCCTGACCACTCCATAGCAAACTTATCAAAATCTCCATTTCCGTAATATTCCAAATATGTTTTACCTACAGCTTCAGGATGCTTACCGCCAGCCCAACTATCAGAAGTAATTACTTTACTGGCTCTTTCTCGAAGTTCATCTTCCTGATCTTCAAACTCTAGCTTCTCTATAGGATGTACTTCTTTTCCTCCTATCTGAAAAGGCTCTAAAATTTCTTCTATATTTTCACCTACTACTAAAACTTCATAATGCATTTTTAATTTCTCCTTTTTTAATAAGACATTGCTGCATACGCATACCAAGTCAACTCTTTTCCCAGCCTTTCGGCTAGACCTAAAAGTATCCTATTCTCAGCGGGGGTTTCTGAAGGCAATTCTTTAAACTCTCCAATATTCAAATCTACTCCTTCACTATAAATTACAACCTCACCATCGTTAAAAAAGTCACCTAATTCTACAGCACAACAACCACTCACACTAAATAATTCTTCTATTCCCTCAAGACCATATTCCTCAAGTTCTGTTGAATCAATTAAACCTAAATCTAAAGCTAAAGGTGCTAGTTCTTTTCTGGTTGTTTTAAAACCATAAATTACATGTGCTGTAAAATCAACTCCCATTCGTTATAACCTCAGTGCTTTTAGCTCTTTTTCTAATAATTTTATTTTTCTATATAGCTTGTTATCTATTTCGTGTTTCTCTGGTCCTGTAATTTTTCCTGATTTATGATCTTCTATTGTTTTATCTCTCTCGGCTTTATATTTATACAATTCATCTAATATTACTTGTGAAGATCTGGCATTTGGATCTGTTTTATATCCTTTTCTTCTTTTCTTTTCTATATAAGGCTTGGCTACATTATTCCAATAATCTATAGCCATAGCACGTTCAAATCGTTCTTCAGGACTTATTTCTTTCTTCTTCGTCATTACATTTACAATCACAACTACATTTGCTACCAAATAATGATCTACAACTAATGTAAACCAATAACCAAAGACCTGTCGATACTATACCGGCTAGTGCCAGTAACACAACAATAGTTAATACCATTCCTAGTAATTCCATAATTTACTCCTTCGTTACAAGTTTATTTAATATAGCTATTACGTCATCAGGATTCAATTGTGATACTAATTCATCATCCTGTAAAAATTCTTGTATAACTTCTGAGCTAAATTTAACCCTAACTAATCTTAATGTCTGTTCTACTATAGCTAAAACTGCTTCAACTTCTTTAAATTCTCCAGTCCCGTCGTTATAGCCTTCTACAACCTCTAAAGCAAAATCAACTGCTTCCTCTACATTTTTAATCGTCATCTTATATTTTACTATCCTTTCTCAATCTTAATCCCTGAAGTTTTAATAAAATGCTGTCTTATTTTTTCTTCTTCTTCAGGATAAGGATAATGTCCTTTATCCTTATATACAATCCGTTCTACACCAGTACAGATCAATCCACGCAAGCAATGAATACATGGTGATCCTGTTACATAAGCAGTGCTGCCTTTCAAAGAAGAACTGCCATGTTTGGCTGCTTGATAGATAGCATTTCTCTCTGCGTGCTCACAAGCCACACAATGACCTTCTAACATTATACAACCCTTCTCAGTGCAGTGTGGAAACCCTCTAGGTGATCCATTATAACCACTAGAAATAACTATTCTATCTCTCACAATAACACACCCGTGTTGAGCCCTTAAGCACGTAGCTCTAGTACTTACTTCATTAGCTAAACTTAAAAAATATTCATCCCATGAAGGACGATCATCCTGTCTTAAGTGTTCCATCTACTGGACCTCTTCCATATTTTCTCTGGGTTCCAATATTCATACCTTTTATTCCAATCACGATCCGCTGCTATTTCATCAAGTACTAATTGATTTACTTCTCTTACTAGCTCAGGCCCGCCTAAATTCCATAATGTCCAAAATAACGCTGTATGTTTACCAACAGCACAGGTAGGATAATCGTCTTCTTTAAACTTCTCTAAACTATAAACATTTCTTGCTGCCAGGTCTATTAAGTTCTTCCTGGTCATTAAAGGCTTTCTAAACATTATTTATCCTTAATTTTTATTACAGCATCCTCTTCCAAAGCAGCAGAACAAATATAATCATTTAATTCATCTAACCACACTTGATAAGAATAAGGCATAAATAAGTAACCTATTTTATACCTGTAATAGTAAACCCATTCTTTCAAGGTTTGCGGTTTCCAAGTATATTCTTGTTTTTTTGGGTTATATTCAAAAACTTGTTTTTTAAACATTACTCCACATCTACTGTAGTAACAATTTGTTTTGGTTGTGGGGTAACAACATTACCTTTAATAACCATACGTTGTTTACCGCCAAAGCCCTCGCCGGTAGGACTACAAAATTTGTCTTTCATCGCTTCCTCTGGTGTAGCATAATCATCCAAAGAGCCACCCTCTTCTCTAATCCGCCTTGCTACTTCATTTCTTAATTCTTCTTTGGTATAAGTAGTAAAAGAAACATCACCGTCTTCAGATACAAAAAATTCAAAATAAGCCATCATTAATTATCTCCTATATTAATCAAAAATTGAATAAACCCGTACTGCAGACTTAATTATAACAGATTGATTTAAGTAAGACAACTAATAGGTATTTCTAATTATTTCGCAGTTTTCTTTTAGACTTACCGCCTTGGATAACTTTGAATTTTGGCGTATTTTTTGGCACTGCTTTTAGTTTTCTTTTTGTGATTTTTACTTGTTTTCCTTCTGGTTTAATAGGGAATTTAGCAAGGGTCACATCAGGATCGAAATAATCTATAATACAAACAACAGTTTCTTCATCATTAAAATGAAATTTTACATGATATTCTTCCGCTAAACCAAGCATGGATGGATATTCTAAGTACTCATTTATAAAAAATCTACGCAAGCCTTTAAGATCTCCATCAAACATTAGTACCATATCATCAGTGGTATGTTTACGGTAATACTTCATCTTTTCTTCAATAAGAGCTTCTATAGCTTGTATGGGTGTTAGTTTTATATCCATAATAACATCGTAACATATTAGGACATTTTCTGCAAAATAGGCTTAGGAATACAGAAAACAAACCCACTCATCTACGTGATTTAATATACAGGTAACATTAGTTTTTTCAACCGTTAGCTGGGCTTTTGAGTAGATTTCTATAACACATTGATAGTCAGATAAGGGGCAAGTCTTTATAACAAAAATACCTGTAAATATAATAAAAATCAAATTTTTAAACATAATTATATGTTAGCATATGAATAAATTATTGCAAATTGCGATTTGCAATATCAATTACCCATCAAATAAGAATATATAATAATTACAAGATCTTAAGCTGTTTTTTGGGAAAAAAGTGTTTTAGTAATCATATAAGAATATTGTTAGTTGTGCTTTTGTTTAGTTTTTAAATATCCGCACTTTTTACAAATTTGCCTACAATCAGAATAAAAATTATCTCTATCTGTAGTACCGCATTCCCTACATTTTAGTGTCTTTCTAAATTGTTCTGGAACTTTGTCTCCTTTTACAGTTTTTCTTTTAGAGGTTGAAATGCCTTTGCTTCTTAATAACGATTTAGCTTGGGCTCTAGTAAGATTAAGCGTTTCACCTATCTCTCTAGCTGAATAACCTCTATCTGCTAACCTCTGTAATTCCTCGGTACTGTATAATATGTGCAGCTTACTAGATAAACCATACTCTTTAAGATACCTTCTAACAGAACACTCTGTAGTCCCAAATTCTCTAGCTATCTGCGGAACTTTTTTTCTATCCCTAAGCTTTTCAATAAGTCTCTCTTTTGTAAGTAAGTCTTCTAAATGCCCTCTTCCAGTGTTTAGTGGGATTTGATAATCGACCAACATCTTATTAATAAGAGATTTAGAAACACAAAAATAATCAGCAATCTTCTGTCTGGACATTCTAGCAGTTTTATATAAAGATTGTAATTCTTCTTTAGGTACTAAGAAATTATCAGAAACTTCTAGAGATAAATTCCATTTATTCAGATATGTTTTTACTTCTGTATATTTAATATTAAATCTATGTGATAAGGCTTGATAACCTAGTCCCTCTTTTATAGCCTGTAAAAAATCACTCTTAGTAATTTCTTTTTTAGTTTTTGTTAAAGCTTTTGGTACTTTATTACCTTTATTTAAATTATGCCCTGACCACAAAGGCTGTAAATTAGTATAATGAACCGCCCGTAAGAACTGATCACGATCAGTAAGATCAAAATTAGACAGTGGTAATTTATGATCCAGATGCCATTTGTCTTTTCCTCTTCCCCAATTATCCCAAGTCATCCCTTCTTCAAACTGCAACGAAATGTATTCTTTAAATTCATTTATGGAGCATCCAAGATCAGAAACAGCAGAACCTGCTTTATACCCTTTCTTTATTGCAGAATTAATCCTACTTCTTAAAGATCTAGAAAGCCTATAATTTAGGTCGTTTTTGCACTTTTCTCGTTCCCAGACAGCTAAACGGTTTTTTACTTCTGGGTTAGACCTATACTTTTTTCTTGACTGTTTTATTTTATCCTGATTTTTAGCTATATATTCTTTTTGATAAGTTTTTTTAGCTTCTCTGTTATTTGCATAATGTTGTTTAGCTTTTTGTTTACATTTTTCTTTATTTCTTTCATACCAAGAGGCTTTGTATTGTTTTAGCTTTTCTGGATCTAGGCCAGATGTATATTTTTCAACGTCAAATAAGATCTGCTCTCTATTTTTAGAATAATATCCCCTGTTGTGTAAGGATTTACACTTTTTACACTTATTTGAATAACCGTCTTTAATTTGTTGATTCTTATGGAAAGAAGATAAAGATAAGGTTTTATTACATGTTTTACAAACTTTAACTGTAGTCATTTTTTTAGTATACTACAGTTTCAGGTACAAATCAAAAAATAAATTTTTTAAGAAAATCAAAGAAGGTTCCACCACAGATAAACTACACTAAGAGTATTAACACCAATATACATAAAATAATAAAAAACAAAAAATAGAATAATCTCAAATAGTTGTTAAAGCTTTCTATCTGAAATCAAAAAACGTACTATGAGAAGTCAAAGAAGGCTCTATAAACTATTGAAGAGTTTGCACCTGTCTCTGATGCCCCTAGTTTGATGGCTAACCAAACAAAATCTGAAACCATTGTACCGTCACCAACACCAATTGCTTCACTAGCATCAGCTGTGGATACTTCGGCTAAATCTTCTTTAGTAGCTGCTAAATAAGCAGGAGGTACATCTGAAGCTAAATCTGTTGCTGCGTCTATAGATTGCTGCCACTCGGCACCATTAGAACCTGGGCTACCTTCTCCTCCAGTACCAAAGCCGAAGAGAGTGTCTGCGTTACCAGCATCATGGTGAGCCGCACTCCCATGGGACTGTAAACCAAACTTAACGTTCTGTAACAGAACGGCTCCCGCAACAAGCTCAAACCAAACAGATTTTGTAGGGCTGTAAGTAGATACGGTAACATTACCGTAATTAAGAGTAGTTACACCAAGACCAGTAGGTTGTGGCCCTGAACAAATAATTCTAAATTCATCTCGTCTAGTAAGACTTCCAGAAGCACTAAAAGCAATTGTTAATCCTTTTGTGCCCACCGCTGTACCAACTGTAGAAGTTACTGTACTAGAAGAACTCTTGCCTTCCCTTCTAGAACTCCATACATATTCTGCAGTTGCAACGGCAGCTGTAGTTAAAACCCCAGAAGCATAATCAATAGCTTCGCAAACTACATCAAACTCATCACCATTTCCAAACGGCGCGTCACTAAACTTGACCAATAAGCCTTTAGTTCCTATTTCATACCAATAATCTGAATATAATATTTCTGTTGGGCTAGCATTATTATCTGACTGGGTAGATGTCCAAGTCATAGTTGGCACATTCCCTGTACCTGCATTCATGACAGCACCGTTGGAAGTATCAATGGTGATGGTGTACGTCTCATCGACGCTTTCATTCCAATCCCCAGCAGGAGTAGCTGTTCCAGCATATGTATTACCCCCGTCAGGATTAACACCACTAACTGGATGTGTGGTTCCGATCATTACTGTATAAATATCGTCGTGTTGTCCCTTATAAGTCCCACTGGCAGTAATTTGTCCCGTATAAGCACCGCTATTACTTGAGTCGACTCCGGCCTGCGTAGTAACAGATAGAGCGCCTCCTTGTGAAACGGCCATTCCAAGTAGATGCAAACAATCGTTAGTCCCATTATCGACTGCTGCTGAAGAGCTGGCTGCTAAGGAGCTAGAGTAAATTCTGAACTTGCCGTTAATAAATTCGCATAGAGTATTATCGTATTCACTTCCCACCAATTGTTTCAACTTAAAATTAATTTCACGCGCCACCATCCTAGAATCTAGGTTAGTCCCACTGGTGAGTGTGATTTGGTTAAAACCATTAGCGTCTATGTTTACTTGAAGTTGGTCAGAAACACCTTGAACAATAGTGATTGTATCACTTGTGTTTGAAGCATTTCCTGTTTCCACATAACCGGGTGTCCCTTCCCCTGGATTAGTATCACTACTATCTGTGGTAAAAACTGTTGGTGTGTCTACATCGAATTCTACAAATCTGGATGTTGCAGCCATATTCTAAACAAGCTCCTTTCCGGCCTTTTTTTTATTTTATAAAAAAGAGCAGGTTGCCTAGCACTACTCTACTTACATAAATAGTACAGTATGGGATATTGTTTTTGAGCCTGTTTTATACAAAAGAAAAGCCCTAGACCTAAGATCTAGGGCCTTAAAAACTTACTAATTCAGTAATTATTTTGATATTAGCTGCCGTGATAGCAAACTAATCTGATATCATCACTGAAACTATAACCATCTAGCATCTTGACAACAGCCTGATTATCATCAAAACTGTCAACATAGACCCCTGGAGGTCCTGCTGGATCATTCTCATCCACAGGAGCAAAACCACCATCAACCCCAGAAACTACGCTATGAACAGCGTAAACAGCTGGAATATAACCAAGGTTATGATTTATGGTTAAAGGATTCCCGTAAGATAAATTACTCAGTGCGCCTGAATCAAAAACTTTTGCCATAGTATGTAAAACTCCTATAACATTTTTTATTAATAAAGCCTCATTAACATTACACCACTAATATAGTATGGAATTTGCTAAATTTTAATCATTTTCCTCTATGGTGAAATTCCATTGAGTTAGAATCTTATTTCCATTATAATCTTCAGCTTCAAATTCTAAGTTCATTGTTTTCCCATACTCAAAAAATGTATTATTCGATTCGTAAAGTCCTGTCAGCAACGTTCTAGGATCGATTTGTACACCAACGATCTGAGCAAATAGCCTATTAGAGGCTAAAGGCTTCGTACTGAAAATACTACAGTGGGCTCCTTGGGTTGGATAATAACCTCTATCCCAAACCCTAACACAATAACGTACATCTACATCATAATCAAAGTCTTCAATAGGATCATAACAAATTTCATAACCCCACTGTAAAGTAGTTAGTACGTCTTTATAAGGTGCGATAGACCCTGAAACAGCACCCGTAAAAGTTTGTTGTACTGTAAATTGTAAATCACTTTCACTAAAATAATTAGGTGTTAACTGAAAATCTACATAATAACTATCAGTAAAACCACTAACCACTGGAGTAAAAGTAAGTCCACTTACTGTGTTACCGTTGTGTAAAATGGTTGAGTTACTGGTATCTATTCCACTTCCTGTCAAATCAGTGTAAACTACTCTGAAATCTGTGGGTTCACCTGTAGGATGTGTTTCTGCTATATAGAACGGCACATATATACCGTCCACTAAAACACTAAAACCAGATACTACTAGATGTTGATCATCGGTAGTAATAAAACTATATGTTCCGCTAATACTGTTTGGAGGAATAAAACTGTCAGAAGCTTGGATCCCAACCACAACTTCTTGATTAAACTCTAAAGTTTCTATAGGATCTATTTCATATCTAAACCCTCTACTTAAACCAGAAATAACAGTATTAGCATAATCTGTTACTAAATTACCACTTTGAACCACAATGTTTCCATCTACAGATAGAGTTACTGATCCGCCACTAACACCAGTATGATCGTCATGAAGCTCAAGAACAATGTTAGAATTTGGATCTACATTTATCTGTCCGGGGAATGGAGATTGGTTTAGAAGATATGGATCCTCTACATCAGGCGCACCTGAAATTGTAGCATTAATGTCCTCTAAGTCCCATGTTCTGAAAGTATACAAGTAGTTGCCGGAATTGACAGGTACGGCGCTATCCTCAGCTACTCCTGAAATAGTAACTGTTTCATACAAATCAAAGGGATCGTCTTTAATAAACTGCAGCTGGTATAAATTATCTGTTACTTTAGTAAAAAATGACTGCCCGTATCCTGAGGGTGAAACTGCGGCACCGTTTTCAACTACTTGATAGCTATTGATGTACAATTGAATTGTAGATTGGCTAATACCTGCTGCCACGTCAACAAGGTCTAAAGTGATTTCTGTATCTGGATCGTTAAAAATAGATCCAGACGTAGGTAGTTCATTTTCTATTACAGGACCAATTACATCTACTAAGGTTAACCCAACTGTTCCGCTAACTTCAACAAACTCCTCTAATATTAGAGTTCCTTCTGTATCATCAGTTTTTTCTACTAAGAACAAAGGCTGATATTTTGGTAAAGTCTCAAAAGGAGTATAGGTACTAAGCGTAGCAAACCCAATGACTTCACTATCAACACTATACAACAAAGGTCCTGTAGTGAGCCTCAAAGGAACATCAGTTTCTAGAATTAATTCTGATAATAATAAAGCTCCAAACAAATCTGTAAAAGCTGGTTTCTGTCTTAGAGTTACAATACGTTCAACTACATCAGACAAAGTTAAGGATGAGCTTGATTCAGCCAACTCTTCAAGATTTAATAATGATCCTAATTGTTCTATATCTGCAGATTGTAACGAGCTGCCTTCTGGTTCTACCTTATCTTCTTCTATTTTCGCACTAACATTGGCAGAAAATTTATCTAATAAAACCGTAGACGTTGTCGTTTGAATAGTGATTGGCATAGTACATAATACTTACATTAGATCTCTGTTATAGAAGCTTTTATAGTTACTGCTCCTGGTGTACTACCTGCAGTATATTGAGTATTAGCCTCACCGTTGCCGTCAGTAGTATCTGAAGGAGGTGCAACAGCTCCATCCCCTTGTATCACAGAGAAATTAACAGTCTTTCCTGAAAGAGCTTCCCCCCAAGCATTAATAACTTCTGCTGTAACATCAGAGGTATCACTTGTTCCTGCTCGAAGCGTAAAATCATCCACATTTACCGCAGCAAAAGCACTTTGATCTGAATCTGTATTAAAACTTAACAGTTCAGCATTTGAAGCTACTTCATAATTAAGAGAAGTTTGAGAAGACAAAGACTCCCCTAATATAAGGCTTGTTGAAGTAGGTACCTGCACAATAGTATAAATCCCATTATCAGCATAACCACTTTCGTTAATTATAATAATATCTCCAGGTTTAACATCAGCTGCATCAAAATCTTGAGACGAGTCAGTAAATAAGGTTGTATCATTTGCTACACCAGCAGTAGAAGTTATTTTTACAGTATTTACTTCTCCAAGGCCATGTTTTCTAATATAAAACAAACTATCATTATCATCAGACAACCAATACATTTGATACGGTCTACCCAAATCAGCTTGTTCTTCCCAGTCTGGTAAGTCTAAGAATACTTTTCTTGTTTGGGGAGTTGGAGTAGTAGAAGATGTTAATGTTTTAACTTGTAATTCGCTGGTAGGGACATCAAAATAAACATAAGCAAGAAATCCACCTTGCGTATCATTATAAGCAAAAGCATAAACATCATCAACTTCTATAACATCTTGACTTCTTGCTACCCCTACAGTATCTTCATCTACTAAACCAGCTATTGGAGAAGAAGGAGAAAAAGTATAAATATCATTTAATGCTTTAACATATAACAAAGTATTACTAACTGCCAGCTGTACTCCACCATTAATATAATCATTATAGGATTTAGTTGGATCGTTAATAATATTTAACTTCTCAACAATAGTCTGAACAATTTGTCCTTGTGCGTCTACTTCATCAATTGTAAACACAGGAATTGAAGGATAAACAGCAGAGCCAGAAGGGGTAAGAGTAAAATTGTCTCCAGTTACATTTATAGAAGCGTCTGTAATACCAAATATTTCAATTTGATCATCATCACTGTTAATAGTCTCATTAAATCCACCACTCTGTGTAGATGAATAATTACTACCACTGCGCTGAACGTTTAAAGTTCCAGAACTAGCTGCCCTACCAGTTCTTTCATAATCTATATCAAAAACAAAACTGTCGTTATTATTCTGTGCTGTATTAGCAGAAATCTGAAATGATATGCCTGAAGCAGTATACATTTCTCCTGTATCAGCAGGAGTTCTAGATCCTGTCTGAGAACCTTCCACAGTCCAATGGCCACTTAGAGTCAAGTAAGTCAGAGTCCATGTTTCAGTACCCTCGTAAGCATTTTCAAAATCAGGATAAAGATCTATCAGTTCAGCACTAGATGTATTATTAGAGAAATTTTCTACAGAAGCTTTGTAAAAACTATCTCCTCCTCTAGCAGTAACACCAATACCATATTTAAGCCTTCCTGTGTCAGAATCTAAAGCATGAATACCAAAGAAGGAACCAGAAGAGGTTAATAAGTTAATATCAAAATCTAATTCAGCTGTGTAATTACCTGAGACAACATAATTTGTGGTAAGCCTGCCTGTACCTTCTGTAGTTGCAAATATTAAATTATCATTAACAATAGATCTAATGAAAGTACTATCAATAGGATGTTCTGTCCATCGAATAGGATTGAATGAGGTTTCACCTGAAACTGTAGTAAAGTCGTCATCTGGACCAATGGATGCACCTCCTACTCCAGTATCATTAAATCTAGCAGTATAATATTTATTATTTGTCTTATCATAAGTTATATCCAATAGGTTATCTTCTTCCATGGCATGTCTGGAAGCCTCTGTGCCATCTACTCTAAAATATGCTATTTGCGGCGTAGGAACCGGTTGGACAACTATATCTGTAACACCATCAAAAAATATCGGATCACCACTTCCTAGCGTTACTGGAGTAATAAACCAGGTTCTTCCTTCGGGAGAACCTTCGGCAGCGCTAAAATCTATTGTATATTCGAATTGTTGTGGTGTTAAATCACTTCTGAACTGCCAAGAAGAATACACGCTAACAGTAATTAAACTCGCCTGTGTTTCAACAGTTCCAAAATCTCTTCTAACCCAAAACTTGTGAGTTCCTGTACCTTGAGTAACATCAATAAATGTTGTGGAATATAATTTAATCTGATTGGTTTCAACAGTAGTAGGAAATTCTACAGCAAAGTGGTAACCACCAGCACCTCCAACTCCTGTAGCAGTGTCATTATCAATATATTCTTCTCGTTCAACAGCACCAGAATAAGGACCGTTTGCCTGACTATTAATAGAAAAATGAAAACCTTTATCAGGTCTTAGAGTTTGAAATTCTGCTTTTATTAAGTCAGTACCGTTATGTAGAATTCGATCAGCTTTACTTTCTAAATCGCTGTTTATATTCTCGAAATCAATTCCGGTATTAGTTGAGTCTAGTAATCCTTGCTGAACTGCCATTCTTAATCCTTCCTATAAACTTTCGGTACTAGTGCATATATCACTGTTTTTCCATCAACTTCAAATTCTGTCGAGTCAATATGTAAGCCCTGTTCCTTTCCAAAAGCCTCTATACATATGTTAGCCTCTACTGGTATTAATACTTGACAATCTTCTGGATATTGATTTACAAATAAAATTCCAGCAGAATTGCCAATTTCAAAATTCCAAGAGTCTATTATCTCGTTTCCTGCCAAATCTTGAACTTTGATAGCAGCTGAGACCATAGACTCAAAAGCATACGGAATAGTAGTTTGATATAATACCTTATACACACCCGGAGTTATTTCTGTAACGGTGGGAATTACTCTTATTCCGTTTACAAACATATCAATTGTACTAGTATCAATTCCCGTCTCATTATCTGTAATAATTCCATATACATCCGTAGTAGATGGATTATTAACAGAAAAATTAGGAGGAAATCTCTCAGTTACAATCGGGGCTTTATAGTCTGCTACAGTTTCAAAAGTATAAATAGTACTGATAAGGTTCGGTGGGACATCTGTATCCAGTATGTAAATTTCTACTGTAACGGTGGATAAATACTCAAAATCGACAGGTGGATCGTAAAATAGTTCAAATCCTCCAGCAAAAGGAGTAATAGTTACATTAGTTGTAACATCTACACCATTAACCTTAAATATCAATGTATTTGGATCTAAAGGTATGGCTCCAAAACCTACTATTCTTACCAAAATATTTGTATCAACTGGATTTTTAGTACTAAAAGGCTCAGGAATAGCAAATATTAAAAATTTATATTGTTGTACTTCTATAGGCTCTGTCATTCTTTCAGATTGTACAAGGGGCATTTCGGAAATACCAGAAATAGATTGTTGCACTAAATAGGTTAGTTCATCTATAATTATTTGAGTTAGCTGCATAGCACCATAGCCTGAGGGTGTTTGCTGAACTAAAGGCATTTCCGATTCAAAAGGAGTTTGAGTTATATAAGTTATTCCAGAGCCTGTAACTTCTTGAGAGACCTGAACAACAGAAGGTATATCCTCAACCTGAACGATATTACCATCACCATCTATAGAAGGGATTTGAACAAACAATGTTTCACTTTTAATACTACTTCCTACATCAGTTACTGTAATCTCAGGTAAATCGTGTTCTAGTCCAGCCCCTGTAACATAACGAGAAATACCTTCTCCTTGGGAGTCTGTTATAAAAGACTCAAACCCTGGCTCAATATATCCAACAGGATCAGTTTCAGTTACAGTAACAGCCCTACCTACCACAGGTATATCATATTGATCTCTAACTTTAACAGTAAAATTAGCTTCAGAGCCTTCTCGAAATAAAAGGGATCTATCATCGCGGGTATGT
>Ga0180438_10004641_pt1 | contig 19645 bp, 19 predicted proteins | sample SS_ome_12_FD_132455 | JGI IMG/M metagenome (GOLD analysis project Ga0180438, IMG submission 132455) | Hypersaline lake sediment archaeal communities from the Salton Sea, California, USA - SS_3_D_2 metaG | ecosystem: Environmental > Aquatic > Non-marine Saline and Alkaline > Hypersaline >... | reverse complement strand
GTATTGAGGCTGACGGTAGACGTTCCGACGATGAGACACAGTTAGAGCAAACCACGAACTTAGGACTATAACCCTATGGATGAAGATCGTCAACTAGGCACACAAGATTCGAAGAGTCCCGATGAGGCCCTCACCGCCTTCCAAGCCTCCCAGGGCAGAAGATTCTTCATTTATCCTTTCGCGCTTACTTTCATCATTATGTTTGGCATCTGGGTCCTTCTTTCGGGCAAGTTTGATCCCTTTCATCTGAGTCTCGGGCTGATTTCCTGTGGAATCGTTTCCTTTCTTTCCTCTGACCTTCTGTTCGAGTCTCCGAAGATTACGGGGCTTCTCAGTCAGTGGGGCCGGTTCATAAGATATATCCCCTGGCTGATGGTTGAAATCATTAAGGCCAACCTTCACCTGACCTATCTGGTCTTTCATCCCAGGATGATGGAACTCATCGACCCACGAATTGTCAAGTTTCGAAGTAAGCTCAAGAGCGACTTGGCTCTCGTCACCTTTGCCAATTCAATTACACTCACCCCTGGCACCATTACGGTCTATGTGTCGATTGATGGCGATTTTAAGGTCCATGCCATCGACAAAGCGTCCGGTGATCCCTTGCCGGGTGCCATGGAAGCAAACATTGCCAAAGCATTCGGTGAGGTCTAATGGATAACGTCTTCTTGTATTCGGGGCTTTACTTGGCTTTTTTGATGCTTCTCTCTTTGTACCGCCCCTTATTTGGGCCCACGGTCGTGGACCGCATGATCGGCGTCAATGCCATAGGGAGCAAGACCACGGTGTTGCTGATCTTGATCGGCCTTATCTTCCATCGGGTCGATATGTTCGTGGACATTGCGCTGGCTTACGCCATGCTAAACTTCCTCGCGGTGCTGGCCGCTTCAAGGTATTTCCAGAAACGTAAGGGACTGTACGATGAACCGCCCTATAGGTAGAAGCTTTTCAGACGAAAGTAATACAAGGTCACGGGATTCGGGCCATAGACCTGGGAGATTCTGAGACATGGATATTATTGTATGCTTGCTCTTATTTGCCGGTCTCTTTTTCTTCACCGGCGGCGCTGTGGGGATTCTGCGGTTTCCTGATTTTTATTCCAGGCTCCATCCAGCCGGCAAACTGGACACCTTGGGCTCTCTTTTGGCCATGATCGCCCTTGCCCTGTTTAACCTGCACCATTTTTCTCTGGGTGCCTTTCTGACCAGTCTCAAGATGATGTTGATCTTGGTCTTTGTGTTTCTGGCCAGCCCCACGGCCACCCACGCCATCGTAGACGCGGGGGTCAGGGCCGGTCTGGCGCCTTGGACCAAAGGAGAGGAGAGGAGATAGCCCATGATCTGGGAGTTGGATTTGGCCATTCTCACCTTGGTCGTCATGGCAGGCATCGGAGCCATCACGGTGAAGGATCTCCTGGGGGCTGCCATCCTTTTTGGGGCTTACAGCTTTATGATGTGTTTGCTCTGGTCCATCATGGGGGCTGTGGATGTATCCTTTACCGAGGCCTCGGTGGGGGCGGGTGTGAGTACGGTCTTTTTTGTTGCAGCTGTTTTCCGCACGACAAGGAGGACGAAAGATTGAAGATCATAGGGCTCATCATCGCACTTGTAACGGGTGTGCTGTTAATTGGTGCCACGGGCGATTTTCCGGACTGGGCTGACCCGGCCTCTCCTGCCAGCACACATCTCTCTCCTCACTTCATTGAAAAGACCATGGAGGAGACTTCAGTACCCAACATCGTCACCGCAGTCCTTGCCGACTACCGGGGTTATGACACCATGTATGAAACGGCGGTGATTTTTACGGCAGGGCTGGCCTGCTTCATCCTGCTGCGCATCTTTGTACGGGAAGAGCCTGGGGATAGGCTTTATCGCCATCTCTTGACCGGCGTGACCGTACGGGTCAAAGAGGGCATGGAGCTGCCGCCGTCTGAGGACTTTGAGAGGATCGACGCCACGTGGACGCCGCCCGATCTGATCATCAAAACGGTTTGCCGGTTCCTCATCCCTTTCATTCAGCTCTTTGCACTGTACGTCATTGCCCATGGTCACCACAGCCCCGGCGGAGGGTTCCAGGGCGGCGTGATTCTCGGAGCCAGTATCATCCTGCTGGCTATCTCGCAGGATTTGAGAACGTCTGTTCGACGGTTGCGCGAAAAGCTGGATGCCGTTCTTTGTGCTGTCGGTGTGATCATCTATGCGGGGACAGGCGCCCTTTGCCTCTTGTTAGGACTCAATTTCCTAGATTACAGTGCGCTTGCGTCGGTGCTCCATTGCGACCCCGTGACCGCACGATCCCACGGCATTCTCATTGTTGAGATCGGCGTGGGCATTGCCGTCATGTGCACGATGATATGGATCTATAATAATGTCTCATCCACTGGTAAATATGATGAAGGACTTTAAGTCATGGGTGATCTAATTCAAATCGTTGTCGCCAAGTACAATTACTGGATCTATATCACCCTCATGATGATCGGCCTCTATGCCATGATCGTGAAAAACAACCTGGTCAAGAAGATCGTTGGCATGAATATCTTTCAAACAGCCATCATCTTGTTCTACGTGTCCACCGGCGCAAAAAGAGGGGCCACCATCCCGATCTTGGAGCATGGCCATGGCGACCACGGTGCTGGCGCTCATATGGTGCATGCTGTGGACTACATCAATCCACTGCCCCATGTTCTCATGCTTACCGCCATCGTCGTGTCCGTGGCCACACTTGGCGTGGCCCTGGCCCTGGCCATAAGAGTCTACAGTCGGTATAACACCCTGGAAGAAGACGAAATTTTAGCGCAGATAAGGGAAAAATGAGCCAACAATATCCTGCACTACTTGTCATTGTCCCCCTCATTTCGGCCTTAGTCATCAGTGCTGCCGGATGGATAAACAAAAGACTCTGTTTCCCCATCGCCGTTGCAGCCTTGGGCGTGGCGGCCTATTCATCCATTGGCCTGCTGTTAAGGGTTTTGGACGAAGGGGCGATCGTTTATCGATTGGGAGGATGGGACCCGCCAATGGGGATTGCCTATTATGTCGATCATCTCAACGGGCTGGTTCTGGCAGTGGTTTCAGTCGTTGCCTTCCTTAATCTGATAGCGAGCAAAAAGAGCATTGAACTTGAGTTAGGGGATAAAACAGCTCCCTTTTACGCATTGTATGTCTTACAGGTCACCGGCCTTTTAGGTATCGTGGCCACCGGAGATGCCTTTAACCTCTATGTACTGCTGGAGATCACGGCCCTCAGCGGCTACGCCATGCTTGCTATGGGGAAGGACCGTGCTCAGCTTTCCACACTCAATTATCTCTACATGGGTACCATTGGGGCGTGCTTCTATCTGTTGGGCGTTGGTTATCTCTATATTGTCACCGGTTCCCTGAACATGGTAGACATCGCCAATATCTTGCCCTCCCTTTATGAGTCCAACGCCGTGTTGGGCGCCTTTATCATCTGTTTGGTCGGGGTGTGGGTCAAGATGGCCTTCTTCCCCCTCCACGCCTGGCTCCCGAATGCGTATACACACGGCCCTTCTGCGGCCAGCAGTTTGATTGCCCCCTTGGTAACCAAGGTTATGATCTACGTCATGATTCGCCTTATTTTGACTGTCTTTACGCCGGAGTTTGCCTTCAACATCCTGGCCATAAGCAAGCCCATTGTCTGGCTTGCCTGCATTGCCATTTTCATGGGGGCCATCCTTGCCCTGGCAGAGCGCAATTTGAAAAAAATGCTAACCTACATCATTGTGGCAGAAGTGGGCTACATGGTTGGCGGTGCCTGGCTTGGGAACCGGGCGGGCATGACCGGGGCCATCCTCCACATCGTCAACGACGCCCTCATGACCCTGTGCGCCTTCCTGGTTGTAAGCAACATTGCCTACAAACTCAAAGGATATGCCTTTGATGACCTCAAAGGTCTGGTCCGCAAAATGCCTTTTACCATGGGGGCCTTTGTGGTCGCGGCGTTGTCGATCATCGGCGTGCCTCCAACCTGCGGTTTCTTCAGTAAATGGTATCTCATCTCGGGGGCGATTCAGGCCGGCCAATACGCCTTTATGGTGGCATTGCTGTTCAGCAGCCTGGTAAATGTGGTGCTTTTTTTCAGGGTCATAGAGATTTGCTACTATGAGCCTTTTAGTGATGGGCACGGACATGACCAGCATGCCGAACCCATGGCAGAAGCCCCGCTCACCATGCTGGTTCCCCTTTTCATCGTTGCCGCAGGGCTGGTCTTAGTAGGCATTTATACGGGAGACATTGTAAACAAGATTATCGAATTTGCCATACCACAAGGTATTGTTTAGTGACGGGAAGGCATCTTAAACTTGCATACTACTAACTACGAACAACAGGCATTGCTATGGAAACGATTATATCCATAAAGCCCCTGCTGGCTGTCCTTGTCTCCTTGTTGGTGACACCCATTCTGGTTTCAAGCAGGGCGCCGAATGTCCGGGAGGCATGGACCTTTGTGGCAGCCGCTGCAAAGTTCTTGATTGTCCTCTCTATGCTTCCAACCATCCTGAAAGGGACAGAGATCGTCTACACGGTAGCTGAGTTTCTCCCAGGGGCAGCAATCAAGTTCAGGGTTGACGCCCTGGGCATGCTCTTTGCTCTTGTGTCTTCCTCCCTCTGGATTATCACTTCCGCGTACTCCATCGGCTATATGCGAGGGCTCAAGGAACACAGCCAGACCCGCTATTTTGTCTTCTTCGCCTTCGCCCTTTCAGCAACCGTTGGCGTGGCTTTTTCAGCAAACCTGTTAACCATGTATCTGTTCTACGAGATGCTGTCTCTGGCCACCTATCCTTTGGTCACGCACCATCAGGACCCTGAGGCCCGAAGCTCAGGGCGAAAATATCTCCTTTACATCGTGGGTACGTCTATCGGCCTTGCATTGCCGGCCATGCTGATATCATACAACCTGGCCGGTACCCTTGAGTTTGGAAGACAAGGCTTCTTGGCGGGAACAGCATCGAAGCCCTTGATTGGCCTCCTTCTTTTCATGTTCCTTTTCGGGTTTGCCAAGGCAGCGATCATGCCCTTTCATTCCTGGTTGCCTGCGGCCATGGTGGCGCCCACGCCGGTCAGCGCCTTGTTGCATGCCGTGGCCGTTGTCAAGGTAGGTGTCTTTAGCGTTGTCCGCGTGCTCACCGGGGTTTTTGGAACGGACCTGCTCTTTTCCCTCGATTTCGGCCCCGTCATTCTTTTGCTTGCATCTGCCACGATTCTTGTCGGCTCGTTCATTGCCCTTTCTCAAGACGGCCTGAAACGGCTTCTCGCCTATTCCACCATTGCGCAATTATCCTATATCGTACTCGGCGTGGGCCTGCTTTCCCCAAAGGGACTTACCGGAGGCATGGTCCATATTGCCATGCACGCCTTTGGCAAAATCACCCTATTTTTCTGTGCAGGCGCCATCTTTGTAGCCACGGGCAAGAAGAATATTAGCGAGATGGTGGGCATCGGCAGGAGGATGCCCGTAACCATGACAGCCTTCTTCATTGCCTCGTTGAGTATTATCGGGATGCCCCCTTGCGGTGGCTTCGTCAGCAAATGGTATCTTGTCCTGGGATCGCTCGAAGCCCACCAGATGCCGATTCTTTATGTCTTGCTCTTCAGTTCCCTGCTGAATGCGGCTTACTTCATGCCGATTGTTTACAGGGCCTTCTTCTGCAGACCCGAAGAGGCCATGTTTGAAAATACCGTACAAGAAGCTCCACCCTTTTGTGTGGTGCCCTTGGTGATCACTGCTGTGATCTCCGTGATACTGCTTTTCTATCCCCAACCTTTTTTCGACTTGGCCACCATGATGGTACAGACCATAACAGGGACATAAGTCATGATTGAAGAAAGAAGCGACGAGATAGAAGGGAAGATGGAACTCGGTCACGAGCCCGTTCCGCCGTACAAAACCGTTTTTTTTGTCGCCATTACCATAGGCGTCCTGTATCTCGGCTTTATTCTCTTTAAGACGCTTTGATCAAGAAACGATGCTAGATGCTCGATAGGGGAGCTGTCGCCATGAAAGAAGAAGGCCAGAACGAAAAGAGATATCTTTTCGATAACCCCAGAAACGTTAACAGACTCCTTGGGTGTTTTTTTTCGTCCCTGGTTATTTTGCTTGTCATTGACCTTTTTATCCACAAGCATCCCCATTTCCCTTGGGAGGGGTGGCTGGAATTTTATGCAGTCTATGGATTTGTGGCCTGTGTGGCACTTGTTCTTGCTGCAAAATACATCCTGCGCCCCCTCATGAAGAGACGAGAGGACTACTATGATTAGCACCGTCCCTCCAGCATTTATATTTATCATCGGGGGATTGCTGGTTCCCTTCATCAAGGGTAAGTGGAAGAGTGCCTATTTGCTGCTCATCCCTGTCATCGGCTTCATAAACCTGATCAGCATCCCTGAAGGGAACCACTGGGTGGTAAGATTTCTTGATTGGGAACTCGTTTTTGGCAAAATAGACAGACTGAGCCTGCTTTTTGGTTACATTTTCCATCTCATATCCTTTATCGCCCTTCTCTATGCCCTTCACGTAAAAGATGACCTCCAGCATGTGGCAGGGCTTGTGTACGCCGGCAGCGCCCTGGGGGTTGTCTTTGCGGGAGACATGTTTTCTTTCTTTGTCTTCTGGGAGATGCTCACCGTCAGCTCTATATTCTTGATCTGGGCCCGCAGAACACGGGCAGCCCAGGCAGCAGGATTCCGATATCTTCTGGTTCATGCTGCTGGCGGCCTCTGCCTTCTGGCAGGCATCGTTCTCTATGTGAATCAAACAGGGTCCATTGAGTTCGGGTATATAGGGTTAAACGGCTTGGCCACTTACCTTATATTTTTTGGTTTTGGTCTGAATTGCGCGTGGCCCATCCTTCATCCGTGGCTCACGGACGCCTATCCTGAGGCAACGATTACAGGGGTCATATTTATGAGCGCCTTTACCACGAAGTGTGCCGTCTATGCCCTGGCAAGGGCCTTTCCCGGCACAGAGGCGTTGATATGGATCGGGGCCATCATGACCGGATTCCCTATATTTTATGCGGTCATTGAGAATGACCTCAGGAGAGTGCTTGCATACAGCCTGATCAACCAAGTCGGATTCATGGTCTGCGGCATCGGCATCGGAACGGCTCTGGCTATCAATGGCGCCGTGGCCCATGTCTTTAATGATGTTCTCTTCAAGGCCCTCCTTTTCATGTCCATGGGTGCAGTCATGTATCGCACAGGGAAAATCAATGGCACGGCCCTGGGGGGCTTGTACAGGACCATGCCCTTTACGTGCATATGTTGCATGGTGGGGGCTGCGTCCATTTCTGCCTTCCCCCTTTTTAGTGGTTTTGTCAGCAAGTCCATGGTCATGGATGCGGCGGCCGAAGGACACATGAGGATCATATGGTTCATTCTCCTCTTCGCCTCAGCTGGTGTATTCCACCATGCAGGCATTAAGATCCCCTTTTTCGCATTTTTCGGCCATGACTCTGGTATGAGGCCCAAGGAGGCACCCCTGAATATGCTCCTTGCCATGGGCATTGCCGCCTTCTTGTGTATCTTCATAGGATCATTCCCAGGCCCCTTATACAGCCTCCTCCCATACCCGGTTGATTATGTGCCGTACACAGCGCCCCACGTGGTGGGTCAAACGCAGCTCCTCTTCTTTTCTGCCTTGGCCTTCTCGCTTCTCCTGCTCGCCGGCATCTATCCTGGCGAGCAAAGGTGTGTCAACCTTGACTTTGATTGGTTTTATCGGAAGGGAGGGCGACTTTTTTACTATGTCCTCGATAAGGTTTTTAACACTCTAACCAGGGCCTCAGAAAAAGCCTTTGTTGGTGGGGTGGCCGGATATCTTGGCCGTGTTTCCAGAGACGGTCCCACCAGAGTCGCACTGTTAGGCTTGGTCCCTGCGTGGGTGATAGGCGGAAAAACGGGGGAAAAACTGGGAGTTAAGAAAATCAGCCTTCGTGGAGCCTTGCAGACCGGCACCTTGCCCGTCGGCATTAGTGCGGCAGTGGCCACTGTTTTTCTGATAGTCGTTTTTCTCTTAATGTAATGTGAACTTTAAGGAACGCCAAGATTCAGTGTTGAGAGGAGAGATATATGGCTTTGACAGAAGATTTGAGAAAGGTCGCGCTCTTTGAGGACTTGACGGGCCAGATGCTTGAACAGTTGGTTCCTATGGTTGAAGCGAAGTCATATGCGGAAAGAGAGATCATTTTTGAGGCAGGCGATAAGGCCGACCATTTTTATGCGCTAAAAAGAGGAAAAGTGTTGCTTGAAGCAGAACTCGCTCCAGCTTTCATCATCTCTCTTGGTGCCATAAAGCCGGGATACTCCTTTGGCTGGTCTGCTCTGCTTCCAGCGGCAACTCATACCTCCTATGCTGTTTCTGCGGAACCATCCGAAATCTTCATCCTACCTGGAGACAAGCTTACGGCCCTGCTCGACCGTGACCACACCATGGGATATCTGGTGATGCAAAAGGCGACAACTATCCTTGAGAACCGCTTGGAACACCGGACGGCGCAGTTCCTCAAGGTCATAACCAGACATCCCGACATAGGGACACTCTTAGGCCTGGAGGTTGCGACATAGTGGCCTGTCCTGGACCATCCTGGGCACGAAAGCTTGTTCCATTGCCCCACACTTAGCTTCACTCTTAACGGGAGCGGAACAAGAAGCAGCCTCCTGTCTGGACGAGGTATTGTCAATGCAAGACAGGCAGGCTGTGGTCAGCCTCTTCGTACTTCTGAAAAATGTGACCCTATTGCTTTGTAAGATGGAGTAAACATCATCCCAATCACCGAAGACCGCCCTGATTTTGTAAACTTCGGGCGCGCAATTGAGCGGGGAAATGTTCATTGAATAGACATTTTCACTACATCAGTCAAAGGCCGGCCCTGTGGCTAGTTGCCATTATTATACTGATTCTCCTTGGGAGTCTCATTTTCCTGGAGGTCCTGTCTGCCAGGCAAATGGAAACAATGACGACCATCAGTGAACTGAAAGATTTCATGGACGCCTCTTATTTGAGGCACCTTCTGCTTCGAGGCCTCCTGGGCGCCGCGGTAGTGCTCGTACTTGTCTTCTTGATCGCAAACGAGAGGGCCCGATTTCGGGGCCTGGAACACGATGTGAAAGCCACAACCACGGACCTGGCACGCTACGCCAAGAGACTGAAGCGCTCTGAGGAAAAACATCGCTCCCTTGTCGAGCTGGCAGATGACATCATCTACACTGCCGACAAGTACGGAAATATTCTGTCGATCAATCGATGCTTTTCCGGGCTCATTGGGCAACCTCCTGCAGAGGTGATCGGAAAAAACATTGCCGATGTTATCAAATATGAGTCCCCCGTGGACGTAACGTCAGTCATCGAAAGGATGTTGCGGCAATCCGAGACAGTGGTTCAAGAAGAACAGGTAACAATAGCAACGAAAAGTTATTGGCTCCATACAAAATATCAGGCTGTGGGATCTGACCCAGAGCTTGCGCCATTGGTCCTTGTGATTTCTCGTGATATTACGGAAGAGAAAATAATGCAGCAACAGCTTTTTCAGACAGAAAAGCTCGCATCCCTTGGGGCCCTATCTGCCGGTGTGGCCCATGAAATCAATAACCCCATAACGGTCATTTTGGGTTTTGCGGAATTGCTGCTAGATAAACTTCCGGAGGGGTTCAAAGAACGCAAGATTTATGAAGCCATTCAAAGGCAAGGGAACAACTGCAAACGGGTCGTTGAAAATCTTCTGGCTTTTGCTCGGATTCCTGAAGAGACGACATCAGAAACAGACATGATCGAGGACCTTGAAAGGGTAATCGACCTGGTCGACAACACCCTGGTGACCGAGAAGGTTGAACTCAAAAGGGAGATAGAAAAGAATCTGCCTAGGGTCAAAGGGGACGGCCAGCAGCTGCAACAGGCATTTCTCAATATCGTCAACAATGCGGTGGCTGCCATGGAGGGCGGAGGGACATTGACCATCTCAGTATTTCGGTCCAATGACACGGTCAGTGTTGCCTTTTCGGACACAGGCGAAGGCATATTGCCGGAAAATAGGGACAAGGTTTTTGAACCGTTTTTCACTACCAGAGAGGTTGGCGAAGGCACAGGGTTGGGTTTGTCTGTCAGTTACGGCATAGTAAAGGTTTTTGGGGGAAATATTTTAGTCAGGAGCCAAACCAGAGCGGAAGACAAAGAACCGGGAACCACCTTTACGGTAGTGCTCCCGGTGGCAGACGGCGGCAAGAACGGTCCAAAAGAGCCCGCAGATGAGCGCAGCCGCTGATCGCAAGCAACGGGCACTCGGGTGATGTGTGAAAACGCTCATCTGTATTGATGGTCGTCAACGCGCTTTGAAGGCCGTCCGCTTGGCAGCCAAGCTCCTTTGCACCGACAATGATGAAGCCACATTGCTCTATGTCCGAAGGTATAGCCCGAGATGACATATCTCCATGAAGCCGCGAATCTTTTTGAACAAGTTCGTGATGGCTACAGAGGTAAAGCAAAAACCGATATGTCTGAGAAAGTCTTGATTCATCTTGGCGAGGGCTTTTTTGAAGAGGGGAGGGTTCGTCTGCCTTCTAACGGGGCTGCTCGTCTTAAGATCAGAGAGGGCCACCCCCCCGATGAAATACGCAGAGGAGCTCAGGATGGTCACTATGAGCTGGTCATATGGGGTGCGCGCATTACTGCTGGATGCTATTGGTATCATGTTGAACACATTCCTGTCGAAGTGGCGCTAAAAGTGCCGCACCTAGTCATGGTAGTCGCGAGAGGATTTCAAGAAGGGCAACCAGGGCTGGTATGCATGGGGGAAAGGCCCATGCCTGAAACAAGTTCACGGCTGATCTAAGTCATAGCAACACGAATGAAAAGCAGAATTCAGGTCCTGGCTGTGGCTATGACCACAGAAGCTGCCCTTGAATTATCTGAAAAGGCTGTGTCTATGGTAGAAGAATGGAAAACACACGCCTTGACCGTGACCTCGAAAAGCCTGAAGGGGGATCCTTTAGAGGTTCTCCCCAAAATGGCCTTACATTTCGGCCTCATCGTTTGTCCGCCCGGCAGAAAGAATAGGAGACGACGATTAGGTAAGCTGACCAAGAAGATGGTGTGCAGCAGCCAGTTCAATCTGCTTGTTGTTCCGTAGAAGGGGATCGGCAACACGCCAAAGAGCTGAGAGTTTGCCGCCATTTGCTTTAAGGATTTTAGGAAAGGGCTTTTTGTGTTATGTATTTGTACGGGTGATTATTTAGTCACAGGGTTGTTGGCATGAACATAGAAAGGAGGGGAAAGATGGCAAAAAAAATACTAATCGTGGACGATGAGCCCGATATCGTTACCTTTCTAGGAGCGATTCTCGAAGAAAATGGCTATGCAAGTGTAAGCGCCAAAGACGGGGTAGAGGGACTAGAGGTGCTTTATAAGGAAAATCCGGACCTGATACTTCTCGACCTGATGATGCCAAAGAAGAGCGGGATCAGCATGTTTCAGGAGTTGAGAAAGGACCCGAAGATGAGCCAGACTCCTGTGGTAGTGGTGACTGGTGTCTCTGAGGTGACAGGTGTCGATTTCAGAAACTTCATGTACAAGCAGCCGCTGAAAGATGAGAAGAAATTTGTCGAGAGCACTGGATTAACGAAATACACCATACCGGATGGTTATGTGGAAAAACCCATCGATCCAGACGAATTGATCAAGGTCGTTAAGAAGGCTTTGAAAGAATAGAATCTGGCACCGCTCGAAAAAAGGATGGATGGCGCTGGAAGGGAGAGGTCTCGGCATGCACGTCTTGCCCGCAGGCGGGGATGCTACTCTTTTTTTCCTCGGCTAGATCAAAAAGGCATCCAGTCCCTTAGAGTGATCATAAGTCCCTGTCCTGGCAAGACCGATTTCCCCTCAAAACTGACGACAAGGGTGTGGTGGAGAAGCTCGACCTGTTGGGTTCTAAACAGGGGAGGGCTTCGTCTTGTGGCATGTCTGTTTGACAGACCACCTGCGTGCTTCTGGTTGGACATAAGGGACGGACACAGGTGAATGCACGAAATCAAAGTGGGAAAATGATGGCCTTTGCAGGGGCTGTGCGCAGACCATTTGACAGAGAGGAACGGTTCGCGGTTCCCGCAAGGACGCTTCAGCGCTACTTGTCAGAGACTTTCCCCCTGACTTCACGAAGGACTTAGGGTGGTGAAAAAGAAAATAAAATGCTGGGAATTTTTCCAGTGTAACGAGGCAGAGTGCCCGGCTTTCAAAAGAAAGGCGGTGATGTGTTGGCTCGTCTCCGGCACCCATTGTCGAAATGAGATCCAGGGCAAGTTTCTGGAAAAAATGGAGATGTGCCTCGAATGTGAACCCTTTAAAGCAAACATAGATGTGGGTTCAATGGAAGCGACCCTAAAGGTGGTCAATAGGCAGTTCACAAAATTCAGAGAGATGGTGGAGGAGCGCGATAGAGAGTTGGAGGGCATCAGCCTGGAGTTGGCCTTGGGTTTGTCGGAAGTCTTTGAAGCGTTAAAGGAGATTTCTTCAGGAGACCCTTTGGTGAGGATACCCGAAACCTCAAAACTCGAGTTGATCTCTAAATTGAAACACATAGTCAACCTGACGGCAGAGAACCTTGGAGAAATCGTTGATCTTTCACATGAATTCGCCATAGGTCTTGCCGAGCACTTCAATGTGTTGCACAGGGTATCAAAAGGGGACTTGGCCGCCCGGGTGACTGGGACTTCTGAATTGGAACTCCTGGAGTCCCTGAAGCACGTCACAAACGATACAATCAGTAGTGTCTTCAGGGCAATTTCCGAGTGCAAGACTGCTCAGGAAGAGTTGCGAGAGAGCGAGGAAAGATATCGGACGGTTCTGGAGGCCTGTCCGGACCCACTGGTTGTCTACGATATGGAGGGTAAGGTCATCTATATCAATCCGGCATTCACCTGGATCTTTGGGTGGACCCCAGAAGAGCTTTTGGGAACAAAAATTCACTATGTGCCAGATGAAAACTGGCCTGAGACCCAAATGATGATCGATAAGGTTCTGGCGGGGAAAAGCTTCTCCGGGGTTGAAAGCCGTCGATATAATAAAGCAGGAAATATCCTTGACGTCAGCATAAGCGCAGCCATCTATCTAAATCGTGAGAGAGTTCCGTGGGGCAGTGTGCATATCCTGCGAGACATTAGCGACCAGAAGCGGGCTGAGGCAGCGCTTTTGGAATCAGAGGAAAAGTACAAGACCCTTGTTGAACACTCGCTCACAGGCATCTTCATCCACCAAGACGGGAGGTATGTGTTTGTCACTGACAGATTTGCAGGTATGCATGGTTATACACGTGAGGAATTGATGGGAAAGGAATACTTATCGTTGATTCATCCTGACGACAGGGAAGCTCTTGCACAGACAGTATCGGCTAGACTGGAGGGAGAATTGATTCCTCAGCATTACGAGGTTCGGAGACTCAAGAAGGACGGAAAGACCGTCTGGTGCGAAATGATAGCGACCCGCATCGAATATGGAGGCAGGCCTGCTGTAATGGGAAATATCATAGACATTACTGAGCGAAAACAGGCAGAGGCGGCCCTCAGAGAGGCCCGCAACGGACTGGAGCTCCGCGTGAAGGAACGCACGGCGGAATTGACAGAAGCCAACGAACATCTGAGACATGAGATAGAAGAGCGGAAGCGGGCAGAGCAAGAAGTGAAGTTAAGCGAAGAAAAATATCGCCTTTTGTTTAGTAAGGACCCCAATTCCCTGTTCTTGGTTGACGGGGATTCTGGCATTATCCTGGATATGAACAATGCAGCCACCTTGACATACCAATATGAGCGGGAAGAACTCTTGCAGATGTCCTTTCTGGACTTATTCGATGCCGACGAGGCCCCAGAGATCCAGAACGAACTCAACGACATTCACAAGGATGTGTACGTCTTCATACCCAGGATATCGGCAAGAAAAAAGGACGGGCGCAATTTCTTTATCCATCTGCACGCCGGTGCCGTCCAGTTTGAAAAACAGGGGACAGAAAAACTGGGGCGGGCCTTGATTATCAGGACTATGGACGTTACCCGACGGCTTGAACAGGAGGCCATGCTCGCCCAAGCCGGTAAGATGGCAACCCTGGGCGAGATGGCAACGGGTGTTGCCCATGAACTGAATCAGCCATTAAATGTCATACAGGTAGGGACCGATTTCCTCGCCAAAACGATCAATCGAGGCCGAGAATTTTCTCGCGACGAGCTGTTGAAGGTAAGCCGCAACATAAGTGAACAGGTGGAGCGGGCCACGAACATCGTCGATCACCTGCGGGAGTTTGGGCGCAAGAGCGATATGGAGGTCTACCCTGTGGACGTGAACGAGCCTATCCGAAGTGTGTTTACGCTCCTAGGCCAGCAGCTCAACTTGCGAAATATCGAGGTTGATCTCAAGCTGGCCCCGAACCTACCCAAAATCTCGGCCGACAAGAATCGACTGGAACAAATCTTTCTGAATCTGGTCACCAATGCCAGAGATGCCATGGAGGCAAAAGGGCCAGAGGCGGTTAGAAAGCTCACCATTGCTACCAGCCAGGAAGGAACCAGGGTGGTCGCTACGGTCTCTGACACGGGGAAAGGGATGGTAGAAGGGATTCGGAAAAAGATATTTGACCCCTTTTTTACCACTAAAGAGGCGGGTAAGGGGACTGGCCTGGGGCTGTCCATCACCTATAACCTTGTGAAGGACTTCAGGGGAGATATAGACGTGGAATCGACCCCTGACGTAGGTACCGCATTTACGATCAGGTTCCCGGTGTACGATGAACAAGGAGGTCACGGTGACGAAGCTGCTCGTTATTGATGACGAGAGGTCTATCCTGGAGATGTTAGAGCTCTCCCTGTCTAGGGAGGGCTATGAGGTCCTGACTGCTGAAAATGGAGAGAAAGGTGTAAAGACTTTTCAGGAAAAAGGGCCAAAGCTTGTTCTAACCGACGTTAAGATGCCGGGAATTGACGGGATAGAGGTACTCAGAAGGATCAAGGCTATCGACGCCGACGCCGAGGTGATCGTTATCACTGGCCACGGCGACATGGACACAGCCATAGCAGCACTCCAGCACCAAGCGTCGGATTTCGTCACCAAGCCGATACGGGATGACGTCCTGATGGTTTCGCTCCAGAGGGCAGAAAAAAGGGTGGCCATGAGCGAACAATTGAGGAATTACACCGCAAATTTGGAGCGGCAGATGGAAGAGTGTAAGCTGGGCCTCATGCATGCGCAGGCCGAATTGATCGCGACTGAGCGCCGTGCCTCCATCGGGGAAACTGTGTCAGCCTTGGCCCATTGTGTAAAAAATATCTTGACGGGACTCGGCGGAGGCATGTACATGGTCCACGTCGGCATGGCCAAGGAGAAAGCCGGGGTGTTGGAAGACGGCTGGGCCATGTTCCAGCGCAACATGGAGAGGGTCTCAGATCTGGTCCTCGACCTGCTGAGATATTCGAGAGAAGCAATGCCTCAACGACGGATATGCCGGCCCAATAGAATTGCTTCAGAGGCAATGGAAACCGTCAAGAAAAAGGCTGAGGAACACCATGTCATGCTGAATCCAGTCTTCGACCCAAGCCTAAAAGAGGCCTACCTGGACCGAGATGGCATCTATAAGGTCTTGTCGAACCTGATCGCAAACGCCGTTGAGGGTTGCGTCTATGATACAGCTACTTCCAAGGCTTGGGAGGTAACGGTTAAGACCAAGCTGGAAACAGGTGCCGACTCTGAAGAGACTATCGTCTTTGAAGTAACTGACAACGGATGCGGGATGACTGATGAGGTAAAGGAACAAGTTTTTCACAAGTTCTTTACTACCAAGCCAGGGCAGGGCATAGGCCTTGACCTTCTTCTTGCCCAAAAGATTGTTCACGAACATGACGGAGAGATCACTTTGGAATCAGAGGTCGGGAAGGGGACGACCTGTTCAGTTCGACTGAACCGCCAGATGCCTGAGGAACAATAGCCTCCGTTTCTGATCAGGCTGAGGCTCTCTGCAGACACCGTTGAAACGGTTCCTTCGGACTCCAACAGTTCAAAGGGTCTATCTTTTGCTTCGCCAAGGACAAGGAGGGCGGTGTGAGCAAGTTATTGGTAATTGATGACGAACGGCCCATCCTGGACGTATTGGAGGTGTCCCTGGCTGGTGAAGGATATGAGGTGATGACGGCCGAAAACGGCCAACAGGGTCTGAAGATTTTTGAAGAGTTCGGCCCTAAGGTTGTTCTGACGGACATCAAGATGCCCGGAATCGACGGGATAGAAGTACTGGAAAGGATTAAGGCCATAGACAAGGAGGCAGAGGTTATCGTCATTACCGGTCACGGCGACATGGACTCGGCCGTAGCTGCCCTGCAGCACGGTGCCTCGGATTTTATTAACAAGCCGATACGCAACGAGGTGTTGACCCTTGCCCTCGAAAGGGCTGAGAAGAAACTGGAGATAAGTCAACGACTCAGGGACTATACCGAGAACCTGGAGCAAAAGGTAGAAGAGTGCACGATTGAACTGAGGCAGGCACACGAGGAATTGCTCAGAAGTGAGCGTTTGGCCACCATCGGGGAGACCGTGGCGGGTCTGGCCCATTATATCAAGAACATCTTGAGCGGGCTGCGGGGAGGCCTATACATGGTCAACACAGGTGTCGCCAAGAATAACCATGGCATGTTCAAAGAAGGGGCTTCCATGGTGGAACGAAATGTCGAAAGGATATCAGACTTGGCCCTTGATCTTTTGAGCTATTCCAAAGAAAGGACACCTGACCGAATCGTATGTGACCCCAATGGAATTGTGGCAGAGGCGGTGGAGATCTTCAAAGAAAAGGCCAAGGAACACAGCGTCACCCTGGACGCCGTCCTGGCTCCGAATTTGGAGGAGGCTTACCTGGACCGTGATGGCATTTATAACGTCTTGTTGAACCTTATCTCAAATGCCATCGACGCTTGCATCTATGATGAGGAGACCCGCAAGGTCTGGAAGGTTACAGTCAAGACGGGCCTGGAAACGGATAGGGATTCTGGAAAGGCTATTCTCTTTCAGGTGAGTGACAATGGATCCGGGATGACTGACGAGGTGAAGGAAAAGCTCTTCACGAAGTTTTTCAGTACCAAGTCAGGACGGGGTACAGGCTTAGGCCTGCTCATCACCCAGAAAATCATTCATGAACATGGTGGCGAGATCTCTGTGGAGTCCACGGCCGGGCGGGGAACGGTCTTTTCAGTTCGACTCCCGACACAGATGCCGAAAAACAAGCCGGGAACAGCTCACAGGACCGCTGACAACGTTGACTAGTCTAGGGGACTCTTGAGAAATCAGTTTGTCGCCAGGGCCATGGACTAGCGACAAGAAATGTGGCATGCACTCCATTGTCTCAGCCGTTTCAGACAGACTTATCCAACGCCATCATAGGTTCCCCCAGCTATGGAGTTGGGCCTCAAGGCGTTGCCTCAACAACTTCACTGCAAACATCTAGTGGACATTTTGGGTCTTTTCCCTTGACGACAGCCCTTTCCATGGGGCATCTGAAGAAGTGAGAATCGCAAATCTTGATTAGGGTCGTGGCGTCACTTGGAAATCTGCCGCAAGATTATTTGGGGTGATGGCCATCACTTCTGGCAAGAGGATAAGAAAGCGAGCTTTTTTCCTGCCTGACCGTCCTTCAATAATCTGTGCGCTTTTTTGAGCTCGATCCGGCAATGGCTTCTGGGGGCCTATATTGAAGACCCCCATTAGGATTCCAGACCATTCTCCACAGGTTATGGCGACTGTTTTTCTGGCGGCAAACAGACAGCCCCCTGTGACGGATCAAGGATCTCTATATGGTGTCGAAGACGTGTCTGCTTTGGATCTTTTATGTCTTTGGGGGAACGGGGAGGCTTGCCCATGGCTAAAAAATCGAGCTATGACGAATTGGAACGTAAAGTCAAAGAATTATTGAACGAAGCGTTCGAGAACAAGCAGGCAACGGCAGCCCTGGAAACAGCAAAAAGACAATACAGCGCTCTGGTCGAAAACTCTCCTGACATTATATACATCCTGGATCCTCAGGGCCGTTTCAGCTTTATCGGAGGGGCTGTTGAGCGGCTTCTAGGATTCACGCCAGCGGAATTGCAGGGGGAGCACTTCACATCAATTGTATGGGCAGAGGATGCCGAAAAGTCAGGTTGGCATTTCAATGAGCGAAGGACCGGAAAACGTGCGACTAAAGGGGTTGAGGTGCGCCTTGCCACAAAGGACGGAAAAAGAAAACATTTTGAAATCAAATGTCTGCCCTTTCAGCTTTATGCCGTTGGTGTTTACGACAAGCCTGTTTCGGCAGAAGACAAGACATTTCTTGGCACCTATGGAGTGGCCAGAGATGCCACAGATCGCAAGCGTGCCGAGGAGGAACTTCTGGAGAGCACGCGCCAACTCCAAGAGGCTTATGAACAAGCCACGATCTATGCCCAAGACCTCAAGGAAGAAATCGCTGAACGCGAGCGCGTTGAGGCGGCCCTGCGTGAATCTGAGGCGAAATACAGTGGGCTTGTGGAAAACTCACTCACCGGCATCTACATCGACCAGGACGGGAAGATAGTCTTTGCCAACAGGCGATTTGCCCAGATTTTCGGCTATTCAAAGGAGAGTCTCGCAGGGATGGAATCATGGCGGTTGGTGCATCCTGATGACAGGGACCTGACCAACGAGATAAGGGAGAAACGGCTCAAGGGGGATGAGGTTCCGTCCGAATACGTGGCCCGGGCTTTGACCAAAAGCGGCAACACCATATGGATTGCAAGAAGAAACAGTCGAATAGAATATGGGGGAAGGCCGGCCATCTTGGGTAACGTCGTGGACGTCACCGAACAGAAGAGGGCAGAGGAAGAGTTGCGGGACAGCCAGGAGCGATATTATACGGTCCTGGAAGCCTCTCCAGATCCTGTGGTTGTCTACGATATGGAAGGTAAGAGTGTCTACATCAACCCCGCCTTTACGAGGGTCTTCGGGTGGACCCCGGGGGAGCTTTTGGGCATGAAAATCGGCTATGTTCCCCGTGAAAACTGGCCCGAGACCAAAATCATGATTGATAAGGTACAAAGGGGAAAAAGATTCTCCGGCATTGAAAGCCGCCGATATGCAAAGGGAGGAGAGATCCTTGACGTGAGCATAAGCGCGGCGAGTTATTTGAATCGTGACGGGATTCCTGAAGGCAGTGTCCACATTTTGCGGGACATTACTGACCGCAAGCGAGCGGAGGAGGCTCTGCAAAAGGCGCACCATGAACTGGAGTTACGGGTCAAGGAGCGCACGGCGGAACTGACCAGAGCAAACGAACACCTGAAGCGAGAAATAGAAGACCGGAAACGGGCGGAGAAAAAAGTGAAGGCCAGCGAAGAAAAATATCGCCTTCTCTTTAGCTACGATCCAAATCCCCTTTTTTTGGTGGATCTGGATTCCGGGAAAATCCTGGATGTGAACGAGCCTGCCACCATGACATATCAATATGAGCGCCAAGAACTGCTGGAGATGTCCTTCCTGGGCTTGTTCGATGCCGACGAGGCGGACAGGGTATGGAACGAGTTGGAAGACACTCATCGGGACGTTTATGTCTTCATGCCCAGACTATGGGCCCAGAAAAAGGATGGCCGCCATTTCT
>Ga0180438_10004639_pt1 | contig 19648 bp, 18 predicted proteins | sample SS_ome_12_FD_132455 | JGI IMG/M metagenome (GOLD analysis project Ga0180438, IMG submission 132455) | Hypersaline lake sediment archaeal communities from the Salton Sea, California, USA - SS_3_D_2 metaG | ecosystem: Environmental > Aquatic > Non-marine Saline and Alkaline > Hypersaline >... | reverse complement strand
GTGCCTAGGGGAATGAAGAGTGGGAAAGTTTTCCTCATGGGCCTCCTGGATCAGGGCTTTCCAGGGCACATCTACCCTGTTCATCCGAAGGCAAAAGAAATTGATGGGCTTAAGGCCTACCCTAGTATCTCGGCCATACCAGGGGCTGTGGATCTCGCCATTGTGCTTGTCCCACACGATCGTGCTTTTTCAGTTATCCAGGAATGCGCGAACAAAGGGGTCAAGGGGGCTGTGCTTTTCACCGCGGGATACAAGGAGACCGGGACCGATGAGGGGATAGCCCTGGAAAAGGAACTCGTGCACGTGGCCCGGTCTGCGGGGATGCGTCTCCTCGGGCCGAACTGCATGGGGCTTTACTCTCCAAAGACAGGTCTTTCTAACTTCCCTCAACTTCCAAGGGAACCAGGGCCCGTATCCATCATTTCCCACAGTGGTTCACTGACCAATATTCTGGGAGTTATGGCCTCCAAAAAGGGAATCCGTTTCAGCAAGGTAGTAAGCCTGGGAAATGAATGCGACCTCACGAGTACGGATTTTTTAACCTACTTAGGAAATGATTCTGAGACACTGGTCATCGGAGCCTATCTGGAGGGAATTAAAGACGGTGTATCTTTTCTCAATGCCTTAAAAAATGCCTCGCTGAAGAAACCAGTGATTATATGGAAGCTGGGCTTGAATCCTGAGGGGTGCCGGGCAGCTGCCTCTCACACTGGGGCGTTAACTGCCCCACGGGAGATATGGAAAGGTGTGGTTGGACAAAGTGGGGCTCTACCAGTCGTGGGCTTCGAGGCATGGGTGGATGCCTTGATGGGCTTCGCTTTACTGCCCTCTCACTTAGGGGATCGCATGGCCATTATCTCTGGGCCTGGTGGGTTAGCTGTGTCCGCAGCCGAGGCCTGTGGTAATTCGGGGCTCAGGCTGGCAGAACTGTCAACCCAAACCCGTTCGACCCTGGCCACATTCGTCCCTCCAACAGGGACGAGTCTTCGCAACCCCATAGATTTGGGTCTCAGTTCAGCCCTAAAGATAGAAATATACGTACAGGCTGCTCGAGCAGCTGCTGCAGACCCTGGAGTGGATGCTGTGGTAATTGTGGGGAGAGGGCTGACCCCAGAGACCAATCTTCTCTACACAGAATCAATGATCCGGCTCAACAAAGAATCTAATAAGCCCTTTATTATGGTGAGCATCCCGGAGTTCGATCGGAGTCTTGCCCAAAGCTTTTGTGAGGCCGGGATCCCGTTTTTCGAAACGGCAGAGCGTGCCATGGGGACTTACGCACTTGTTCGCAGATATCAGCTCTGGCGGCAAAACAGGTCCCTTTAAAAACATGGGATCAGTGCTGATTTTTACCACTTCATTTTAGCATACGAAGGGTAATGAAGAAAGGCAATGGGATCACCCATGAAAGAAAATGTATGATCGTTTCTAAAATTGTAAAATTAAATCATGGGCAGTTTAGCGTCTTGCCCGGGACTATCATTGGCAACCTTCGCTGCAATGAGCTACTCTCGGAATTATAAAACGTTTCATTCCTATCACCTCCTTTCAGTGAACACCCACAGATTGATGTTCAAGCTTTGAGTTACACGTCATTTACCGAAATTTCTGATTGCTTACAAAATGTTGTCTCAACAGTGCACCTTGAGCACCCGCAAAAGCAGCCCTGTTGTGTTTTCAGGCGCTTATAAAAACCCTTGATACTACATGCACCAGCAAAAATTACTATCAGGATGCCAGTAAATTACCAATAGCCACTTAAGTAACAGCCTCATAAATCGCGAATAATCCGGACCATATCGCCACGATGTATTTCCCCTCCCTTGAGTACACGGCCAAATATTCCCTCTCGGGGCATGATGCAATCCCCGGAAAGATAGTAGATGGCACATTTCTTGTGACATTCCTTGCCGATCTGTGTAATCTTTACAATCGCTGAGTTTCCCAGGTGGATCAGGGTACCCACAGTAATCTTTTGCCAATTAATACCCGATGTGGCAATGTTTTCAGCATAGTCTCCAAAGGTGACATCGCAACCCTTTTTTTTCGACTCATCAATACTCTCGGAGGCAAGAAAACTCACCTGTCGGTGCCACGGGCCTGCGTGGGCATCCCCTTCAAGACCGTGATTCTGAATGAGAGTGGCTTGATCAATCTGAGCCTTTCGTGTCCCCTTTTTCTTGCTTATGGCAATGGAAACTATCTTCATTATCTCTTCTCTTTGTCGTCCGTAATTGCATCATTATGGTCCCGTGTACTAAAAAAATTAGAGCAGCGCATTTTAAACGCTCTTTTCCATCTCGAGTATTGTAGACAAAGTGATGGAATGGAGTTGATCATATATCGCCTTTGAGACATCTTTCCAGATGCAGCGGGTCAAACAGCTGCCAGACCTTCCGCATTCGCTGGGGTTTCCGATGCAACCGATAAGTTCAGTTCCGCCTTCGAGCGCTGTGACAATTTGCCCAACACTGATTTCCCCTGGTGGCCTTTTCAGCAAATGACCCCCTTTGGGCCCTCGTACACTCCTTATGAAATTGCCCTGCTTCAATGGGATAATAAGCTGTTCAAGGTACTTGACAGATATATCTTGACGGTTCGCAATTTCACCTAACCGTGTGGGCCCTTTCTTATAATGTTCTGCCAGGTCTAACATCATTCTTGCTCCATAACGACTTCTGGTTGATAGCCTCATTCGACGATTCCTCCATCAAACAAACTTGGTTGATCTTTAAATAAAGACAATACCCTGGTATCTTGCAATAACCAGGTGAAATGTATCAATTGCAAGTGCTGTATCTTCCAGCGTAATCGTGCCGCTTATGGAAATTAGGATAGCCCTCTTCGGTCTGACCAGTTGTCAAGGCCCTATTTATTATTTTAGATGGTTATATTTTATACTAATTTAATCTATAGTATTTTAATATAGATTAATAATTTCTTTTAATGATGTCAAGGGCAATTATTCCTTCACCTGCAAACGGGGGTTCATTTATTTAGACTTTTAAGGGGGTAAATCGTTTTTGTGGAATTACGAAATGAAATGTTGTATCGGCATTACAGATAATGCCCGGTGTGTTTTTCTTTTCACCACAGCTGCTTTTGCCTAAAACAGCCCGCCTGTCCGCCACAAAGACGGCGGACAGGTCTTGAAAAAAGAGATGGAGGGTATTCCATAGTATCTTAATTTTTGTCCATCAGCTTCAATATCTTGACGAGCATCTCATCCCTCCATGCACTCATTTCGCCTAACGACTTTTCGCTTACAATCTCCATATCTTTCGTGCCCTTTATCACTGCCTCAATGGCTGAAGGGGGTATAGAGGTCCACGTCTCCATTGTCTCCCACCTATAGCGGTATGATTGGGCGTAGTTCTTTAGGAAATTCTCGATCCCATTCCCGGCAATATGCATGCGCAGAAAAGGCCCTACAACAGGATCCCTCAGTCCCAATCCTCTGCAAAATGCCTTATCCACCTCTTCCGGGCTCGCGATACCCTTGTCAACGAGATCAATCGCCTCGCGCATCAACGCCGCCTGAAGCCTGTTTATAATATATCCTGGGACCTCCCGCCTGAGCACCACAGGGCTCTTGCCCATCCTTTCCATAAACTCGCGGGCTTCCTGAACTGTTGTGGAGGAGGTCTTCTCCCCGCCAGCGATCTCAACGATGGGTATAAGGTGCACAGGAAGTATCGGGTGCACAAGCACACAACGCTCAGGCCTTGTAGTCACCTTTTGGATATCGGTCATCAGTAATCCTGAAGCGCTGGAGGCCAATATTGCATGAGCTGGGGCAGCGGCATCCATTTCTTCAAATGCACGCTTCTTGATCTCATAGTTGTCAGGCACTGACTCCTGAACATAGTCTACATGGTCACATGCATCGGTAATATCGGTGGTTGTTTGTATCCTGTCTCTCCCAGCCTCAACACTTCCCTTTTGCACAATGCCTTGGGTTTCCAAAAACTTCAAATTAATCCGGATGTGCTTCATCGATTCATTGAGTATCTCCTGGCTTATATCATGCATGATCACATTAAGGCCTCGTGATAAAAAGATGGTCGCCCATCCCTGGCCCACCAGCCCAGCCCCCACGCAGGCAACTCTGCTTATTTCCATATGCCTTCCTTTCGTTGAATGATTTCGCTTTTCTTACTGCCTCCTTTTGAGTCCGAGAATTTTCCTGGCCTCTTGAGGAGTCGCCACATCCCTGCCATACTCCTTTGCAATCCTGACAATCCGTTCCACAAACTGGGCATTGGTCTTTGCGAGTTCACCCCTTCGATAGTAGATGTTATCCTCCATGCCCACCCTAATATGCCCATCTAAAATAAGTCCCATCATGCAGATGGGGAGGTGTGCCTTTCCGATTCCAATCACTGACCAGGTGGATCGCTCGGGGATATAGTCGAGGAGATGGATCAAGGATTTTGGGGTAGCAGGGATACCCCAGGGAGTACCGAGCACAAACTGGAAGTGAAGTGGATCGGTAAGGTAGCCTTCTTCCCTCATGCGCAGACAGGTGATCATCATCCCCACGTCGAAAATCTCAAGCTCCGGCTTCACCCCTTCTTCCCTCATACGAATGGCAGCGGCCTCGAGGAACTCGGGAGTATTAATAAAAACCGATCCTCCCAGGTTGATTGATCCCCCGTCAAAGGAGGCAAGTTCTGGCTCCAACTCCAACGGTGTGAGTCTCTCCTCGATATGGAGATTTCTTCCGGGGATGCCGCTTGTGGTGAGGCATAAAACCAAATCAGTCTTCTCCCGTAATGGCTCCACCACCTGCCTGAAAAGCCCAATATCCTGAGTGCCAAGGCCTGTGTTCGGATCTCTCACATGAATATGTACAATGGAGGCTCCCGCCGCCTCACACTCTGTGGCAGAGGTCACAATCTCCTCGGGCGTAATGGGGATATAGGGTGTTGCCTCACGGGTAATCCTGCTTCCAGTAATAGCTGCGGTAATGATGAGTTTTTCCATAATACCCCCTATTCTTTTCTCTTACATCCTATGAAGGCTTTAGAAGGAATCTGTGTATATCAATTAACCATCATTTTGATCTCACCATTTACGCCTTCTTCGTGAATATAGTCTTTCCTTTGGAAAAAAGCAAAACCTGTTTAATTTTAAAAGCAAAAGACACAGAAAAAGATGATGGATCAGGCATTCATTATTCATATTGACATAGGGAATGGTGAAGAATGGAGCCCTGAATCCATGCTTTTTCCATAATAGGTATTTCATGTCCGTATTTTCTACCTAATAATTCAGTCTTGACTTTTGTTTCCTTTCTGGCATCCTTACTAGTAAATAATTGAAATATTGCTAACATTTATTTTTGCCTTGGAGACACCCCTTAAAATGCCTGAATCTTTCTCCTGACAGAACAATGTTGTTCTATTAGGAGAAGATCAGAAGGTGCCAATCTGTTGAGTCTCAATGAAAGCAAGATTCAGACCCCCAGTACACACCTTGCTTAAATAAACCCTGAAAAATGTTTTTTAAAATATTGAAGAAAGAGGGGTCACACGGTTACCGTATCGATGATTTCATAGCAGCCTGAAAGTGCGGTTGAGATGACAAAACATTTTTTAAATTATCTCCCATGCCTGATTTTGTTACGGTTGTAGGGCCCTATACTATCACCGAATTAGACAGGGGCATTCAAGCCATCACCACTTATAAATACGATAAAGTAAAGGCAGGGTCAAGGTGGCTCTGCCTTTTGCTTGAAAATCACATATAGTGCAAAAAAATCTACAAGGGTGATTTTTTAACAAAGGGAGGTGTATCATGTTAAAAAAAGTAATACTTTTGTTGGGGATTCTTTTCATGGCGTCGTCCTTTGTGTATGCAGAAGAAAAATTCTCTATAGCAGGGCAGGTTACTTTTTCAGGGCATGAGAATATCTATATTTCTATTTATACAATCGAAAACTTCCCAAATTTCAAGAAGGCATTACCATCACCACCATTTTTTCAAAAAATTACGCCGAATCCTGAGCAGATAAAACTGGGCAGAGTTTCCTTCACATTTTCCAGAGTACCGAAAGGCACATACTGCATCGTTGCTTTTCAAGATGTCGATAACAATGGAAAGTTGCGTTGTACAACTTGGGGCGGCGTTGAAGAACCGATCTGCTTTTATAAGACATTCTCTGACCCACTGTGTCTAGGTACCTGGAATGATGTGAAATTTGAATTAGTGAGCGATATCACTGGGATTATCATGAAATTAGATTAGACTGTTTTAAAAAAGCAATGATCCCGTTATGAGAACATTGTAGGTAAAAATCAACTCGGCTCTCTTTGGTTACGTACAGTGGCACGCATCCTTTAAACAGAGGATGCTAAAAGATACTATACCATTTTTAATTCTAAAGACCTTCACCGACCCAACCATCATCCATACAAACACCTACGAACGACCCACACTGCATATTGCGTATATCCTTTTCTCTTGATTCACAGGCCTATTTCATCCTATACTTTCCGCTCAAAAAGGGAATTTAGCGTTGTTATAGGACACTCAGTGTGCTTGAAAGGAGGAAGTGCTATGTCGAGAGTAACAGCATTGCTGGGTAGTCAGTACCCTATCATTCAGGGCGCAATGGGGGTTATTTGCAATCCTGAGCTTGTTGCTGCTGTATCCGAAGCTGGTGGATTTGGCTTATTAGCTACTGCCTTTACAGAGGACCCAGAATTTTTGCGTAAACAAGTTACGGCGACTAAGCAGCTCACAAACAAACCGTTTGGTTCAAACGTCTTCGTAATGAATCCCTTAGCTGAAAAATTTGTGGAGATTTTAGCAGAAGAAGGGGTGAGAGTGGTAACTGTTTCTGGCGGTTCGCCCAAAGGGCTCATTCCGATCTTGCATGATTTAGGTATAAAAGTTATTGTTGTATCTCCAACAGTTGCGAGTGCAAAAGGTGCTGAGGCTTTAGGAGCCGATGCTGTCGTGGCAGAGGGGGCGGAATCAGGCGGAGTGCAGGGGTTTAAGGGCGTTTCCACCATGGTGCTTGTGCCCACAGTCGTTGATGCTGTGAAGATTCCAGTCATAGCAGCCGGTGGCATCGGAGATTCTCGTGGATATAAGGCTGCTTTGGCTCTTGGTGCTGAAGGAGTGCAAATGGGTACACGCTTTATTGCAACAAAGGAGTGTATCGCTCATTCTATCTATAAAACCACAATTCTTGATTCTGATGAAACAGGAACAGGCCTTGTGAATATGGGGCGATTCCAAATCCGTGCATTACGGACGAGCCTCATTGAAAGATTGATAAAGGGGGAAGAGTCTGCCCGCCCAGATTTTATCAGGCAAGTTATGGAGGATGCATGGATTAAGGGGAACTTGGAAATCGGCGTATTACCTGCCGGACAGGTGGCTGGTCTTGTCTCTGATATACCATCCGTGAAAGAGGTCATTAATGAAATAATACGTTAGCAAGGACGATGGGCTCAGGTTTTCGTTATTCACATCCACATAGCAAATGGTGAAGAGTTTAGCCCTGAGCCCACGCCTTTCTCGTCAAAGTATGATTAAAACAAGGGGAAGGCCTGACAGGTCTTCCCCAATTAATGTAATGAGATCAGTTAATTATTCAAACGAAGAAAAAATGTTACTCCCAACATGGAGATATGAATGCCTTTCGAGCAAATAAATGGAATGAAGATATATTACGAGATCCATGGCTCTGGTGATACCATCGTGCTTCTCCACCATGGTTTTGGCTGCACAAAAATATGGAAGGACATATACCCGCACTTAGTCGAAAAAGGGTACAGTGTAGTTATGTATGACAGAAGAGGGTATGGACAGTCAGAACGGGGTGCTAATTTTGAAGAATTTTATATAAGTGATACATTTCGTTCTGAGAGCGTTAAAGAGCTGGCAATGTTGAAGGAGCTTCTTGATATTGATTCTTTTCATATCATTGGTCAGTGTGAGGGAGGAGTCGTTGGAATAGACTATGCCGTCATGTATCCCCATCACGTTACCACGATTGCCGTTTCAAGTACCCAGTGTTACAGTAAAATGACTATGCGGGAACTTAACCGTTTGAAGTTTCCAAATCCATTTCACGATCTGAAGCCCGAGATTAAAAAAAAGCTGATTGATTGGCATGGAGAGGAGCATGCTGAAACGTTTTTTAATCAATTTCGTAAATATGGCGGGGCTTACGGCACAGGTTTCTTTGATCTGAGAGATGCATTACCATCGGTAACATGCCCTACTCTTGTACTATATCCCGACAGGAGTTTCCTCTTTGATGTTGAGCAGGCTGTCGCATTTTATCGCTGCCTTCCCAACGGAGAACTTGCAATCCTGCCAAACTGTGGCCACAACACCTACGAGCATCAGCCGAAAGAATATATCTCTTGCGTTTTGAATTTTTTAAAGAGACATAATTTTTAGGTTTTTTCTGGCGTTATTTCTAAAAGCACGCATTTATACAAAAACTGCTTCATCCCTCATGCGAGCCATGCACTTACCTATTTTAGAAACATTCGCCATTCCGCCATGCTCTCAAAAACAATTCTAAAGCGAAAACAAATGCTTGCTATGTGTACAAAACAATAGTACTTGATGGAGTGAGTAAATCATGAATTGACATGATTTTCCTTGGTTTTTACAATGAATATATGAAATGAATATCATATTTTTCGATGAGGCCTCGAAATGACGACAATAGCTCAAACTTTATTGGATATTGAAAAAGTGCAACAGGACATTCAAAGGCAATTAAGCAGTGGGAAGTTGCAACAATCAGCATTTATTGAAGATATTATGAATGTCATTCGTGTCTATCACTTTGAGCTTCTTGCACACACCAGTTTGGACGCTGCCAAAACAGAATTATCCAAAACTCCAAATCCCTTTCTTGTAAAATATCGCTCGTTGTCACGTAAGGAAGGAATGTACAAAGAGTATATCCGCTGGTTAAATATTGGTGGGGTATTCGTCGTATGCAACATTTTCGAAAAGTTTGTGAGAGAAACCCATAGACAGATCTTTAAGGATGAGAAAATAAAACATCTCAAAGATGCATATGAGCGCATTTTGCAAAGTAAGAATATCGATAATCCTACATTGCGCCGTATGGTAAGGGAGTTTAGTTTAATTCGTTTTATTCGTAACAGTTTTTACCACGGTGATACATATACCAATCCAAAAACCAAAACATTTGATTTAGGCGGCGAAACATATGAGCTTGAAGAGGGAAAATCAGTAAAACCCATACGGCTCATGACCGCCATTACTATATTTTGGCAGCACTACTCTAAAATAATATCCAGCCCATAGATACATACATTACGTGAATAAGGTCAGATTCGCCATAAAGACGACGGGCAAGTAATCGTGCGTTTGAAACAAGGTTACATCCAACGTTGCTCAGAATGTGTGATTCTACGCTTTCCTTTTTTCCTCAATCGCCTCTCCCCTCCCCCATGTATCATGAATGGATTTTCTTAATGACAGAGATAATATTTCCATCATCTCCATACCGCGTACAAAATTTAATAATACCCTACTTAAGCAAATAAGGAAAAGTGTTGATGTTTTAAAGAGCATACGTATACTTAAAGTTAATTCAATAATTTAAACGGAGAGACAACGAATGAAAAAATTGCATGACGGAATTGACGTAAGAGTACACACTCTGATACTGGCTATCATCACCCTCGTTCTTCTCTTTATCCAACCACTGGCTTTCGCCGACAATTACGCCCAGTTGAAAGGCTGCTGGAAGTGTCAAATAGATGGTGAACAGATTTCCCTGGAGTTCGAATCGCAAAAGAAGTTGCTTTATAACGGCGAGGCCTACAATTACCAGCTTGCCCCTGGAGTAATCCAGGTCCAAGAAGGGTACAGCTTGGTAAACTACTTTTTCAAGATGGAAGGAGACGTCCTCTTAGTACAATCACCAGACGGTTGGGTCATGCAGTGCAAGAGAGCAAAAAAACCACAGCAGGCTAAGACGAAACGAAAACTCCCCAAACCGTCAAAATACACTCGCCAACCGCAGTCAGGTGATCAGGGTTGGCCACCACCCTATATCCGTCCCCAGGGCAGAATCAATGAGCAAAACCCAGGTGTCCAGGCACTATTGTACAAATTTGCCGGGCGATGGGCTCATGTTACCAGCAATACTCTCACCAACCTGTTTCTCAAGCCCGATGGCACATATGAAGAAGCCTACGAGGCTGGCTACAGCGGAGTATTTAAAGACCAGGGCGGTTACCAGACCGGTCATTGGGGCGCAACCGGAGCGCAGCAGGGACGCGGCCGCTGGAAAGTGGCAGGCAGCTTACGGCAGGGCAAGCTCTTTTTAGTAGATCAAAACGGTAGGGAGAATGTATACACCTACCAAGTTCATAGCCGGGGAGGAGAGGTTTTCTGGGGTGAGTATTTCTTTAATGGTCGGCTCTATAGTGTCGAATACATCTACCGTTAGCACGCATTACTCATCAATTCCCCAGGTTTTGTAGCACATATTCCAACACCTGGTGGGCAAAATGCTTTCATCAAACTGCATGACGTGAGAGGCCTGTAAATAACTCCATAAAATAAGACATTGATGCGGAAATTGCTTAACGTTACGTAAGGCAGCAAATAAAAGGCTTTGCTGACATCACAGATGTTGAGTGGTTTGTATTTCTCTTCCAGTAGTTAGTGAAAAGGAATCCAGCTTTTTACTATTATTCAATCCATTGTATACATTGTAGAAGAGGGGATAACTATGTAAATAGACATGCATTACTATTGCATTTATGCTATGGCGCGTTTAGCTGGGCTGAAACCTGAAGCTGCCGAGATCATCGCCACGGCTTCACAGTATGTTGATGATGTAAGCTCAAGACGAAACAAAGTAGACAAAAATAATATCGTTCTTAAGAACGCATCCTCCCCCACCGCTAAGTATTTAGACAAGAAACTGGATAGTGTCTTTCGCAAATTTGGCTTTCAGGGTGGTCTATAGACTAATATTAGAAGGGCAATTATGAGTGATGGGGCTGAGATTTTATCTGGTGCCTTAGGTCATGGTGCCGTTTTGAATAAGCCGAGAGACGCCGTTAAAAAAAATATCTATCGCTTTTATCAAGCAGCTAGTCTATACCGATACTATGTACTTAGGGAGTTATTGCCGAAGCATAATCTGGCCGTGGTTTAGCTGTGAATTTTCGTCCACACTGAAACCATTATCTAAGGAACGTTGTGATCCGACATAAAGACGATGAGAAGAAAATGGTAGGGCCTGAAGCAACAGTCAAATGAATTGGTGATCGACTTTTGATATTAGATAAAATAAAAAGCGACACAAAGGACCGTGCTTCACTAACTAAAATGAAGGCTGTGTTCTTTGTGTATTCTCTGCGGTTTTTTTGATGCTTTCGATTACTCTCTCGAGCTACAAGACATAAGAAACCATGAATAAAAGAGCTTGGTCATCTCGGATCGTCGTGAGATATGTGCTACTCCAGATGCCAGCGTTGGTGCTACTGATTTTAATGCTGGCCCTAGTTCAGCGATGGGTGAGCCTTCCTGTGTGGTTTGTCTGGAGCCTTATTGCATTCTGGATTGCAAAAGATATAATCCTTTTTCCCTTTACGTGGCGTGCCTATGACCGTAGCCATAAGGGATCTGCAAACTCGATGATAGGACTACGAGGTATTGCTGAAAATCGACTGGCTCCCTCAGGGTACGTCCATGTCCACGGTGAGTTGTGGCATGCTGAGGTAGTGGAAAACAATTTGCCTATTGAAAAAGGAGAAAGTGTGCGGATTTATGGAAATCGTGGACTCACTCTGCTCGTGCATCGCGACAACAAAGAAAGGAACGGGGATAGTATCTCCATTCTCCCTACCTATCGTAAATGAATCGTCGACGTGCTAAATATTGGAATACATTCCTTCATTAGTAATCTATAATTCTATGTAATTGCAAATAGTTGTATTATATTGTTAAACTTTTAAATAAAATCAAACAACACACACTTTTGTGGTATTTTCCCACATGTGCACAGGTTCACCCAGTTGCAATGAGATTTTACTTGACAATACACCACTATTGCCTACTAATTAATATGAGGGGTATTCATTTTGAATAGCCGGTCCATACATACTATAATCGTAACCTTCAGGAGGGAATTGTAGAAATGAATCCATTCGGATCCATATGAAACGCCATGGACCATACACGATTATTGGTTATTTCTATTGCGTGTCACATTCCAAGGATTGACATTATCACCACAGCGTATGCTAGCGCTTAGTATTTCATTTATCCCTACAGGTTTTCCTTTTCAACCTCTCTTTGTAAAGCCTTCACAATATAGCGCAACTTTTTAATGAGACATTGTGCAAATCTCACCGCAATCGGCAAGGGTTTTGCTTTCGATAGCCCTTATTGTAGATTTACAAAAAGTAGAGTGGAGGATTTATTGCCATCTTTCAAGGCAATCATCATGAGAAAAGAGATCAAAATATGAAAATCCGCTCCTCACAGAATCCAGCTATTCTGTTGGGAGCCTTACGCATCATCTTAAGGGAGACGACTAGGAACATATATGAAAGGAGGTGATAGCATGGCAACCTATATCATATTAACCAGTTATACCCAAAAGGGCATAGAAAACATCAAGGAGAGTCCCACCCGTCTCGATACTGCCAAAAAAGTATTTCAGTCCATGGGGGCAGAGTTGAAGGAGTTTTACCTTGTGATGGGAAAGTACGACATGGTCGTCGTCGCTGAAGGCCCAGACGATGAAACAGCAGCTAAATTATCTCTTGCTATTGGTTCGACGGGTGCCGTCCGAACGGAGACCCTTCGGGCTTTCACAGAGGGCGAATACCGTAAGATTATCGCTGCTCTTCCCTGATCAGTTGTTTTACGCACACTTTTAGAAAACCCTAGTACGCCTCCCTTGAACATTACTGTTTGCGAAGTTGTTTACATGGCAAGTATTTTATCTTTATCATGTAAGAAAATAGTGTGTAACGAAACCTAAAAGGGGGTGAGGTAATGATCGTTAAAGAAATAGATCTTTTTAAAGGGATTGATCCCACAATAATGGAAGAAATAGTCAATATTTGCTCTGAACAGAAGCATACGAAGGATTCAGTGCTATTTAAGAAGGGGGATGTAGCTGACTGTCTCTATATTCTGGAGGAGGGAAATATTAAGCTGGTAATAGAAAATGGGGGTAGTATAACCCATAGTTTAATAGATCCAGGCGAAGTATTCGGATGGGCGAGCATGCTTGAATCCGGGCTCCGTACTGCCTCTGGTGTCTGTGCTACAGATTTAAAGGTGGTGAAAATCGAAAAAGAGAAATTAGATGCAATATTTAATCTTCACCCTGAGGTAGGCCTTATAGTTCTCAAGCGACTGGCAGGAGTAATTTCTGAAAGGCTCTCAAATGCGTACCGAGATCTCTTATCCGCCAGAGGGCGCGATACCACTCCTTCTTATGGTTAAAAAAATTCTGTAAATGTGGTGTCAAAACCTATTAACTATAATACAGGATCAGATTCCCCAGAAGCAACGAATATTGGGTAAACGCAGTGCGAGGTGGAAATTGTGGGCCTGAACAAACGCCTGATCAGGTGGGCACCTGTCGGTTTATTACCTTTATCGCAGGGATTGACGGGCTCTTTCTTGCCGGAGCAGGGACCATGGGCGGCGGTGTAATGACCTGCATTGAATCTGGCATTCGAGCGTCGTGTAAGGCGGAAAACTATCTGAAGTATTGATTTACAGTTCCGCCAATTAATGCAATGATGGTTGACATTCATAAGAGGATCACGTCTCCTTTCCGAGTCCTTCTGGATTTAAAAGAGCGAACCTGCCGAGAAAGGATGAACAATGATAACGGTGAAGAAAATTGACGATCGCACTTTCGAGGTTGCCGTAGCTGGCCCAACAGCCACGACTCATAGGGTTACCGTCGATCCTGCATATCATGAAAAGCTTACCAGTGGTCACATCTCAGCTGAGAAATTGGTAGAGAAATCATTTGAATTTCTCCTTAAGCGCGAAAGCAATACCAATATTCTGAGAACCTTCGCGCTTCAGGTTATTGGCCGGTATTTTCCGGAATACGAAACTACAATACGTAAGATGCTCAAATAAAACGTTGGTGGGCTGTCTTCTGGGGTTGAATCATGAATTTGGGATCAAATCACCTCCCTTCACCTCTCGAGTATCGTTAATGGATTGTTGAAACATTTGTTATTATGTAAGTATATGACATCGATACTTCAACCTGAGGGTGCTGGCGAATCACAACATATTCAAGATAAGCCTCTCCTTACCTCCGAAGTAAAAGTTTCTTTATAATGAAACTCTCTTAGGAAATAGCAATGTCTTACAAGGTAGTCAAATATCGCATTATGGGCGACCGGTCCCTCATTGTCGAGTTAGGGGATAAAATCAGCCCTGAGATAAATCGACGGGTACGGAAGTTGGACATAGCGCTTACGCAAAACCCCATAGAAGGACTGGTTGAAACGATCCCTGCCTACCGATCCCTCCTCATCATTTATGATCCGCTCAAGATACATGTTACTTGGTTAAAACAACGGATAGAAGATTGTCAAGAAAAGATACAGGACATTCATATCCCCGAGCCCAAAACTATGAAAATTCCTGTTGTCTACGGTGGTGATTATGGGCCTGACCTGAAATGGGTAGCTCAGTATCATAAGATGAGCATTGAGAAAGTAATACACCTTCATACAGAAACTATCTATCAGGTCTATATGATCGGTTTCACGCCCGGACATCCTTATATGGCGGAACTCCCAAGGACACTTATCACGCCACGCAGAGAAACCCCACGGACGAATGTTATCCGCGGATCTGTGGCAATTGGCAAAAATCAAACGGTTATATATCCAGTTGAAAGCCCGGGAGGATTGCACATTCTTGGTCGAACTCCATTGACGCTATTCGATCCATCCAAATCACCGCCCGCACTCCTTGAAATGGGTGATTTGGTGAAATTCTTCTCAATAGACAAGGAGGAGTTCAAACAGTGGCAGCAGTAGAAACATTTAAGGTAGTGGCACCTGGTCCACTCACAACTGTGCAAGACAATGGAAGGTTCGGCTATGGAAGATATGGTGTTCCGCCTAGCGGGGCGCTGGACATCTTCTCCCTGAGGATAGCAAATTTACTTGTGGGCAACCCTGAGAATGAGGCATGTCTGGAAATCACCCTTTTTGGGTTGAAGCTTAAGATCCTTACAGATATAGCTATCGCTATCGCTGGTGCTGACCTTCAGGCCTATTGCAATGATAAATCTCTGAATATGTGTACGTCTTACAGGCTAAAAAAAGGGAGTGTTCTTTCATTTCAAGGAATCAGGGGCGGGTGTCGCTCATACCTTGCCGTAGGAGGGGGATTATACCTGCCTGAAGTTATGGGCAGCAGATCAACAAATCTCTCCTCTGGACTCGGTGGTCTGGAGGGAAGACCCCTCCAAAAAGGGGATATTCTTTTTACTATTTCGCCTCACCTTCACCTCAATACAGGAGGAAATAAGTTTCCTCAAACTTGGATTCCTCTTTACAGAAATGAGTGGAGTTTAAGGGTAATCTTCGGGCCCCAAGATGATCAATTCACCCAAAAAGCGAAAAAGACCTTTATCAACTCCCCCTACTATGTAAGTCCTCATTCCGACCGCATGGGTATTAGGTTGACCGGGCCAATCATTGAGAGAAATCCTGAATTAGATGAGTCTATAATCTCCGAAGGGGTGATCCCTGGGACCATTCAAGTACCAGGGGATGCTCAGCCAATTATCATCTTAGCTGAGATAGTCACCGGAGGTTACAGAAAAATCGCCACCGTCATCTCAGCTGATCTGCCAAAAGCAGGACAGATAAAACCTGGAGATACAGTGAAATTTAAACAGGTATCTTTGAATATGGCATATGAGGCCCTAGAGGAGATGGAAAAAACGATTAAAAAATTCAGAGCATCCACCTGAACACAATCAACGGTTTGGGTTGAATAAGGCCATAAGAGATCAGGGAGTAAACAGAGAATATCCCTGCACCACAAAGTGGAATAGCTGTAACAAAGAAAACCTAATTAAGGCTGACTGCTGGTTGCCGTAGAAACCCGGTCTCATCTATATCTTCAAGTTCATTGGACATAGGCTCATCAGGTACCAGCCCAACCTTGAGTGCCTCATCGATCCATTCAACAGGCACAAAGGTCATGGCATTGTATACATCCTCAGGCAGTTCCTCAAGATCTTGCTCGTTTCGCTTCGGTAGGATTACCGTAGTGAGTCCTGCACGGTGAGCTGCCAATACCTTCATCTTGATACCGCCCACAGGCAACATTCGGCCACGCAGCGTTACTTCACCTGTCATACCGACATCACTCCGGACCGGTCTCCCGCTCAACAAGCTGGCCATTGCCATTAATATGGCCACGCCTGCTGATGGCCCATCCTTGGGAATAGCGCCTGCCGGTACATGGACATGGATGTCAGTCTGATCAAAAAAGACTGGGTCAAAACCCAGCTGTCCTGCCTTGGAGCGTGTATAACTGTATGCGATTTGTGCACTTTCACGCATTACGTCACCTAATTGGCCGGTAATGGTCAGTTTTCCCCCGCCCTTCATGCATGTCACCTCAATAAAGAGTATATCGCCGCCAACAGGTGTTACTGATAGCCCTGTTGCAATTCCAGGCATTTGCACTGACTCCGAGGACTCAAAATCGAATCTCTCTTTTTTCAGGTACTCACGAACTATCTCTGGAGTAATTTCAACATGATTTATCTCCTGTGAAGCGATTTTCACTGCGCATTTCCGGCAGATGCTGCCGATCTCACGCTCCAGGTTGCGCACACCGGCCTCACGGGTATAATCATGTATAATCTTTTTGAGGGCTGCGTCTGTAAAATCAATTTCTTCTGGTTTGAGGCCGTTTGACTTTATCTGACGGGGCAGTAAAAACTTTTTTGCAATATAGGCCTTCTCGTATTCTGTATAGCCGTCCAACTGAATAATCTCCATACGGTCGCGCAGTGGTGCCGGGATGGTCTCTAACTGGTTAGCAGTGGTAATAAAGATCACATCGCTCAAGTCGAAATCCACATCCAGGTAGTGATCACGAAAGGCATGGTTCTGTGCCGGATCAAGCACCTCTAATAAGGCACTGCTCGGATCGCCACGCCAGTCATTCCCTACCTTATCTACTTCGTCGAGCATGAAAACCGGATTGCGTGTACCTGCCCGTTTAATTGCCTGAATAATGCGGCCCGGCATGGCGCCGATATAGGTACGGCGGTGTCCTCGAATTTCCGCTTCATCCCGCATCCCACCGAGGCTCATGTGGGTAAACTTTCTGCCCAGGGCTCGGGCAATGCTCTGCCCCAGGCTCGTCTTGCCAACGCCAGGAGGGCCGGCAAAGCAAAGAATAGCACCCATTGCCTCGCTAACTGCGACCTCCTCTCCCGGATTTGTTTCTACACCACGATCCTTGACCAGCTTACGAACACCAAGATATTCGATGATACGATCCTTGACTTCCTGAAGATCATAGTGATCCTCATCTAGTATTGTTCTGGCGTGTGTGATATCCAGTTGATCTTTGCTTTTCACATTCCAGGGGAGTTCCAGCAGCCAGTCAAGATAGGTCTTTATAACTGAATACTCGGGTGACTGCGGAGACATTCCTTCAAGTCGATTCAGCTCACGTTGTGCCTCTTTTTTGGCTTCTTCAGGGAGTTCAGCAGAATCGAGCTTCTCTGTATATTCGGCAAAGGCGGTTTGTTGCCCTTCACTCCCCTCTCCGAGTTCCTTTTGAATTGCCTTAAGCTGCTGGCGCAGATAAAATTCTCGTTGGGCCTTGTCAATTTCTTCACGTGCCTCTGTCTGGATCTTTTGACCAAGGCTTAGAACCTCTTTCTCGTGAGATAAGCGCGAGATGAGAGCCCGCAATTTATCCTTTACATGGTCCATTTCCAGAATCTCCTGGCCTTTCTCTATATCCAAGTGCGCATTCGCTGCTACTAGATAGGTCAAGTAACGAGGATCATGCACCTGATCCAGGAATTGGCCTACCTCGTCGGGCAGGTTAGGTGACAAGGAAATAACCTCTTTTGCCAAATCTCTCAAACTTCGTTGCAGTGCATCAAGCTCAAGATTTGGATCAACAACATCAGGCATCAATGCAATCTGGGCACGCATATATGGCTCAGTGCCCAACCAGCGTTCAATACGGAATCGTTCAAGGCCTTGAATAATCACCTGCATGGTGTTATCAGGTGTGCGAACTACATTGAAGATTCTCGCTGCCGTACCAATTTCATGAATCTGTTCGGGCAGAGGCTCTTCGATGGAGGCATCTTTTATAGCCACAAGGCCAACAATATGATCTCCTTGTAAGGCATCTTCCACCAATTTCACTGACCGTGGAATTCCAACGGCCAAGGGCAGTATTGAGAAGGGATAGGCTACAGTGTTCCGCAATGGTAAAATTGGCAAAACATTGGGTATGGAAGCCACGGACTGATCGAGCTCTTCTGGTTTGATAAATTTTTTCATAGTTAGCAAATCCTCACGGTTACTCGTTTTTATGTATAATATTCATTTAAATAAGAAGATATCTTTAATCGAAACGGTTTATCATTGTTTCGCTGCACATCTTTTCAATGCTGCAGCGGTATATAAAAAATAGTCATTGTTTCCCATCTTTTCAAGTACCAGCAGGCCATATAGATAAATGGGATCAGAGCCACACAGAAAAAAGTTTCATTAGGTATCCTGACTTCTGGTTCTTCCCCATTTTTTAGGGAAGCCTTCTTACTTGACATTTCACCTAAATTATAAGAAAAATCCATTCAATGGTGAAAAGAATGCATTTGAATCATCAAGGGGTAGTCTATTTTTATTGCATGTTAATATCCAGTGAGGTAACTCAGATATAAATTTAGGAGATTACAAAGATGAGAATTAACCATTCCATAAAAATTCTTGGAACCTTATTTTTACTAATAATCATGTATGTCTTTGCTTGCGCGCCTGCAATCCAAAAACCTGTAACCCAAGCTAGAAAGCCGGAAAAATACAGGACAGTGCTTTGCAAAGACCTTGAAAAAAGGGAAAAATCTGCTTACCCTGTTCATATAACTGACAGATTTATAAAAGGAGACGGGAAAAAGGTTTATGTTTTTAGGGAATGGTTTGATCTTGTTCCGCATGCTGAGTACACGCGCAGATATGAATGGTATAATCCAGGTGGTCAGATATATGCTTCGAGTGGTGGGAAATGGACTCCTACAAAAACTCATTGGAAAACGTGGGGGTCGCTGAAGTTAGACCGCAAGTATAACATGCCAAGCGGGTTATGGTCAGTTAAGGTGTATGTCAATAACGAGTTCATAGGCGCGGAAAAATTCTTAATTGCAGAAAATGAAGCAGAATTGGCAAAATTGGCAGTTAAAGTTGACACCAAAGATTACTCAAAGCAAGAAAAAGACCAAAAGGTAGCAAGTATTGAAAAACCAAAAATTATAATAAAAGGTGAGAGAGTAAAGATTGGAATCATAGAATTTCAGAGTCTCAATGAGGAAGCCAAGAAAGATAACTTAGGAAAAATTGTCTCTGAGATGTTAACC
>Ga0180438_10004638_pt1 | contig 19652 bp, 6 predicted proteins | sample SS_ome_12_FD_132455 | JGI IMG/M metagenome (GOLD analysis project Ga0180438, IMG submission 132455) | Hypersaline lake sediment archaeal communities from the Salton Sea, California, USA - SS_3_D_2 metaG | ecosystem: Environmental > Aquatic > Non-marine Saline and Alkaline > Hypersaline >... | reverse complement strand
GATCGTGAACGTGATCCGCAGCGCCTTGCCCGCCTCGCCGCCCGCCTTCGCCCGCGGGAACGGCGTGGCCGTCAGCGTGTGCTTGCCCGGCCCGAGCCGCCACGCCGAGTAGTCCCCCTTCGTGTCGCCCGCCAACGCGAACGGCGCGGTGCTCTCGGTCTTGCCGCTCTGTCCGTCGACGACGAACACGACGCTGCCGACCTTGCCGGCCACCTCCGCGCGAACGTTGAGCTGTCCGCCGTCGGTCTTGTGGTTCACCGTCGCCCCGTTCGTCAGAGGGCGAATGTCACGGTCCGTGGCGGCGTCGACCAAGACGAACCCCGTCACCTCGCCGCCCGCCGCGGCCGCGACGGCACAACCCAGACACAAAGCGAATGCACCGGCAATCTGCCTCATGGAGTGGTCTCCTGTGGATGGTTGACCGGCCCGTGCGGCATGGCGACTCGCCGGTCCTCTGTGATGCTGCTGTGTCGTTTCATGCTCTATCCAGCGACTGCCTTGTTCCAGCGGAAGGAGCCTTCCTCGACGGCCTCTGCCGCCCCTCCGGGGCTCTTTCATATATAGGGTTTGCCACCGGGGGCTTCCGCCCCCGGCTATTTCCTGCCGCCCCTCCGGGGCTCCGGAGGCGGGCATGCCGGCCGTCGCTAGTGTTCCGTCAACATCGAACTCTCGGATTCGCTTTCTTGCTGTGGGTGGCACAACTCTCTGAGTTGTGACGGCTAACAGGCCGAAGAACACAACTCGGAGAGTTGTGCCACCCGAAGAATCAGCCTCGACGGAGCACTAGTGCTCTGTGGCCGATCGTCCTTGTGGTCGGCTGTCCGCCTGATCGGGAACCAATATGGCCGGGATGCTAACTCTCGAAGTACACTCCGCCGGCCTCGAGGGCCTTTCGCAGTTGCGGATAGGGCAGCTCCCGCGTGCCGCACTTGCGTGCCGCGCAGAGCGCCGCGGCCGTGCCGGCGGCCTGGCCCTGGCCCATGCAGCAGACCGTGTTCCGCGTGGACATGTGCGCCCGACGGTCCGAGGTGATCAGCATTCCCGCGGCCAGCAGGTTGTCCACCTTCGCCACGCGAAGCGCCCGGTAGGGCACGCCGTAGGTCCCGCCGTTGGCGATCTGGATCCGCGGGGCCGAGTCGTGGAAACCGTACGCCATCACGTCGTCGTCGAAGTGCTTCCCGTCGGCCACGTCGTCGTGCGTGATGTCGTAGTCGCACACGATCCGCCGACCGCGGCGGATGCACAGCGAGGGGCTCGTCCGCGCGATGAACGCCTTCTCGCAGCCGGGCACGTGACGCCGGAACAGCTCGATCGCCTTCGCCTGACGCCTTCGAAGCTCCAGCTCCGCCTCCGCCACCGCGTCGCGGTCGGTCGGGCTGACGCGCATCCTGAAGTTCAGCTTGATGAACATGAAGTAGTTGTCGTGGACGGTCGTCGTCACCGACGACATGCCGATCTTCCTGGCCTCGTCGCGGAAGGCGTCGGGCAGCTTCCTGGCGTTGGCCTGCACGCGGACGATCCGCCCCGCCTGCCCGCTTCGCAGTCCCTCGGCGTACTGCGTGAGGGCCCCGTGCGAGTTCATGAACTCGTGGTACTTCTCCACGCTCACGTTCGCCACGCCGATGCTGTTGGCCACCGCGTAGTCGTTCGGCTCGGTGTAGTCGGCCCCCGCCGCCGCCGCCAGGTCCCCGTAGGCCGTGCAGTCCACGAACGACTGCGCGCAGACCGCCTCGCGACCGGCGCGGCTTTCCGTGATCGCCCCGACAACGCGCGAGCCGTCCATGATCGCGCCGGCCAGGAACGTGTTCACGCAGACGAACACGCCGGCCTCGGCGAGCATCTCGAAGGCCACCAGCTTGTAGATCTCCGTGTCGATGGCGGTGCAGACCGAGTCGTAGTCGTACCCCTTGGTCATCTCGGCGTGCCCGCTCGTCCCGCCCACCTTCGCCAGCCGATCGACGATCTCCTGCGCGATCCCGCGGACGACCTGGCGTTTCTTGACGCCCGGGAAGGCCTTCCACAGGTTGTAGAAGCTGTGCAGGGCCGTCCCGCCCTCGACGACCGTCCCGCCGGGGTAGCCCTTCCGCTCGATCAGGATCGTCTTGGCGCCCTGACGGGCCGCCGCCAACGCGGCCACCACGCCCGCCGTGCCCGCCCCCGCCACGACGACGCCGTACTCCCGGATCGGCAGCTTCCGGGCCGGCTCCTCGTAGTGCCTCGCCGCCTCGCCCCCCGACCCGCCTGCCGCGCCGTCCGCGAGGCCCGCCGGCCCGCCGATTGAAAGCATCACCACGCCTTTCGAGAATTCCCTGCGATCCATGGTCCTCTCCTCGTTCCGCCCGTCGCGGCCGCCGCGCGGGCCGCCGAATGATGACGCGCAAGCTGCCAAGATGCAAGGCGGTCGCGGCGAAGACCCTCCACACGCCAAAGACGCCTCGGCGCCGCGCCCGTTCCGGGCAGGGCCGATCTCGCGCCGGCCTCGCGGCAGGGCGAGAAAGGCGCCTGGCACAAGCGGGGAGGGGGGCACTATAGTACTCCTCGAACCGCCCGGCGCCGGAGCCGGGCAGGTCAGTCCGCCAAGCCCGGCAACGGCAGCCATGCGTGGATGGACGATTTGTCTTTTGAAGGGAGCGCGTTATGAACGGGCACTTAAGGGGCGGGGCGATCTCGCGGCGGCGGTTTCTCTCGGGCTGCGCGGCCTGTGCGGGCTGCGCCGCGAGCGGCGCGCTGCCGGGCGCGCGTGCGGCCGCGCCGGAGGCACCCGCGGCGGGCACGTGCAAGATCCGGGTGGTCTTCTGCGAGGCGGTGAACGACAGGCCGATCTGGCCCAACATCGGCTACGACTTCGACGCCCGCCGCAAGCAGGTTCTCGACGCGCTGAGGCGGGGCTGCCCGGGCATTGAGTTTCTCCCCGTCCGTACCGTGGATAATCCCAAGCACGTCGCGGAGGTGCTCAAGGGCACGGCGGAGGTGGACGGCTACGTCGTGTGCGTCCAGGGCCTCGGCTGGCGGAACGACATCTACGGGCTGTGTACGACGGGCAAGCCGTCACTGCTGGTGGACAACCTCTTCGGCGGCTCGGGCAGGTTCCTGACGCAGATCACCCGGATCATGAAGTCGGGCAAGCCCGTGGACTGGGTCAGTTCGTCGGATGACCGGGACATCGCCGCGTCGGCCCGCCGGTTCGGCCTGCTCGCGAAGGGCAAGGGCCCGGCGGAGGTGGCCGCGGCGCTGCGGGCGACTCGGCGAAAGGGCACGCCGACGATCACGGACTTCTCCTGCAAGGACGACCCGGTCGGGCAGGGCGACCTGGGCAAGGCGCTCGGGCGACTGGGCAAGGCGAAGCTCCTCGTGGTGGGCGGCGGCTGGGGCGGCGATCGCTTCCGCCGGGCTGCCGAGAAGCTCGTCGGCCTGAAGTTCATTCCCCTCGGCTTCAAGGAGCTGGCAGACGCGTATGACCGGGCCGACCCGGACGCCGCCCGGGCCTTCGCCGACCGCTGGATCCGCCGGGCCGAGAAGGTCGTCGAGCCCCAACGCGACGAGATCGTCCGGTCCGGGGCGATGTACCTCGCCATGAAGAGCCTGATCGACAAGCACGGGGCGATGGGCATCAGCGTCAACTGCCTCTCGGGGGTCTACGGGGGCCACCTGAAGGCCTATCCCTGCCTGGGCTTCAGTCAACTGAACAACGACGGAATGGTCGGCGGCTGCGAGTCGGACCAGATGTCCGCGCTGACCATGGCGACGGTGGGCGAGATCGTCAAGAGGCCCGGCTTCATCTCCGATCCGGTCATCGACACGTCGAAGAAGCAGATCATCTACGCCCACTGCGTGGCCACGACCAGGCCGTTCGGGCCGGACGGGTCGGCCAACCCGTACCGCATCCGCGACCATTCCGAAGACCGCAAGGGCGCCGCCCTCCAGTCGCTGCTTCCCGCCGGCTACATGACCACGACGCTGGAGATCAACCCGCAGTCCCGGCAGGTGCTGATGCATCAGGCCCGGACGGCCGGAAACAACGACAGCGACCTCGCCTGCCGCACGAAGCTCGAGGCCGTCGTCACCGGCGACATCGAGAAGCTGACGGAAGGCTGGCAGATGGGCTGGCACCGCGTGACGTTCTACGGCGACCTGAAGCCTCACGTCACCGAGCTGTGCGCCCGGCTGAAGCTCGAGCGGATCGAGGAGGCCTGAGAGAAAAGGCGGGCAGAGGCAGCGATGTCGCGTTGAACGAGCAGTCCCGCCGCCGCTTGCCCGCTCCCATGAAGGCTCCTTGTCCACAGACCTGCCGTCTATCGTTTTTTGCGGGTGGGTGGGGGGAGTTGCGGGAAGGCGGGCAGGCGCGCGGTGGCGGAATGACTCCCAAGAGCTCTCGATCAAGTCCGGTGGCCGGAGTCACCAGTCAGCCGGCTTCCCTTGGCAGCACCGACGCCTTGTGAGCAACCGGGTCCTCCTGCGTCGGGTAGAAGATGAACTTGCTTATTTCGGGATTCCTGGTACAATCTTTATCGATGCCGATGGTGGTGATCGGTCGGAGGCCATTCGGGAGACTCCGGTTGTCAGATCCTGCGACCCGTCCCGTAAGTGCGGTGGGTTGTCTCGATGCCACAGCAGCGTAGAGCTTCGGCCGTTTGTTCGCTTCCGCCCAAGCTTTCCCCCAAGTTCTCGCACGGCGAGACCAGACTGCGCGGGTTCGGATGCGACAGGGACTCCGGGACGGAAGGCAGGCAAGGGACGAGGATAAGGAGGTAGGCCATGGCATGCAGATGGTCAGAGAGTCTTTCTGCGCTAGCTGTCGCACTGGCCCTCGCAGCGCCGGGCACGCTGCTCGGGGCCAACGACGTGTGGATCGGGGCCGTCAGCGGGAGTTTCGGCGACGACACTCGCTGGGTAGACGGTACCGCGCCGACGGCCACGGACTCGGCTACGTTCAACGCCGCGGGCACGCTCAGCGTTCTGTTCGACTACGACCCGGTCAACCGGGGCCTCTGCGTGCAGGGAGCCGGCGTGGACGTGACGTTCCACGGGGACGGCGGCGCGAGGGTGTACAGCTTGGTCGACCTGGGCGGACCTCAGGATGTCAAGGTCCTCGACGACGCCACGCTGACACTGGGCATGGTCGGCGCGCCGCTGGACCTGTCGGCGGGCGGCGAGCTGAGGCTCGACGCCGGCGGGACGCTCGGTGTCGTCGAAGGCAGCAGCGTATCGGCCGGCGACGTGCTGGTGGGCACGGGGGGCGCAAGCGGCGGCACGATCACGATGACCGGGGCCGGCTCCCAGATCACGCAGACGGGCGCGGCGGCATTGACGCTGGGCGCCGCCTCCGGCAGCCCGGGGGAGCTGCACGTGGACAGCAACGGCGTGTTCACGACGGGGACCGGCACGACGACCGTCAACGGAACCGGCCTGATCGAGATCGACGGCGGCACGTTCCACGCCAACGGTGACGTGGACATCGCCGGGGGAACACTGGTCCGCAGCGAAAACGGGACCTTCGCCCCAGCCGCCGGAACCACCGTCACGATCACCAGCGGCGGGGGGTACCTTGGCAGTGCCACCATTGCGGGGGACTACCTTCTGAACACGGCGGCCACGATCGAAGTGACCGGCTCGTCCAAATTCGAGGCAACGACAGGAAACGTGAGCATCGCCGGCGGCGGGTGGTTCGACGTGACCACCAACGGCCTGCTGTCGTCGAAGGGCGATCTGAGCCTCGGCACGGTCGACGGCAACGGCATGCTGACGGTCACCACCGGCGGCGACGTGACCAGCGGGCTTGCCTTCCTGGGGAGGGATGCCGGTTCCGCCGGCTCGGCGACGGTCGACGCGGCCGGCTCGACTCTGACAAGCCCGGATCCGCTGTACGTCGGGAGCTGGGGCACGGGCACGCTGAGTATCACCAACGGCGGGGCCGTCTCCAACGGCAACGGGCATGTCGGCGCCAATGCCGGCTCCCACGGCACGGCCACCGTAAGCGGGGATGGATCGACCTGGACTAACGCGGGGATCTTGACCGTTGGCAACCACGGCGCCGGCACACTGATGATCGAGGGCGGCGGGGACGTGTCGAACACGGAGAGCTACATCGCGAACGACGGCGGGGCGATCGGCTCGGCGACCGTCGACGGATCGGGCTCGACGTGGGCCAGCTCGGTTTTCCTTCGTGTTGGCAACCACGGCAACGGCACTTTGGCGATCACCAACGGGGGAGTCGTCTCGGACGGCGAGGGCTGCATCGGCTTCGGGGCGGACTCCAACGGTTCGGTGACGGTGGACGGGGCGGGGGCAACGTGGGCCAGCAGCGGGTCACTGCACGTCGGGGACAGCGGAAACGGGCTGCTGTCCGTCTCCGGCGGGGGGACCGTCACCAACGGGCACGGCTACCTCGGAACGGCCGCGGATGCCGAGGGGATCGCCACGGTGGACGGTGTCGGCTCGACATGGGCCAGCGTGGGGAACCTGATCGTCGGCGGCGAGGGCCGCGGCGAACTGAAGGTCACTAACGGCGGGGCCGTCAGCAACGGCGCGGCGAGCGTGGGCCAGCAGGCAGGGTCCGACAGCTCCGCAACGGTCAGCGGCGCCGGCTCGACGTGGACCAATACGTCCGTTCTCTCCGTGGGCGGGTTGGGGACCGGCAGCCTGAGGGTGATCGAGGGCGGAGCCGTCTCCAGTGCCGGCGGCAAGGTCGGCAACGCCGTCGGCTCGACGGGCCTGGCGACGGTGGACGGCGCCGGCTCCACTTGGCCGTGCTCGGATCTCCTGTATGTAGGCCTCCAGGGCGACGGCACGTTGGCGATCAGCGGCGGCGGGGGCGTCTCGTGTGTCGGCGGGGTGGTCGGGCACGGGCCCGAGAGCACAGGCTCGGCCTCTGTGGAGGGCGCGGGCTCGACATGGGATAGCTCCAGCTACCTCTACGTGGGTGACATCGGCCAGGGCAAGTTGACCATCGCCGATGGCGGGGACGTCTCCAACATCGATGCCCGCGTGGGCCATCAGGGCGGGTCCGAGGGTTCGGTGACCGTCAGCGACACCGGCTCGACGTGGATCAACTCGAGCGCTCTGACTGTCGGCTATTCCGGCGTCGGCGCCCTGAGCATTGTCGGCGGCGGGGACGTCTCAAACACGGATGGGGTCATCGGTTTCGACGCCGGCTCCGACGGCTCCGTGGTCGTGGACGGCGCCGGCTCGACCTGGTTCTGCCTGGGGGGCTTCCTGCGGGTCGGCTCGTCGGGCAGCGGCTCCCTGCACGTCTCGAACGGTGGGATGGTTTCGACGGGCTCGCACAGCGTCGTGGGCAGTTCGTCGGGCTCCGTCGGGGCCGCGACGGTGGACGGGAACGGCTCGACCTGGACGAACCTACTCGGCCTGACCGTCGGTGAATTCGGCGACGGCGCTCTGGACATCACGGGCGGCGGGAGCGTCACGAACAAGACCGGCTTCATCGGCGGGTCCGCTTCCGCCCACGGGGCCGTGACCGTCAGCGGCACGGGCTCGACGTGGGCCAACACGGACGAACTGTACGTGGGCGTCAATGGCATCGGGGCACTGGAGATCACCGACGGCGGGGCCGTGTCGAACACGGAGGGCCACATCGGCCGGTATGGGGACTCCAACGGGTCGGTGGCCGTGGACGGCAGCGGGTCGACGTGGACGAACCTCGGCGGGCCGACGGTCGGCTACGATGGCCAGGGCTCGTTGGAGGTGACGGGTGGGGGGACTGTCTCCAGCTTGTACGGCGTAATCGGCAGGTCGGCCGGGGCGCACGGGACGGCGAGGGTCGCGGGGGCTGGTTCGGCGTGGAACCATACAGGCTCTGGCATGATCGTCGGGAACTACGGCACGGGCGTGCTGGAAATCGTCGACGGCGGTGAAGTCACCGGCCCGTACGCTCTCGTGGGCAACGAAGCGGATTCCAACGGTCTGGTGACGGTGAACGGCGGTGGCTCAAGCTGGTCGGAGAGTTCTCTGGTTGTGGGTGAGGCAGGCACAGGGGCGCTGCACATCGCCAACGGGGGGGGCGTGGCGAGCGGCGGCGCCATCGTCGGCGCCGACGCCGGCTCCCAAGGCCTCGTGATCGTCAGCGGACCGGGTTCGGACTGGCAGTGCGCGGACGACCTGCACATCGGCGAGGCCGGCGAAGGGACGCTGGAGATCACCGGCGGCGGCACCGCGACCGTGGAGGACTCCGTCACCATGGGCAGCGAGGCATCCGGCCGGGGAACCGTGACGGTGGACGGCAACGGCTCGGCGTGGGACTGCGCAGGGTCCCTCTACGTTGCGAGCGGCGGCTTCGGCTCGCTGGCGATCACCAACGGCGGGCACGCCATCGCCGCCGTAGCTTACATCGGCAGCGAGGCAACCAGCAGCGGCACGGCCAGTGTGGACGGCCCCGGATCATGCTGGGCTGTATTGACTGCTCTCTCCGTGGGCGGTTCAGGCGATGGTTCCCTGGATATCACGGACGGGGGGATGGTGTCGGTCCCCAAGTCGTACGTCGCAAGCCTGGCCGGTTCTCGCGGGACCGTCACGGTTGCTGGTGGCGATGCGACGTGGTGGATGGACAACTCCCTGTCCGTTGCCGGCACCAGTGTGAGCGGCGGGACGGGGCTGGTGGAGATTCTCGCCGGCGGGACGGTTCGTATCGGCACGAACCTGCTTCTCTGGCCTGATGGAACAGTCAATCTGAAGGGCGGGACGATCCGCCTCGGCCTCGCCGAACCGATCGTGTTCAACGGCGGCGTGCTCAACTTCCACGCCGGCACCGTGGAGTTCGAAGGGGACCTGGACGTGCATTCCGTCAACAACAGCACGCTTTGGACGCTGTTTGGCTCGCCCGTGACGATCGACCCGGGCAAGGGGCTGGGCATCACCGGCACGGCGACGCTGCTGGAGACGGTGACAGTCGACGGCGGGACGTTCTCCTTCGGCGACCTGGTCAACGCGCCGCTGCTCAAGCTCAACAGCGGCACACTCAACCTGACGGATGCGAACCTGACGATCGGGCCCGGCGGGATGTTCGGGGACACCCTCGCGCTGGGCTTGGGCCAGGCCCTCAACGTGACGAACACGGCCACCGTGGCCCCGAGCGGGCTGGTCGCCCTTTTCGGCGGGACGCTCTCGGCCGGGCAGCTCGTCAACGAGGGGCAGATGCGGATGGTCAACGTGACCTCCCGGATCGGCGGAACGACGCTGACGAATCGCGGCCTCGTGGGCGGCACGGCGCGCATCGAGTCCCGACTGGTGAACGAGGCCGACGGCGAGGTCAGGGCGGGGGTCAACGAGCACTTGAGGTTCCTCGCGGCAGGCAACACCAACGCGGGCAAGATCGAGGCGATCGGCGGCGAGGTCGAGTTCACGCAGGACCTGACGAACGAGGCCGGCACGGGCCTCATCGCCGGCCGGGATGCGCGGCTGAGGTTCACCGGCGGGCTGACGAACGCCGGCTCGCTCGCGCTGAGCTTTGGGACGAGCGACATATTCGGCGACATCATCAACGAGGCGTCGGGCAGGGCGGTGGTCTCGGGCGCGAGCCGGGCGACGTTCTACGACGACGTGACCAACGACGGCGAGGTCCGCGTCAGCGACGGCGCGTCGGCGGTGTTCCTCGGGGCCTTCAGCGGCAACGGCATTGCGGGAACGGGCACGTGCTACTTCGAGGGCGACGTCCGTCCAGGCCACAGTCCTGGGATCATGGCCTTCGGCGGCGACGTGCATCTGCGGCCGACCGCGGACCTCCATATCGAGCTGGCGAACGGCGACTACTCCGATCCGCTCGCGCCCCGGTACGACGCGGTGGCCGTGGCCGGGGATGTCCGTCTCGACGGCGGGCTGTCGCTGGCGTGGCTGCCCGTGCCCGGCGACCCGAGCTCGGTGTTTGGCGGCGTGTACACGGTCCTCGCCTGGGGCGGCTCGCGTGGCGGGACGGTCTTCGGCGACGTGGCCTGCGAGATGGCGGCTTACCTGGACAGCAGCGTGTTCAGCGACGGCATCGAGTATGACGACGCTGACGGTCAGGTGAAGGTCCACCTTCACGACCTGCTGGCCGCCGACACGGACCTCGACGGCGAGGTCGGATACGCCGACTACGTCGCCGCTCGGGATCACTTCGGATCGGCCGACGCGGACTGGTTCGGCGGCGACCTCAACTTTGACGGCAAGACGGACCACCTCGACTATCTGATCCTCAAGCAGTCCTACGGCCAAACCGTCACCGGCGCCGGCAGCGAGATCCCGGAACCGGCCACGCTGTTGCTGCTTGCGCTGGGCGGGATGACGGTGATCCGCCGCCGGCGGCGATAGGCGACTGCACGCGCAGGTCAGAACAGGGCCGGCGCAACAATGGTCGACAAAGGCATATAGCATCGGTCTCCCCGTTAGATCCCGGGCGGAGTATCGAACATTCTCAAACAAGGGGGAGATACGGACAGGTCTGTAAACCAAAACGGACTCTCTTCCCCGAGAGCCCGGACCGAGATGCCCATGCCGCGATTGTCGCAGATCGCTTGTCGATCTCGAAATGCGCGGCAGACTATCTGTGTCTCGACGGTCAATCGGGATTCGCGGTCGCATTCTGCTTGCCGCCGGGGGCCAAGGGGCTCGGCGGGCGCACGTGCGGGCATTGGCAAGGAGATGGGCATGGGTGTGTTGCGCTCTCCGGCGGACGTGCCAAGGCCGGAGTTTGAAGCGCTGGAACGGAGGCTGCTGCTGGACGGTGTGGTGACCTCCCTGGCCTCGCCGCCGCCCGGATGCTCGGCGAGTTCGGCGGCAGCCGCGCCGGCCAGTGGGAGCGACCACTTCGCCGACAGTGCCGCCTATGCCGAACCGCTGCCGGACCTGTATCACTGGGCCGACGCTGGCTGGGACTGGTTCTCCCCCGTAGCCGTGCGGCCGGGTGATGCGTGGCAATGCAGGTTCGCCGTGCGCAAACAAGGAGGGGTCACGGGCGACTTCCGGGTGAAGTTCTACGCGTCCGATGATACGTCCATTGAGGAATCGGACCACTACATCGGCTGGGCCTTGGTCTCGGGGGATGAGGCCAACGAGAAGGGCTACGCGGTTGCCGTCCTTGAGATGAGCAGCTTCCCGGATCGCATTCCCGGTGGCGAGTACTACGTCGGGGGCATCATCGATCCCGACAACTGGGTGGCGGAGTCAAACGAGTCGAACAACACGGGCCGCATTGTGGACAACACTGCCGGCGATATCCTGACCGTCAGCAACGACCTGCCGGACCTCGTCGGAACGGGCTTCAGATTCGTCTCCGAGCCCGCCGGGTGGGGCGAGCAGTTCGATGTCGAATACGAAGTCGAGAACCAGGGGGAAGCGGACGCCGACGAGTTCGAGATCGGTTTCTACCTCTCGGAGGACTCCCACTACGACGAGGACGACGAGCCCTTCGAGGACGGCGGCTGGCTGCCCAACGGGCTGGGGGAGGGCGGCGCTGCCGGCGGGACCATCACGCTGACGATGCCCCACAGCTCTCCCTTCTTGCGGGAGACGGGCACGTTCTACGTCCTCATGTACACGGACGATCTCGACTACGTGGAGGAGGGCAAGCCGAACGAGGACAACAACCACGGCCAGGGGAGGTCAGAAGACTGGGATTCCTTCGCCCTCGACCTCCGACCCGACCTGTACGACGACGGAGACGAGTGGAGCGAGTTCGATCCGACCGAGATGGAGCCCGGTGAGGCCTGGGACTGCTGGTGGGATATCGCCAACGGCGGAGACGTCAGCGCCGGCCCCTTCGACGTGGAGTTCTACGCATCCGACGACAGCGAGATTACCGAAAGCGACCACTACCTGGGCACGGTGCGCGTGGCTGACATCGGGCCCGGGGACTACGCGGATGCCGACCTTCACCTGGACGCCTTCCCCAGCATCCCGGCAGGCATCTACTACGTCGGCGTGCTCATCGACCCCGGCGACGAGGTCGACGAGTCCGACGAGACGAATAACGTTGGTGTGGACACCGACGACCAGCCTCTCCAAGTCATGGCCGCCAACCCCGACATGCAGGTGCCCTATTACAACCAGGGCAACACGCAATGGTGCTGGGCTACGTCGCTGTCCATGGTCTTGAGGTACTACGACTTCCCTGACCCTTCGCCTCCAAAGCCATGGCAGATAGCAGGCTACTTCGGCCTGGGACCGGACGAAAGACTGTCTCTGAAAGGCTACGATGCAATCCTCGAGTATCTTGAGAGCCACTACGACGGTGGCGCTGAGGATGCCTGGACAGGCGTGACCTGCGACAACATTGATCAACTCGTCTCGCGCCTACAGCAGGTCCTGCCTTCGGGACATCCCGTATGGGTCGACTGCATGGACGAGCAGCATGTCATAGTCGTCACGGGATTCGACGGAGTTGGGGAATCGGATCACGTGTACATCCACAACCCCTCGACGACGATCACAGGGAAGCCTCCTGTTCGGCACACGATGACCTGGGCCGAATTCAGGAGCAAGGTCGACACACGGCCCGTTTCTCCCAAGGGGGAAGCGGTCATCATATTCGGCAAGGCATCCGAACTCCAGCCAACGACGACTCATGCCTCCATCGAGGTTCTTCCGAGCCCGTACAACGGTCTGACATTCAACAGCGAGGGACACATCCTCGCTCTTGTGTGGGATGGCTCCGCCAGCGACGGGGGATACCGCTATGACGTCTTCGCCGGGGGCGCGGGATGGTACGCGGAGGACGATTTGTACGGGTACGCGGCCACCCAAGCCGACGAGCTGAGGCTACGTCCCTCGTATGGGCGCCACGACCTGACCGACAAGGTCTGGGACCTCCACACCGACGTCGAGATATGCCAGACAGCAGAGGGTGGCCAACGGATTCCCGTGTGGTCCGGTACGTCCGGTGGGCACGTTGCTTCGAAGCCGGAGTGGATCCCGGACCCCGAGAATTGCCAGGTGACGTACCCCTTGACGAATCTGGAGCCGGGCCCTTACGTGCTGTCTGTTCGCCTCATGGGTACAGAAGAGGGAAGCTCCGAGGTGAACGAACTCGACTCCCTCGAGTTCGGCTTCGCCGTGGCCACCCCGGAGAAGGCAGTGGATCTTCTGGACGCGGGCGACGAACACAGTTACCCCGATCCCCGGCAAGTGTCAGTCGGGGAGAGCTGGCAGTGCCAATGGCGAATTCGCAACCGCGGCGGGGCGGATGCCACGGGCTTCAATGTCGACTTCTACGCCTCGGAGGACGGCCAGGTCGACGGGAGCGATCACTGGCTGGGCAGGCAGTGGGTGCAGGGGATCGCCGCGGGAGGAACCGAGGATGTCGTCGTGGTACTGCCCGAGTTTCCCGACTTGCCCAGCGGCAGCTACCACGTCGGCGTGATCATCGACCCCGGCGAGGCGGTCGAGGAGTGGGACGAGGACAACAACGTCGGCGTCGACCTGGACGGCTCTCCGCTGCGGGTGGTCGATCCGCCCCTGCCGGACCTTCAGGACGCCGGCGACGCGTGGAGCTGGTTTGCGCCCGCCGCGATCGCGGCCGGGGAGCCCTGGGAGTGCCACTTCGACCTCTACAACGCCGGCGCTATCGATGCGGGACCGTTCTACGTGAACTTCCACGCGTCGGCGGACCAGGAGATCGCCCGCGACGACCCTGTCGTCGGCATCGTTCGGATCGCCGGCCTGCCTGCGGGGCAGACGGCGGGTGCAGAGCTCCACCTGCCACACTTTCCCGCCCATATCCCGGCGGGCGACTATTACGTGGGCGTGATCATCGATCCGGCCGACGACGTAACCGAGTCGATCGAGTCGAACAACACGGGCGTGGCGCTGAACAACCACCCGCTGACCGTCCACGCCGACGCGAATTACCCGGCGGAGATCGTCGTTCGGCAGGGCGCCGGCCAGATCGAGAACGGCGCGACAGACCCCGTGGGCTTCCCGACGGCGGAGGAGGGCTCGCCGCCTCCGGAGCTGGCTTTCACCGTTCTCAACACGGGCGACGAGGGGTTGACCGTCGGCCAGGTCGAGCTGCTCGACAACACCGGCTTCGAGGTCTCGGCGCAGCCGGATGCGAGCGTGCCCGGCGGCGGATCGACGACGTTCCGCCTGCGGATGCTGACGGGCTCGGCCGGGAGCAAGTCGGCCGACGTGCAGTTCGCCAACAGCGACGCGGACGAGGACCCGTACGGCTTTTCCGTTTCCGGGCGCGTGGTCAGCTCGTCTCCCGATCGCCCGACGGCGCGCATCGACTCGACGACGCCGGCCGTCGCTCAGCCTCCCGACGAGCAGATCACCTTCGAGGGGACGGGCACGCCCCACAACGGGACGATCGTCGCCTACGAGTGGCGTTCGGACCTGGACGGCGTGTTGAGCGGAGAGGAGGACTTCGTCCTGTCCGCGCACGAGCTGACGGTCGGCACGCACGTGATGACCTTCTGCGTGCAGGACAGCACGGGCGCGTGGTCCGACGCGGACACGGCGGAGGTGACTGTTCTGGACGCTCCTCCGGAGGCGAGCATCCTGATTCCGCACTACGAGCCGCCGCCGCCCATCCCGCCGGGAGTGGCCCTGGTCGGCTACGACAACGACGAGCGCGGAGGCGACATCGTCGATACGCTGCTGGTCGTCACCAACCGCGCCACCGGCGAGCGGCTCGTCTTCCATCCGGAACTCGGCGGCTACATGATTCCGCCGATGCTCGGCCCGGGCGGCTACGACGTGGTGTTCCAGGTCCTCGACGACGAGGGCACGTGGTCCGGCGGGGCGGACCCGCCGACTCACACGATGGTCATCGGCGCCGCGCCCGGGCCGGAGATCGAGATCAGCGACGACTCGGGTGACCCGTCGGACCTGCTTGCGGTCCTGCCGGAGACGGCCGTCTGGCGAATCAGCGCCTCCCGCTGGTTCGCGATCCACAATACGGGCAGCGAGGCGCTCAGCATCACGGGCCTGGCGAAGGGCGGCCCGCACGCGGACGACTTCGCCGTGTCGGTCCACGACCCTGCCGGCCGGGACGTGCCGGGCGACAGCTTCGACGTGCCGCCCGGCCAGGCGTACACGATCGAGGTGCGCTTCGCGCCCTCCGCGGAGGGCCTGCGGGAGGCGGGCATCCTGTTTGACACGAACGACCCGGACGGCGGCGAGTCGGCCGTCCGGCTGGAGATCCGGGGCAGTGCCCACCTCGAGACCGAGCCGGCCGCGGTCGTGGGGCGCAGCATCTTCTACAACAACTGCTCCTTTGACGGAAACGACCCCGCCGCCGGCGCGTCGGATGACGGCGCGATCGCGCCGGACAAGACGGCCCTGCTGCCCGGCCAGACGGCGGCGTTTGCCAACTACACGAGCTACAGCCGCGGCATCAACGGCATCATGATCGACATCTACGGCCTGGCGGCCCCGGCAGACGTATCCAGGTCGGACTTCGCCTTCCGGGCCGGCAACGACAGCAGCGTGGCCGCGTGGGCCGCGGCGCCCTTGCCGTCGAGCGTCAGCGTCCGCGAGGGAGAAGGCGCCGGCGGCGCCGACCGGGTGACGCTGATCTGGCCGGACCACGCCATCGAGAAGGAGTGGCTCCAGGTGGTGGTGCTGGCCACGGACAACACCGGCCTGGAAGGCGACGGGGTCTTCTACTTCGGCAACGCGGTCGGCGAGTGCGGCGACGGCGGGGGCGGGCCCGACTACGCGTTCGTGAACGCCACGGACAAGCTCCGGGTCCGCCAAGACCCGCGCACGTTCCTGAATCCCGCCGGGCTGGACTGCCCCCACGATTTCGACCGCGACAAGAAGGTCAACGCGACGGATGAGCTGCTCGTCCGGGACAACGGGACCACCTTCCTGACCGCGCTGAAGCTCATCACCGCGCCGGGCGGGCAGCCGCCGGCGCCGGGCGGCCTGTTCGCGAGCGCCGCGAACGCGCCCCGGGAGCCGCTCGAGGCGTCCGCGGCCGCCGTCGACGAAACGCCTCGGATCTCCGTCGGCACGCACCAGCTCATGCCCAACACGCCAAACCAGACGATCGAACTCCGCGTGACGGGCGGGCAGTTGGTCCGGGGCCTGAACCTCAATGCCCAGATCGGTGACGGCGGCCCGGAGTTGGGGGGCACGCCCGGCCCGGCGATCACGGGAGTGGACCTGGAGAACGGCACGATCTTCGACGGCAACAACGACGGGCAGAACAACCTCGGCCTTCCCGGCACACCGACTCCCCAGCTCGCGATGTACTCGATTATCGCCCATAGCGCGGACGTTGCCGCCGACGGCCTGCTGGCCAGGCTGACCATCGACACCAGCGGCTTCCACGTCGGCGACGGGCCATGGCCCCTGTGCCTGGACGATACGCTCAACGGCAGCACTGACTTCGCCGGGTCGCCTGCCCTCATCGCGGACGGCAGCATCGTCGTGCGCGAGCCCGCCGGCCTGGCCGGACGCCATGTCTTCTACAACGGCTCCGCCCGGGACGGCGGAGACCCCGGCGCGAACGCAGCCGATGACGCCGCCGTCGCCGCCGACAAGCACCCCCTCCTGCCCGATGAGACGGCCTCCCCCGCCAACCACACATGCTACAGCCGCGGCATCAACGGGATCATGGTGGACATCGACGGCCTGTGGAACCCGGCCGGCCTGAGCGCGGCCGACTTCGTCTTCAAGGCCGGCAACTCCGACGAGCCGGGCACGTGGACCGACGCGCCGGCGCCGGTGAACGACATCGCGGCAGACGTTCGCCTCGGCGCCGGCACGGGTGGCGCCGACCGCGTGACGATGATCTGGGCCGACGGCGCGATCTGCGGCGGCTGGCTCCAGGTGACGGTCCTGCCCGCTGGCAACGTCGGCCTGCCGGAGGGCGACGAGTTTTACCTCGGCAACCTGCCGGGCGACACGAACTGCGACGGTCGGACGAACCACCTCGACTACCTGGCTCTGAAACAGTCCTTTGGCGATGGCGCCGCGCTGCCTGAGGACCCGGCCGACTTCGATTGCAGCGGAGCCGTGGACTACAGCGACTACGTGACGCTCAGGGACACCTTCGGGCAGAGCATCGCTACCATCTCCCCGCCGCCGCTCGTGCCTCCGGGCATGGGCGCTCGGGACGGCCCGGCCCCTGACGGCAGAGAGATGGCCGCCGCGGCTCCTGCCGCAGAATCTGCGCCGCAGGTCTCAGCCTCCACGGGGACCGGCGACGCGCCGACTGCCTCAGCATCGTCGGCCACTGCCGCCGCCGGAGCAGACGTGTTGCGGGCCTCTCGCCACGACGCTGCATGGAGTATCGGGATCAGCAGGCGGCAGGGCCCCCTGCTGGTGATTCCCGTGTCCGGCCAAGCTCACGCGCATCACGGCCGCTCGCCCGGCCGGTCGGACCAGGTTGATCTGCCGGCCGACGGGATGGTGGGGTCGGTAGGGCGGGGCGTTCTGTCGGAACCCAGCCCGGCGGACCTGGACGAACTCACGCTGACCGTGCTGGAATCAACCGACCTCAGAGCGATCACACTACAGTTGCTCGATCGCTAGCCCAACGCCTGTTGCGCGGCGCTGCCGAGCTGTGCGGGCGGCGCGAGGCGACAAGGCGGCGAGGCGGCGGGCTCTCTCGGACAGGTCGCCTTCGTGCAGCGCCTGCATACGCCAGGCGATCCGCCGCAACAGCCACTGCCGGTTGTCCGGCCTCGCCTCCTCGCCGAACAGCGCGACGTGGCGCCGCCGCGGCTGTCTGGCCGTCCTCTTCGCCAGGGCCGCGATCTCCTTCTCGACATTCATGTCTACCTCGTGGCCCTTCGGCCGTTACCCGTTGGGGCCACTGAGCCTTGTCTCTGGCGAGGGCTCAAGGGGATTCTGCGGGGATTCGAGGATTCTGTTGGGGGCTGACACAGCCGCAGCAGGCCGCGGGCCAGGACGGAGACGAGGCGGGCGCGCTGCTGCTTGGGTGAGAGGTCGGCTTTGCGGCGGTTCCTGCCCACTCCCATGACGGCTCCCTGTTGACAGACCTGCCGTCTATCGTTCCTTGCGGGTAGGCGGGGGGAGTTGCGGGGAGCGTGCCTCTGGCAGTAGCGAGAAGCTACTGTGGGGCAGCTGGACGGCGCCAACTGGGGGAGAAGAAGCCGCGGACGGCAAGCCGACCTTGCGCAGGCTCTTTCGACGACCGAGAAGCACAGGGGGGTGGCGGCGTCGAGGCCTTCACGTCGGAGCCCAGCGAGCCAATCTCCTGGACGGCGGGCCGCCTCCGCGGTATAATCCTGCTTGTTCGCTTGCATTTCTTTCACATGGGTCCGGGGCGGTATCTGGGGCCTCGGCCCAACTGGGCAGTTCTTGCACTGCGGTCGGAGGCGTGGCTGTGCCTTGGCGGCATGTGATGCGCTGAGGGGATACCTTGAAGCGACGGGCAAGTCGATCGCCGGTCCGGTCTGCGCCGGAGGCCCGCGACGACCCGAGGAAGAAAGCGACGTCATGTTGATGCAAGGTAGATCTCTACGAACAGGTGGGCGGCGCAGTGGGCGACTCCTCGGCGATTGCCGGCCAATCATGGAGTTGCTGGAGCCGCGCGTCCTGCTAGACGGCGATCTGGACTTCGGCGATGCGCCGGATGACGCGCTGACGTACTTCTATCCGACACTTGCCGCGCACGACGGCGCTCGCCATGGCCTGACGGGTCCGTGGCTGGGGGGCCCGGGCGACATGCCCGACCACGAGGCCGACGGTCAGCCCGACCTGCACGCAGCGGGGGACGACGACGGCGGCATAGACGACGAGGACGGCGTGGACATCCCTGCCATGCTTGTCCAGGGAACGACGGCCTCGATCAGCTTTGCTGTCGGCGGAGGCGGGGGCACGGTCACCGCCTGGATCGATTGGGACGGCAGCGGGCAATGGGAGGACCCGGCCGAACGCATCGTTGCCGCCGCGTTTGCCAACGGCCCCCACACAATCAACGTCTCCGTGCCGCGGGGCCCGGGCGTCGTCACCGGCCGCACCTATGCCCGATTCCGAATCAGCGACGTCGGCGGGGTGCTCCAACCCCACGGCCTCGCCGCGGATGGCGAAGTCGAGGACCATGATCTCATCATCGTCGAGCCGCTGCCCCCGAACACCAAGTGGATGCAGGGGCCTGACCAGACGCCCAACGGTGTGGCCGTCGCGCTGGCCGAGCCCGATGCGATGGTCCGCCGGATGGGCGATGACTTCGAGTGCGACGAGCTGAGCCTGCTGACGGACGTGCATCTGTGGGGCTCGTGGAAGGACGATGCGGTCGGGCAGATCGAGCAGATCCACCTGCAGGTCTACGACGACGACCCGACGGGAACGCCGGGCCTGCGGGAGGACAACGCCTACGCCATGCCCGGCGAGCCGCTGTGGGAGGGGACGTTCGGTCCGGACAGCTTCGAGGTGGCACTCGCGGCGGAGGTCGAGCTCGGCGAGGCCTGGTGGGACCCGGCCACGGCCGAACTGCTTGCCGGCGCCGACACGGAGATCTGGCAGGTCAGCGTCGAGATCGACCGGGCGGAGGCCTTCTTCCAGGAGGGCACGCCGGCCAGCCCGAGGGCCTACTGGCTGGTGGCGGACCTCCAGGTCGAGGGCGGCGAGTTCGGCTGGAAGACGCGCGCCCGGCCTCAGCATTCCCTGGCCGACGCCGTCTGGGCCGACGAGGGCGAGACCTGGGAGGAGCTGCGCTACCCGCTGGGGCACCCGTCCGAGGGGGAGTC
>Ga0180438_10004636_pt1 | contig 19662 bp, 16 predicted proteins | sample SS_ome_12_FD_132455 | JGI IMG/M metagenome (GOLD analysis project Ga0180438, IMG submission 132455) | Hypersaline lake sediment archaeal communities from the Salton Sea, California, USA - SS_3_D_2 metaG | ecosystem: Environmental > Aquatic > Non-marine Saline and Alkaline > Hypersaline >... | reverse complement strand
TGTGTACCAGCTGTACACGGTAGGAGGAAATGGAGGAGAGGAGGGTGGGGGGGTAATATCTCGTTCCCTATAAGGAACTTAGCGAATCACGGTTCTTCTAAAACCGATGGAGGTGGCGGGAGTCGAACCCGCGTCCTGAAGCGCGTCCCAAGAATCTCTACAGGTTTAGCCGCTGTTTGTTACAGTGAGGTTAGGCACAACGGCTCAAGCCAAAGCTCACCGTTTGCCGCATTTGCTGTCCCCGCCTGTATGCAGCCCTTCAGGCGGGTAAGTCCCGGTTTGTGACAGGTATTCCGGAGCTCGGGACCGCGCCCCGGGTACCCGTGACTGCTAATTATGCAGCCAGTGCCAATTCAGGTTCGTTGGCAGTTAATGTTTGTGCCACTTTTAGGAGATTGGCGCTCCACCTGCAACCCTTGGTCCAACAAAACCCCAGTCGAATCCGGTGCACCCCCAATAAAATCTAACTCAATAATCTTGATGTCGCAAAGCCCGTTCGGCATCTCTTTTTTGGTCCCGGCGCTTGATATCCTGACGTTTGTCCACCACGCGCTTGCCCCGGCAGATACCCAACTCCAGCTTCACGATCCCTCTACTAAGATAAAACGAGAGGGGAACCAGGGTCAAGCCTCGCTCATTGACCTTGCGGGACAGGCGTTTGATCTCCTGCCTGTGGACCAGAAGCTTACGGGAGCGGTTCGGTTCGTGATTGTAGATGTTGCCGAATTTGTACGGTGTTACGTGAAGTCCGATCAGCCACAGCTCGCCGTTGTCGATCTTTGCGTAAGAGTCGGTGAAGGAGAAGCTCCGCTCCTTCATCGATTTTACTTCTGTCCCTCGCAGTTCGATCCCGCACTCCAGGGTATCCTCAACCGTGTAGTTGAACCGGGCTTTTCGGTTCATCGCGAGGATTTTTTTTCCGCTCTTTGCGGATTTGGAGGAATCGCTCAAGGAACGTACCTCGACAAAATAACCCGGAAACCGAGGAAGGGCGTGCACCACTCAGGGGGCTGAGAGCCTCTGGTGGAGACTTTGATCAGTTCCTGTTCGTTAGCCCATGATCCTCCCCGGATTACCTTCTCTGCGCCCATGGGCAGCTCCCCCGTGGAGTCGAAGTCATTGTTGTCAGGATTCAGTGAACTGAACAGGTACCTAACGGGTGAATACCAATCCAGGCACCACTCCCATACATTTCCCGTCATATCCCGCAGGCCGTAGCCGTTCGGTGCCGACCCGCCTGCCGGTCGGGGACCGTCGATGCCCGGAGAGAAAAAATGATCCTGCTCCAACGGTCGGCCGGAAGGATAATCCGCACCGGCCAGCCCTCCCCGGGAAGCCCACTCCCACTCAGACTCGAATGGAAGCCGTGCCGAATAGCCGGAATACGCCGGAGGCAGCTTGGAGGTCAGCCAGTGGCAGAAAGCCCGGGCGGCGTGAAAAGAGACGTTGGTAACGGGAAGTGCTTCCCGCCCCGGCTGGGCTGTACCATTCGGCCAGGATGCAAGGTACTGCTCATCCACAAGACCCCGGGTGATCAGGGACGATTTATTCGCAAGCGCCCATTCGGGATTTTCCTCGAGAAAAATTTGAAATACCTTGTTCGGCACTTCGATCTCGCTCATCAAGAAAGAGGGAACGGAAACGGGGTGGGGGAGCTGCACGGAGGTGAATCCGTCTTCCCCGTCTCCCTGTAGCAATTCACCCCCCGGAATCGTCACGAACCGTAGTCCTTGAACCACGATAGCACTGCCGCCACCGGACTGCGTTACAGCCGCAGCGGTGTTTCGCAGCTGCTCGTAGCGGGAACGATAGTCAGCCAGTATATCTTGGAACCACGGTGTATCCACCATGCGTTGGGCTGCATCGTCCTGAAGCACGACGGCCAACCAGAAAGGAAAATTCTCATATTTTTGATTAATTTGTACTATTTTGTTTACAGCTGACAGAAGACTGGTTGGAGTCATTGCCCCTATGTTCGCTTCGAGGGAACCCAGGGCGTAAAGGTAGCTGTGAAGCTGCAAGGAATTTGTGACAAAATACTTCGATTTGTCTATAAAATAATACAAATCTTCGATTCCGGAAGGGGAATTGTTACCGCCCCAGACCGTTTCCACTAAGATTTCCGGAATGTGAGGATTCGCGGCAAAATTCTCTACGCCTTCTCTGACTAGAGCCGAGGGATCCGCGAGCTCCAGGTCTATATCCAGGTCACGGCGAGGCCTCACGAAAAGGGTGCCGAACACCGGGCCTCGGAATGCATCCTCCAGAACCACTTGTTCAAAATGGGGTTTGCTGACCGTGACCGTGTGGTCTCCCTGTTTGACCAGCACCTTGCAGGGCGAAGATCCTACATACCGTCCATCCACTTTGACCGACGCACCGGGAGGAAAGGTGTGGACGCTAAGATACTCGCCTTTGTCGCGCAGGCCTTTGTAAAACAGGAGCATGAACAGAACGAACAGAATCAATAGAGCGTAGAGTATTGTCAGATAGAGCCCGGGGGACAACCCGAGAAAGGGTTTCAGTACGACTTCGTTCCGTTCCTCTCGGGCATCAACGGCTTGAGGTTTGCGTCTAATCGGCTTGCGCTTCTTTTTGGCCATAGCTCGGAGAATTATAGGAGGGGCAGGTTGCCTTGTCAATCCGAGAGGATTCGTGATACTAATTACGAGAACCTGTGCCGATTCTACAAGATGTCTGTCGGAGAACTGGATAGTGGATTTTAACGATTGGGGTGTGCGAGTGCAGCGTACGACCGAACGCTTTCTCACCTGGCGTAAACGGCGGAGGCTGGCGAAAAAGGAGCGCCAGAAGAAGAAGAATGTGATTCTCGACTGGCTGGAAGCGATCGGATCGGCAGTGCTCATCGTGCTTTTGATCAACCAGTTTCTGCTGCAAGCCTACCAGATTCCCTCTCAATCCATGGTGTCCACCCTGGAGATAGGAGATCGGATCTTCGTAAACAAACTGATCTACGGGCCCGAGCTCGTTCCGGGCATGATGAAGCTGCCCAGCCCGCGGAAGCCCCGCCGGGGGGAGATCGTTATCTTCGAGAATCCTTCCTACATCCCGATCGGTCCATTGATGGACATTCTGCAGCGGGTGATCTACATGGTAACCCTCTCCCTGGTGGATATCGACAGGGACGAGTTCGGCAATCCCAAGCACCACTTCCTGATCAAGCGGGCCGTGGGTATGCCCGGAGACCGCCTGCGCTTGAATCTGGGCAACGTCGAGTTCCTCCTCCCTGGGGAAACGGAGTGGATGCCGGAGCAAGAGCTCAAAGAGACCCTGGGTTTTGACTACGAAATCCGCAGGATGTTCGCTCCCTCGGAATATGGGTTCTTCGAAAAGGCCGGGATCGGCCTGGCATTGCTGGACAGTGGTTTGAATCCGACTGAAGACCAGGATAATGCGATCAATCGGTACTTCCGGACTTCAAAAAGTGACGACGGCAACGTTTCCTGGCGCCAACAGAGTCTGATCGACAACGTTGCCGTGGAAAAATGGCGCTACAAAACTCTCTATGCACTGAAACCGTACAGTCACCTCTTTCAGAGCCAGTGGCGCCTGCTGGAACGGGGATGGTACGTGCCCGAGGACAGGATCTTTCCCATGGGGGACAACCGGGACGACTCCCGGGATGCCCGCTATTTCGGACCTGTTCGCATGGAAAAAGTGCTGGGCCGGGCACTTTTACGCTACTGGCCACTTACCCGCCTCGGCGGCATCCGTTAATGTATTCGACCTACGAACGATACAGCTCTGGTTTGGCAAGCCGTTTGGGCCGGGGACTCGTGCGGAAACTATTGAAGCTGCTTCTCCTGACCCTGATCCTCTATCTCATTATCTCCAGTATGTTCCTGGCGACGTTCCAGGTGGAATCCGCTTCCATGGAACCGCTCCTGGAGGCCAGGGACCGCATCTTCGTGTCTCCTCTGATCTACGGAGCCAAAATTTTCTTCTTTTCGGCCAGGCTTCCCCCTGTGCGGGAACCGGCGCGGGGGGATGTCGTTGTCATTCACTCTCCGATGTACGGCCGCCCGCGCGCGCCGCTGTCCCTTGTAGAGCCTCTGATCCGCTTTTTCTCCTTTCAGCGGGGCAGTGCGGTGCGGGATGAATCGGGAAGACGGATTCCTGCATATATGATCAAGAGAATCGTGGCTATCCCGGGCGATACGATCCGAATCTCCGGCTTTACCGCCTATATTCGCCCGGAAGGCAGCACCACCTTTATCGCCGAGCAGGAGCTGATTCCCGAGTCCTACGAAGTCCTTGTTGGGTCTTTACCGGAGGGGTGGGCAAAGGAGTTTCCCTTTTCCGGTGAGCATCCGCCGCTGACGTTGGAAAAAGATCAGTACTTTCTGATGGGGGACAACCGTCAGCAATCCAGTGATTCCCGCTCCTGGGGACCGATCTCGCGGGATCAGATTTTGGGAAGGGTGCTGTACCGCTATTGGCCGCTGGCGCACAGCGGCAGGTTATGAACGCTTCTCACTTTCGGTGGGCTGAAGGTCGCTCTCTCTGATCTCTCCCTTTTTCAGCAGTCCGTCTATAAACGCCTTGACCAGAGTGGGATCAAATTGGTGACCGCTGTGTTTCAGCAGCTCCCGGGCTGCTGTTACAGGTGATAGTGCCTTTCGATACGGTCTGTCGCTTGTCATGGCATGATAGGCGTCGGCAATGGCGATTATTCGGGCATTGAGGGGAATCTCCTTGCCCTTCAGACCATTGGGATACCCGGTTCCGTCAAAATGTTCCTGATGGGCCAGCACGATCCGGCTTACCTCTTTGTACGACTCATGATTCCCCAACAAATTGGCCCCGAGCTCGGAATGGGTCTTCATTACGGTCCATTCCTCCTCGGTGAGACTGGACTCCTTCAGCAGAATCCGGTCGGGAATACCGAGTTTGCCGATATCGTGGAGCAGTAGAGAATCCCGGAGAACCTGATCGACTTCCAATCCGGCCTCTTCGGCCATCATCGTTCCCAAGGCAAGCACATCCCGGGAATGTCCGGCGGTCTTGAAATCCCGGATTTCGAGGGACTGGGAGAAGCTCATACTCAGCTCCTCCATTCGCGTCTTCAGCTCCTCTGTGTGGGCAAGGGCGAGTTGAAACTGCCTCATGGTCAGAAGATTTTTTATCCGGGCATCCAGCTCCCGAATATTCACGGGTTTGGATAGATAGTCGTCCGCCCCTGTTTTCAAGCCTTCGATTTTGGCATCCAGTTCATGTTTGGCGGTGATGAGAATCACCGGAATATGCATGGTGTTCTCATCCGACTTCACCTTGCTCACCAGCTCAAAGCCATCCATCCGGGGCATCATCACATCGGATACGATGATATCCGGCAGCTCGTTTCGCGCCCGATGCCAGCCGTCCAGCCCGTCCTCTGCGGTCAGCACACCGTGTCCAAAGCGTTTCAGCATCTTGCTGACGTAGTTGCGCAGATCCGAATTGTCCTCGACCAGCAGGACGTGGTGGGTGATCTCCCCGGGAATCTCTTGCCCGTCTTCTTTTCCCTCCGCCGGTTCGAGGGGATACAGTTCTTTTTCGATGAGGGCCAGATCGTCCACCGACACCTTGGCCATATCCGCTTGTCTGCGATCCGTTTTTCTGCGTTCATTTCCTTGGAAGGTTAGACTCAACTTGCGACGTTCATCCATTCTACGTTCGATGAACGCATCGGGAACCAGGTTGTCGAGATTGTCCGGGAGTTGCATTACGAACCGGGTACCCTTGCCCTCTTCGCTGAATACCTCGATCGAGCCTTTCATCAAATCGATTGCTTCCTTGACGATCGTCAAACCCAGGCCGGTTCCTTCGTATCTGCGCGTGCTTGACGTATCCACCTGTTGGAATCTCTTGAAGATATGGGGCAGATGGTCTCGGGGGATACCGATGCCGGTGTCTTCCACTTCGATGACAATTAATCCCTGCTTTTTTCCGGTTCGAACCGTGATCGAGCCGCTCTCCGTAAACTTTATGGCATTGCGCAGCAGGTTCATGAGGATTCGCTCTAGCTTGTCTACGTCCAGATAAAGGGGCGGTATGTGGGTATCCCGCACGTATCCGAGCTTGATTCCCTTTCGTTCGGTAACATCCTCGAACACCGCTATAATGTCCCGTATCGTTTCATCAAGATCTACAGGTCCAAGGCGCAGCTCCATCTTACCCGCTTCAAATTTAGAAAAATCGAGCATCTGGTTGATCATGTCGAGGAGCTTAAGACTGTTTCTGTACATTTGGCTGATCAGCCTGGACTGTCCAGGCATTAGCTCCCCCATATCCCCCTGGTACAGACTCTGGATGGGGCTGATGACCGAGGTGAGGGGAGTGCGCACTTCATGACTCACATTGGCGAAGAACTGGGATTTCAGGACGTCCAGTTTTTTCAGTTCCTCGTTGGCTTCGGCCAGGCTGTGGCGGGCGCTGAACTCTCTATATCGAATCTGAGTCGCTAAATACGAACTGAGAATGACAAGAGCGATCGTTGACAGCAGGAAAAAATTATTGTTCAGCAGAATGGCGAGATCGTCGATTCGCTGACGAAGCAGGATCGGTACGATATATGCGGCGTAGATGATAATACAGATTATAATCGTTCTCCTGGCGTCGAGGGGGAGAATCGAGATGAACGCCAGCAGTACAAGATTGATACCGGCGTAGTAGGGTGTCATGTAACCGCCCACCAAATGGACCATGACGACGATTGAGAGACCGCAGATGAGGTACTCCACCATCGCGATCTGCCTTGGAAAGCGAGCACCGAACTTGGTCCGGATCAACAGGAAGACGAAGAGATTGGAAATCACGACTCCTATGCGAATCAGAATCAACTGTACGAAGTAGTCGGGGTACAGAGCGTAATCGAGAAGTCCGAACAGGGAGAAGGCAATACTGGCTACGATTGCCGTGGTCTTGGTGTCCCGGATGGCTTTTTCGCAAGTTTCAACTGTGAACTGATGTTGGAGATGTTCCTGTAACGGTTGAGTTCTGTCGCTCATATTCGGTTATGAAACCAACTTCTCGCAGATCTCCCTGAAGTAACTGCTCCGTCGTTTGTTGCTTTCTTCGTTGTAAATGGCTTTGTAGATTTTCAACAGGTTTGATTCCAGCTGTTCGGGTGTAAACTTGGGGTGGCGAATTACGGCATTCCAAACCGTGTACCACTTCCAGTCGCTGTGGAGAATCCGGTCTTCTTTTTCAAGGCGATCCCGCAGACGGCTGCCCGGAAACGGTGTTAGGATTGTTATCTGGGCTCCGAGAAGATTTTGGTCATTGATGAAACGGATGGTTTTCTCTACGGTGTCTTCGTTATCCGCATCAAAGCCGAGGATGAAGGAACCATATACGCCTATACCGTTGCGTTGGATCTTCTCGATGTACTCCCCATAACGACCAAACCGTTTTGACTTCCAGTGATCCTTGTTCAAACTCTGCACGTTCTGTTCGATCACGCTCTCAAAACCGATCAACAGGGTGCGGCAGCCACTGGCGTGCAAATCGGCAAGGAATTTTTCAGAGGTTGCGACCGAAATGTCACAGACCGCAAACCAAGAGAAATTCAGACTTTTAAAGGCATCGACGAGGGATTGGGAAAACGTCCTGTTGACAAACATGTTGTCATCCGCAAAGCCAATCTGGGCGAGCTTCCAGTATTTTTTCACCTCTCGTATCTCGGCAACTACCTGGGAAACATCTTTGTGTTTGTATTTTTTGCCGTAGATGTTTGAAGCGACACAAAACTCACAGTCATGCGGGCATCCCCGCGTTGTTTGGACGTATACAACGGGGTATTTGTATTTCGCCAGCAGGTCGTAGCGAGGCAGGGGAGACCTGGTGATATCAACGGCTGGATAATCCTTCTGGTCGTATATCTTGCGGGGAAGGCCTTTCAGGAAATCAGTGATGAAGCAGGACCAGCTGTTTTCAGCCTCTCCGATGAAAACCGTATCTGCATGCTTTTGAACTTCATCGCTTTTCACGGATGCATGTATGCCGCCGATCACCGTGTGACGGCCTCGTTTTCGAAACGCGAGGGCGATTTCGTACGCCCGCTCCGCCTGTTGGGTCATGGCAGTAATGCCCACGATATCGAAGGGTCTGCGGAAATCGATATCCTCTCGGTTTTCGTCGAAAATCGTCACCTCATGATCAGTCGGCGTCAAAGCCGCGATCGTCGGCAATGCTACCCCTATGCCGTTCCAGAAATGCAAAATAGTCCTCATATCCCTGGATTTGGTCATGAATTCGGCGAATTCCGGGTTTTTACAGAGAAACTCCCCTTTGGGAGAGATGAGGGCGATGTTGAGCTTGCGTTCACCCATGGGCTTTCTGGTAAAGGTCGACGAGGAGATCGAGAAAATCGCCAACAGTCTCGATATCCGCGAACATCGCTTCATCAATTTGGATGTCCAGGTGTTTTTCGCAGGTAGCGATGATCTCCATAGCCATCAGACTATCGATACCCAGTTCTTCACGGATTACCACTTCATCGTCGAACTCCTCCGCATCGATCCGGGATATACGGGATACTATCCGTTTGATGGTCTGTCTGATTTGCTCTGCCGTGAGTCTGTTTCCCATGTGTGGTTCCATATGCGATCCTCGGAGTTGGGGCATCACGATGTTTCTACCAACACTCTAGGAATTTTATAAGCCGCCAGCAACTCTCTCAAATAGATCCTAAGCTCTCTCGCTTTATCCAATGGTTCCACCTTCCGACTAACCCGGCAGCGAGCCAATAGCGAGTTGTCCTGGTATTTTATATCAACTCGGGCGACTTGGTCATCCAGAAGAATCGCTTTTCTGACTTCCTCCAGATCCACCATATTCCCGTTGATTTTCCGCGTGTTTTTCATCTCCTCGGAAAATACCAGGTGATCGCTCTCGAAGTATCCTCGATCGCCTGTTTTAAACCACTCACCCTGGAAAGCCTCTCGCGTTTCCCCCTCCCTCTCCAGATACTCTTTCGTCATGTAGGGGGTTTTTATGAGTATTTCGCCGAGCCCCGCTTCGGAGGATTCCCCGATCCGGCAATCGATTTTGTCGCAGATCGGTCCAATCGTACCTCCCCTGGCCTGTCCCCGGACATTTCTACTGACCGGTGTACACTCGGTGAGACCATACCCGTGAAGTACCTCTGCGTTGAAGCCCGCCGAGAGCTTCTGATATTCCTCCGCTGTTAACACAGTGCCACCGCTCACGAATGCCCGAAGAGAGCCGAAATTCGAAGACTCTTCTTTCAGGCGAAGCAGCAGCAGATAGATATGAGGAATCGAGGTGAGATATTCGATTTGATGATCCCTGATCAACCGAAAAAGGATTCTCGGATGAATAGTCTGCGTGATCACGGCCGTGATTTTGTGCAGAACCGGCACGGCGATGCAGCCGACAAGCGTGAATATGTGAGACATCGGTATCGTCACCAGCATCTTTTCTCCGGGATTGCCCTGAAGGCCCGACTGGAGCGTTTCTGCGCCGTGCAGATACTGGCGGTGGGGAACCAGTGCGCCGAGAGGATAACCGTATCCCCGATACGTGTAGTTCACGGTAGCGATATGATCGGGCACACCGGCGAGACGCCGTTGGTTACCTTGGCTCTGAACCAGCCGAAGACCTTGAGAAGTCCTTTCGATAACCAGGACATCGCCCAGGAACGGTTTGAGTATCGGCAGATGGTTTTTTTCGCTGATAACTGCCTGGGGCTTGCAGTTGCGGAAGATCTCGATCAATTCGAGTTTCCGGAAATCTAGCTTGACCATTACAGGAACGGCCCCGAGATTCATGAGGGCAAAGATACTGTCGATGAAATCCACGGAGTTGCCCAGGAACACGGGTACCATGAAACCCTTTTGAATCCCCCACTGAGCGAATTGTTTTGTTCGTTCCTGAATCCGGCGGCGCAGCTCCGGGGCGCTGACCGGTACGCAACTGCCCCGGGAATCGCATTCCAGGATGCAGGGGCTGTCCCCCCATTCCTGAAGAGAGGCGTCTATGGATCTGTTGAGGGTCACTTCAACCTCCGAAGAGGGGTCTATGGGCAGGAACTAAGAATGAGGTTTTCGCTTCATTGGGGTCAGAGGGCACCACCGCTTGTTTATTCATCATCCTTCAGAGGCTTCCTGGCTACAAGAATGAGCGCCTGCGGCGGAGTTCCCAGCGATCGATATACCTGTATTGACTTGAAGCCGCTGTTTTCGCATATGGCAATGAGTTCTTCGGCGGAAAAAAACTTAAAATACCCCTCCTGTTCCAGCTCGAACAGGCTGGCTGCCTCATTGAGCATATTCGTGGCAGCGCTGAGTTTTTCCGAGTTCGCGCAAGGGGCGGATGAACCACCGGTCCTGCGCAACGATTCGGTATAGCGGGTAAAGATCATCGAGACGTCGCTGTCGGGTTTCATTGATGAAATGATTGCCGTACCACCGGGTCTGAGTATTCTGTAGAACTGCGCTACGGCGTATTGGGGATTGAATACGTAGGACAGAAACAGGCTGGCCACCAGTTTTGTGCACGAATTGCTTTTAAACGGGTAGGCCAGGTTGAGTCCCCGACCGTCGAAACGCAATAGCTTGAAATCGGGCGGCGATTCGGCGGCAGCTGTGAGTACTGCAGGCTCCAAGGCCTCGACGGCGCCGGGGAAACCGCTGCCCGGCAATCCTGCCGGGCCGAGAGTCTGGCGGAGGTACCGTGCCGCTTTGTTGAATTCGACTACGGTCTGGTAGCACTCCTCGCCCAATACGGATTTGTATTTTTCCAAGCAGTCCGATTGGGGCATGTCCCCTCTCATGAACCGCTGCAGTTCTTTCTGATCCGCCTGCAGCAATTTGTCGATATCGGAGTTCTTCAAGCCTTCTACTTTGTTTCTCAGAAAGTTGTAGTCCAATGCGGGATTGCAGATGTACTCATAAACCGGCAGCCAGCGACTTGGTTCCAGATTTTCAACAAGACAATCAATGTGTACGGAGTCGAGATTCGGGTGTTGGGTCAGCAGCTGATCACACTTCGATTGAGTCTTTTCCAGCGCTTCCGGTATCAGATCCACCGCCGTTATGTGGGCGGTGCTCCCGGGCGTGAAATATCTGCTTGCCCTGTCCAGGATCGTTTCAAGCAACAGTCCGGTTCCGCACCCCAAATCCAGCATGCGGTCCCCGGCTTGCAGGTCGGTAAGCCGGGCCTCTAATTCCATGAACTGCCGAAACTCGAAGAAATTGTTGTAGAAATCATAGCCGGAATCCGACTCTCTGTTCCCGATCAGGTAGCTTTTCCAGTAGTTCTGCGTATCGATGCCGGTCGTATTTTGCAGCCGTTCTCTTTCATAGGTGATCATCCGCAGCATCTCATCCCGATTCGGATTCACCGCATCGATCGTCTTACAGTTGAGCCAGCGAAAGATTCGGGATGCAATAATCCGATACACCTTTAGCGCATCGTCACTGGTGTGCAGATTGTGTCCGGCAGGAACTTCTATGATCTCTCTGTTCGATTTTGAGTTGATGCTCATAGCATCGATCACTTGATCTTCATTAACCCACTTGTCGTAAGTACCGTAGATCCAGATGGCAGGAATCGATATCCGGGACATATCGCGACGCGCATCGGTCATGTAGGCGTATTTGTTTTCGACAAGCCCTTTTGCCAGAGCATCCATATCGATGAGGTGTCCAAGCATGCCCATAATTCCGTTCTTGGTACCCATCTTGAAGTTCCCGATTACATCTAGCCCGCCGAGAATGTTCCGGAGGGTGGACTGAGCGGAGGGTACACCCATCGCGCTGATCCACAGGTCGACTCTGTATTTTGCAGTGCTTGCCAAGTAACGACGGGCGTCGAGGGAGGACATGCTGAATGATACGAGAATGACCTTTTCCGGTTTAAAATACGGGTTGGAATACACGTATTCCAGCGTGGTTTCCAGGTCTTCCATTCCCTGTTGGACCCGGTAGTGGAGCATTTCATATCCTCGCTTGACCTGCTTCGCAGAGTTAAAGCTCTCTCCGGGTCTGTTGATGCCGTCATAGCGCACGGTGACAAGTTCTCTGTTTTGGGAGGAGAAATTTGCCAGCAACGTGGCTACTAGAGGAGATAGAACTTCCTTCTTTTTACCGAAACCCGGCGGCAGTACGATCACCGGCGCTTTCACGAAGAATCGGGTCGCATTGATCAAGGCGCGGATCCCCTGATTGCGCTTGTTGGCGTACTCTACAGCCCGGGAATCGAATCCGCCGGCCCCTGAGCCCTCGCCGGTGCCCTTGTTTTCGTCCCATTCCCTCGGATCCACTCTGTTGAAGCGGTAGATGCTCCGTTCAATCCCCGCTTCTATTCCGAGTTGTACCAGGATCCTGTGGTCATAGCGGAGCAGTTCCTGCATGTGCCTGATCTGCCCGCGGGTATCCAACCCCCAACGCTCATCCAGCTCATAGCGCAAAATCTGACCGATGGAAAAGACATCTCGAAGATGCAACGGAAGCTCGACTTCACAGAGGAAACCGTTGCGACTGATATCGATCAGCTTCCCTTCGAATGCATTCCGCCGGGCTGTTTCGTCCCGGGGATGCAACAAGACGCCTACATCGAGATCGGTTGAAAGAACTTTTCGTTGATGGGACCGTTTCTCACTCTGGAGCACAATCCGGGGCAGCTTGCAAGCGAGTCTGTTGTTCCGGTTTCTGGTAATGGTTGTTTTAAAGTAGTGACTCCCCCCGTTGTTATACGTGAAATACGCGGTGATTCCGGGAACCGGGGGAGCCTGTCTGGCAGGCATGTAGAGGACAGCTTCAAACTCGTCCTTTCCGGCATTCAGGCGTTCGAGTTTGGATTCGTAGATAGCCAGCTGGCCTTCCAGCAGCACGTTGAGTATTGTTTCTTCCTCCAACATATCCGAGAACAAGCGCACGATAAGCTCACGACTGTGAATGCTGTATCCAGCCGCGGTGCCGTGTTGCTTGAACTCGTTGCAGAGGAATCGAATCGCCGAGGTAGATGTGGAGGCGACGATGAAATTACGGATCCGGGCCTGGAAAGTCTCCTTGGGATCGATGAATCTGAATCCAGCACTGCGGGGCAGCAGAAAGTCATTTCGGATAGTGTAGGTAATGTAGCCCGAAATCCTGAATCTGCGCTTATCTCCCGGCAGAGAAAATTCGATCTCGATGGTTTCGGTAGGATCTAGTTCACCTTCATAGCTGATCAAGAGGCCTTCGGTGGAAATATTGTCGATGGAGAGAATGCGCACACCCGTCTTGTTCACCGTGATGTCACCGATCGAGCAATCAGCCCTGGGGATCTGCCGCATCTCCGAGCTCTGGGGAGCCCTTGCCAGCTCCCTGTTCTTCATTTCCCGGATGTAGTTTTCGATGAGCAGCAGCTGGGCTTCACCCTGGTAGGAAAACTCCAATCCCAGGATTCCACCATGATCGTTATCGTTTTCTGTTTCGGATCGTACGATGCGGCAGGGAAGCTCGATCGTATGCTCGGTATTGGGAAGGGTGAAGGTGATCGACCGTACGGATTCGTAAGAATCGGGGAGGTTGACGACAACCTGCATTCCGGTGCGGCTGATGTTGACAGCCTGGCCGGTGAAGCGCCGGCCCTCTCCGACAAGTTGTACCGATCCGCTGTGTTCCATTCGGATATGCTTGCGCTGATCCCGGCTGTTTCCGCTGCGTGGAAGTATCAGCTGGAGACGATCCTCAGAAAACATAGCAGTGCAATAGTATCGTAACTAGAAAAAAAATTTCAATACTACTAAAAAAAAAGTTGGTTTTTGCCGATAGAGACTCCCGCCTGAGCTCCAATTGCACTCAGCTTGACACCCCAATGAGGAGCGTGCTAAATTCACGGGCGAAGGAGAAATACAGTATGTCCGGCCATAGTAAATGGGCCTCTATCAAGCATAAAAAGAGCGCCGCGGATGCAAAACGCGGCAAAGTATTTACGAAAATCATCAGGGAGATCAGCGTAGCCGCCCGGGTGGGCGGGGGTGATCCGGATGCCAATCCCAGGTTGCGTACTGCCCTGCTCAAGGCCAAACTGGCGAACATGCCCAAGGACAACATCGACCGGGCCATCAAGAAGGGCACCGGAGACCTGGAGGGTGCCGAGTATTCTGAGCTCACCTACGAAGCCTACGGTCCCGGCGGCGTGGCCATTTTCATAGAGGTGCTCACGGACAACAGAAACCGCACCGCCGCTGAACTTCGCCACATCCTGTCCCGGGCCGGCGGAAACCTGGGTGAGAGCGGCAGCGTAGCCTATCTGTTCAAACGAAAGGGTCTGATCGTATACGACGCCTCGGAGTACACGGAGGACGCCATCCTGGAGGTCGCCTTGGAAGGGGGAGCCGAGGATGTGGCAAAGACCGACGGTGAAATCGAAGTCATCACCGAACCGGATGATTTCGAAGCCGTCCTGGAAGCCCTGGAGGGAGGGGAGTTCCGGCATCTGTCGGCGGAGGTTACCATGATCGCCGACGCCCAGGTACAGGTGCCTGCGGATAAGCTCGCCCAGGTCCTTCGCCTGATCGACGCACTGGAGGATCACGACGACGTACAAAACGTGTCCACAAATCTCGATATCCCTGAGGGTTTCACCCTGGATGAATGAAAGTAATCCTCGGCATTGATCCGGGACTGGCCTCGACGGGTTATGGAGTTATCCGCTGCTCCGGCAGCCGATTCCGCTGCATAGTCCATGGAACCGTCCGAACCTCTCCCAGAGACGGGATGGGAGAGCGATTGGTTCAGATCCATCAGGCAGTCATGGACATCATCACAACCTACAAACCTGAGGAAGCGGGTATCGAAACCGTCTATTTCTCCAAGAACTCTAAAAGCGCGATTCCCGTTGCTCAAGCCAGAGGCGTAGTTCTCTACACCCTCGCCTCACGGGGAGTTCCCTTTGCCGAGTACACTCCCCTGGAGCTGAAACAGGCCGTTGTGGGCAATGGAAGGGCGGAGAAGATCCAGGTCCAACAAGTGCTCAAGATGATCTTCAATCTGGCTGAGCTTCCGAGGCCGGACCATGCCTCCGACGCCCTGGCCGCAGCCTTCTGCCATGCCAATTTTTCCGGTTTTCGCAGCCACCTTGCCGATGCGGGGGCGCCTCATGTTTAACAGCATCAGCGGAGAGATAACCTACAAGGACGAGGAGCGCCTGTTTCTCTCCGCAGGTGCCGTTGAGTGGGAGATAAACATCAGTAGAAGCAGCAGCGATGATCTTCCCGAGGAAGGTCAGAGCACCAAGGTGTACGTCTACCTGTATCATCGGGACGACCAGGTGAGGTTGTACGGCTTTTCTCAGATCCTGGAGCGGGATGTGTTTCTGGATCTGCTCAAGGTCGAAGGCGTAGGTCCCCGGCAGGCGCTCAAGATTCTTTCCGGCGTGGAGGTCGGGCGTTTCATCGATGCGCTGGAAGGGGAGGATCTGGAGCTGCTGTCGACCATACCCGGGGTCGGCAAGAAAACCGCCCAAAAAATCATGCTGAAGCTAAAGGGCAAGCTGAAAGTATCGACACCGGCGGGAATTTCCCTGGAAGAGGATGTCATCAATGCCCTTGTTGGGATGGGATTCGACAGACGCAGCGCCAAGAGTGCGGTCTCTTCGGCAGCCCGCAGCCTCAGGGAGCGGGAATTGAAAAGCGAAGAGCTGGAGCGGGAACTGTTTAAAAGCGCGCTGTCTCAGCTATCCGGGGGATCCAAGCCGGCCGCCGGCGGTGCCGGCCGGGCCGGCTCCGGCATGGAGGAGCCGAGCGGGGGAGGGGCGCGATGAAGGACAACAGGGTCACAGCGGGAACGTTCAATCCCGATCAGGACCGGGAGGAATACACCCTGCGGCCCAAAAAGCTTACGGAGTTCATGGGACAGAAACGCTTGAAGGACAACCTGGCCGTGTTCATCCAGGCCGCCAGAGAGCGGCAGGAGAGTCTGGATCACGTGTTCTTTTCCGGCCCTCCGGGCTTGGGCAAGACAACCCTGGCCGGAATTATCGCCAACGAGCTGGGAGTACAGTTTCGGGCGACCTCGGCACCTGCATTGGAACGTCCCGGGGATCTGGCCGCCATACTGACCACCGTGGGTGAGAAAAACGTGTTCTTCATCGATGAAATCCACAGACTGCGGCCCACGATCGAAGAGATGCTGTACAACGCCATGGAGGACTTCGAAATCGACGTGGTTATGGGACAGGGCCCGGGTGCCAGGACGATCAAGATTCCTCTTCCTCCCTTCACCCTGGTCGGGGCTACGACCAAGACCGGTCTGGTTTCCGGCCCCCTGTACTCCCGCTTCGGCATCACCTCCCGTTTGGATTTCTACACCGATGAAGATATCGAGAGCATCATCCATCGCTCCGCAGGGATCCTGGACATAAAGCTCGAGGAGGCTGCCTGCAGCATGATCGCCTCCCGCTCACGGGGAACCCCCAGAGTCGCCAACCGCCTGCTGCGCCGCATGCGTGATTTCGCTCAGGTGTGGGGGGACGGGCTCGTTACCACTGAAATCGTGATGCGCGGGATGAGCTCCCTGGATATCGATTCCCTCGGCCTCGACAAGTTGGATCGGGATATTCTCAAGACGGTGATCCATAACTACAAAGGAGGGCCGGTAGGCTCGGAAACCCTGGCCATATCGATAGGGGAGGCAGTGGACACGTTGGAGGATGTCTACGAACCCTATTTGATCCAGAGGGGACTCATCCAGAGGACCCCCCGGGGTAGAACGGCTACGCACCTGGCCTACCAGCATTTGGAACTCAAGCAGCGGCAAAGTGAAGACGAGCAGCTTCTCTTTTGATCTTCCCGACGAATCGATCGCCCAGCAACCGAGTCCCCGGCGGGGCGGTTCTCGGCTGATGGTGGTGAACCGGGAGAGTGGGGAACTCGTGCACAGCAGCTTCGAGCAACTTCCCGCCTGCGTGGAGCCGGGTACCGTGATGGTGCTCAACAGAACGCGGGTGATCAACGCCCGGGTTTTCGGAACAACCGAGGACAGCGGCGGGCGGGTTGAGTTCATCCTGCTGCGGGAGCTTCAGCCGGGATTGTGGAAGACCCTGGCATCCAAGTCGAAGAAACAACGGCCGGGCAGGAGGTACGGGTTCCCCGATGGGCTCATGGCCGAGGTTGTTGCCGAAGCGGATCTGCCTCCGGACTCTTCGTCTGAAAACCACGGCAAAGAGGAGGGCTTTCGCTATCTCCGCTTCACCCCGCCGATCGATACGGACTATCTTGAAAAGCACGGGCACGTGCCTCTGCCCCCCTACATCCGCCGTCAGGATACCGGTGAGGACGTCGCACGCTACCAGACTATTTATGCCGAAGATCCGGGCTCGGCGGCGGCTCCCACAGCCGGGCTGCACTTCACCCCGGAGCTTCTTGCGGAGCTGGAACGCAAAGGCGTAATTGTGGTCAAACTCACCCTCCACGTCGGAGCCGGTACCTTTCTACCTATCCGGGCCGATCAGGTGGAACAGCACAGGATGCACGAGGAGCGCTACCATATCCCCCGGGAGAGCGCAGAGCAGATTAGTACGGCCTTGCGGGAGAATCGCACGATCCTGGCCGTGGGCACGACCGTGGTCCGGGCTCTGGAATCCGCCTACAGCGAAGATTTACACGGTGTCGCCGCCGGGACGCGCAGCACCTCCCTGTTCATCTATCCCGGCTACCGGTTCAAGGTCGTTTCCCGGCTGCTGACCAACTTCCACACCCCCCGCTCCAGCCTCCTGGTCTTGGTATCAGCTTTCGCCGGGCGGGAGCGTATTCTTACAGCCTATGAAACTGCGGTGCAGGAGGGATACCGCTTCTTCTCCTACGGGGATGCCATGCTGATTCTTTGACGCAGCGCCGGATCAAGGAATGAGAATGCCGGCTGACGGAGGACTGTCAATGACGGGGTTGCTGAGGCAGTGGTACGAAGCGGCAGACTTGGGGAAGATCTAGTATGTGTTCTCGTCCATGCTGAGGAACTGCTGGCGTACGCGCTGGAGGCGGTCCAGATGCGTGGCGATGATCTCCCCGTAGTCCAGGTCCCCGTTCCAGATCCGGGCCCGCTCGTCCTCCCAGTTCTGAATTTCCTCCAGGTTGTAGTACAGCCAGGGAAGCCTTGCGGCCCATCTGCGGGCTTCCCGCCAGTACTGTAGAGCGACCTGATAGGCCTGCTCGGCCAGCTCCAGGCTCTCCAGATTCTGTTCTCTCCAGGGGGCGTTGTAGAAGTAGGCGGTCATCTTGTCGTACTTACTGCCCAGGGTCAGGTACAGGTCGACGAGCTTGAGATTGACGTGCATCCTGAACAGGGTCCGGTACTGAGCCCATTGCTCCTCATTCTCGATCTCCGCCAAAGCGTAGAGGGGATTGGCGAAATCCGATTTCAGGGCCTGCTCCAGATAGAAGATATTCTCCATGGTGTCGTCGGGATACTGGTAGAAGTGCAGGTGGTACAGCCGGTAGAACTGCTCGGCGTACAGCACCTTGTAGGCAAAAAGTGCGGTGGTACAGAGCAGAAAGAGCAGGATAAGGGAAGCGGTTTTCCTCACCTTTTTACAATCGGCAGGCTCGTGAGAATGCTCCAGAATTTCTCGAACACCAGCTGCGGATCTTCACCGCCGTTCAACCTGTGAAGCTGCATGTTCGAATCTGCAAAGCGCCGGAAACCCCGCTCATAGGCGGAGAGGATATCCTGCTGGATATCCGGCCCGTCGTACAGCTCCGGACCCTCCGGGGAGCGGGTCGTCAGGCGCTGCTGACTGAGAGCGACCGGCGTATCGAGAAACACCAGGTGCCGGGGCAGAGGAAAACGGCGGTTCAGAAAGAATACGAACTCGGGATCGCAGGCCAGGGATTGATAGGCCAGGCTGGAGAACAGGTACCTGTCGCAAATCACCAGCTCGCCCCGGTGGAGGTGGGAAAGAATTCCCTCGTGCTCCGCATACAGGTGTTCGTTCCTGTCCGCGGCGAACAGGAGGGCTACGGTTTCCGGCCGGGCTTGAATCTGCCTCTTCAGGATCTTACGGATAATCCGGCCTACCGGACCCTTGGTAGGTTCCCCTGTACAGAAATGGGGTATGCCTTGCGAATCCAAACCTTCATCGGCAAGGAGAAGCTGCGTGGTTGTCCCGGAGCCGTCCAGGCCCTCCAGGATCACGAAATTTTCCAGCACCTCCGGCATCGGCTCGGATTGACTGTTCTTCCCGAACGTGGGCTGCTCGTTTCGCGCGCCGCGCGCGCCGTGGTCACGTTCCAAATACACCTCCCGACCCTGGACGAAAGAATCGAACCTAAGCATAATCAAAACCGGAGTTTTTGTCATGATCATGCTCCTCTTGGCCGTGCTGTTGAGCCTGGCTGCACCCGCCTCGGCTCAGAGCACCCTTCAGCTTCCCGACGTGACCCTCTTTGGTGAGTACACGCTGTACCTTACCCCCCCGCCGCCATTGGCGCAGGAGATTCCGGCGGCGATGGGGATGAACGATAGTCGTCTCAGCTACCCCCGCTCCCTCTTCAAGGTTGACCTGGCCGTCCCGCCCCCCCCATTGTTGTACTGGCAGAGAATTCCCCGCTCGGTGCTCGCCCCCCCGGGACTGTTGCCCGCTTCGGCCGCAGATGCCGCGCCCGGGTACACGGGGGAAAGGCAGCCCGTCGCTTCCGGCAGCTGGCGGGCC
>Ga0180438_10004635_pt1 | contig 19672 bp, 17 predicted proteins | sample SS_ome_12_FD_132455 | JGI IMG/M metagenome (GOLD analysis project Ga0180438, IMG submission 132455) | Hypersaline lake sediment archaeal communities from the Salton Sea, California, USA - SS_3_D_2 metaG | ecosystem: Environmental > Aquatic > Non-marine Saline and Alkaline > Hypersaline >... | reverse complement strand
CAAACAACCCAGGTATACCATGGGCGGTTCTCTTGACTATACCTTAGGGAACAACCTCATGTTGAATGCGTCAATGGGTTATTACTGGGCAGACTATCAGCAACGGGTACTTCCAGATCAAAATCGTATGTTCTTCTATGCTTCCAATTCGGATATCCCTGGTGTCACCGAAGTTCATGGTCTATATTGGGCAAACATGGGATGGGCAGACGGTTTTGCCACTGCTAAACAGGTGGAGAACAAGTTAACCGGAACCTTTGATGCAACCTATTATGCCAACATAGCCGGTGAGCATGTGTTCAAAGCAGGCATTCAAATGGTAAAAATTGGAGTTGATAGAGATAACGCTTGTCCTAACGATTACAATTACTTTTACTGGGGTTGGGATTACGAGCATAGTGATGGAACCACAAGACCTACGACCCTCGGTTATATTGCCGTAAGAGACCCCTTTGGTGTGGTGGCAACGGTTCACAGTACCCGTTGGGCGGTTTATCTCCAGGATTCCTGGACCATCGCCGACAAATTCACCTTGAACGTGGGTGCCAGATTTGAGAAAGAGGATATCCCTGCATATGCTGAAGGTTATGAGCCACCGGTGACATTTGATTTCTTTGATAAGTTCGCTCCAAGGGTTGGATTTGCCTATGATGTTTTTGGTGATTCCAGTTTGAAAGTCTTCGGTAGTTTCGGTATCTATTACGATGTGATGAAGTTGGAAATGGCAGAGGGTTCTTATGGTGGTTTCAAATGGTGGTCTCACTATTACGATATCGTAGATCCGCAGTGGCAAGTGGCTTATGCGACAAATCAGGATCATCCGATATCAGGTGGTTATGCAGGAGGTACCTATTTTGAAAGCAGAAACTGGAGGGTACCTTCTTATGACACGACACAGCCCAACGAGGGACCAAACAAAATGAAACCCTACCAGAAGAATGAGTATACCTTTGGTATCCAAAAAACATTGGGAGAAGACTGGAGCATCAGCCTCAGGGCCCTTCATAACTACATTGTGAATGCGATTGAAGATATTGGAATAACGATTGGTGGTGACGAACATTACTATAATGGAAACCCCGGTTCCGCGTGGATTCAGTCGATTTATGAGCAAAGTATGGCTGAAGGAAATATCCCTTATGGCGTTCAAGCCACGAAGGCTGTGCGTGAGTACACATCTGTCTCTCTTAACCTGGATAGAAAATTCAAAGACAACTGGTTGGGTGGCCTCTCCTTGACATGGAGTCGTCTCTATGGTAACTTCGCAGGGCTGGCCAGTTCTGATGAGCATGGTCGAAAGTCTCCCAGTGTGGAAAGATATTTTGATTCCTGGTTCATGTGCTATGATCAAAATTTTAATCCCGTGTTAGGGTTACTTCCAACGGACCGACCGATCCAGTTTAAAGCCTATGGTGCTTATTCCTTTGATTTTGGATTGACCTTAGGGTTTAGTGCCTATGCGATGTCAGGTACTCCTTTACAAACGGAATTCACATTAAATAGCCAGGATGGGTATTATCCATTGGGAAGATTTTCTGATGGCCGTACCGATTTCCTATGGCAGATCGATGCGTATGCAGAATACAACCTGAAACTCTCAGACAAATACTCGTTGAATTTCAATGTGAATGTGAGCAACGTCACAAATAACAAAATTGCTCAACGGGTGTTTATGAATTACACGCAGCAAAATCCTTCTTTGAGCAATGACGAAATTATTTCCGGATTTGATTTTAGACAGGTTGCTGCAGACAAAGGTATAACGCTTGATCCTCGTTACAAAATGGAATATCGATATCTCGATGCGATTACTGCCAGGATTGGAGTTAAACTCTTATTCTAAATTCTACACGGATACACGGATAAGTCCAACTTAACATAACAACAAGCAAGTCAAAAAGGACCCTCCCCGGCCGCGGGGAGGGCTTCTTTTTTTTTTATCTTTATGCATAAAAAAAGGAAAATGGCTATCAGTAAGCCGCAATTTTTAAATGAATAAAATGGAAAGCGTCTATTTTTTAACTTATTCGTTAGCCTTTTTTATGGCGGTAGAATGGGGTCCAGATAATGAGTATTTTTTATCCGTTTTCACTCCAACTATACGTAGTATGTAGTGGTGGCACAAAAAAATGAATGAAAAAAAATGATAGATATCAATGAGAAAGAAAAAAGTTATAAATAATTATATAAATTTTTGCATGGTGGTAAAATGAGCCGAATCATCGTACGAGTTGGCAAAAGCTTTTTCTTCCTGAAATCGGAAGAGATTGATTTTATTGAATCTGAACATAATTACATAAGAATTCACAGAGGAGATAAATCTTTCTTGTTAAAAAAAACCTTAAGTGATATTTGGAATGAACTGGATTCTGATCGATTCATTCGCATCAATCGGTCTAAGATTGTTAATATTGACCGAGTCAAGGAGATAAAGGAGGTAGAGAATTATAAATTCATGGTTGTACTGGATACAGGGACGTCATGGACCCTGGGACGAAGATCAAAAGAGAATTTATTAAAAGCGTTAAAAATAAATGTTTAAAGATGATTTATTATGAAGGATAGCTCAATTGGATGCAGGAATCGCTTCAGGATGAATGAAAAACAATCGCAAAGAAATCCCAATGAATTCGGGGAAAATTTAGCCCATAATGTTAAATTCAAGAATTTATTAAATAGGAGTATTCCTTTAAAGGAATTTATAAATGAATTTGAGAAGCAGATTATAGAACAAGTGCTGCTTTTTACACATGGCAATGAGAAAAGAGCGGCATATCTACTGGGGGTAAAGCCGACCACTCTTTGCGAGAAGATGAAAAAACATAAAATTATATTAAGAAATTTTAGAAATTAAAGGTTCACTTTTCTGCTACAATAAGATTTCATTCATAACAAAAGGAGAATAAAAACTAATACAACAAAAAACCTTCGATAGTTTCTATGTATTTTTGAATCTCAATTTCAATTCTCGGTTCGATTTCACGAAAAGACAGATTTTTTTCGATTGATTCCCGTATAAAAAGGGAACCGCATATCATATCGATGGGCAGGCGTTGGAATTCAAATTCATAGGGAGGCTCTTTCCATTTAAATTGATCGGGATACATGCGTTTTACAAGGCGGATGATTTCATAATAGGTCTCGAAGCTTCTAACTTCATTTGTGTTTTTAGGGTGCGGATGCACAAGAATCCCTTTGCAGACCTCTCCAGAAAATTTAGAAAATTCAGGTTTGAAGAAGATCGGGATAAAAACGACCCCTTTTAAATGTAACGATTCCAGTTCTTTAACCCATTTAAAATTATCGATAAACGGTGCTCCTACGAATTCAAAGGGTCGGGTGGTGCCCCTGCCTTCGGATAGATTGGTCCCCTCCAACAGCACGGCCCCGGGATAAACCACTGCTGTTTGAAAAGAGGGCATATTGGGGGAAGGATAGGTCCATATGCCTTTAAAATAATTTTCTCTTTTCCATCCTTTAACCGTTACCACTTCTAATTGAAGATCGATACTATGATAACTCAAAGCGTAACTGAGATATTCACCAGTGGTAAGCGCATGCCTCATGGGAACGGGTAGTTGACCGACGATGCTGAAATACTCTTCCTCCATTACATTACCTTCGATACCCAGGCCATTTAAGGGATTGGGCCTGTCAAGAACAATAATGTTAATGTTCTTTCCTGAAAGAAATTTCATTATTTTGACAATATGGTTGAGAAAGGTGTATACCCGTGTACCCACATCCAGGAGATCGATTACCAACGCATCAATCCCTTCCAACCACTCTATCCGGGGTAGTCGGTTTTCACCATAAAGGCTTTTGACTTCAATATCCAAATCGTTCCAATAAAAAGAGTCTGAAAGGATCATATTATCCTGTTTGTCGATAAAGAATCCATGCTGTAGGGACCATATGGTTTTTAAATGTTTATCGGCCGATTTTTTTACGATCTGGTATACTGGGATACCATTTGAATCTACATTGGAACTGCCAGTAATCAAAGCGATATTTCTCTTCTTGAGAACGGTGTCACTGTTTTCTTTAAAAAAATCAATGCCTAACGTTATTTTCATATCTTATGAATCCAAGAATAATATCAAAAATAGTCATGAATGATCTTCCGTTTTGAGCACAGAGGGTGCGACCTCAACCATCTTATTTTCAGCTCCCAGGAGAGTGGAATCAATCAAAACTTCTGAAACAATGATGGAAAGTAGTTTGGAAAGATTCTGAAAGATGGAGTGTTTCTCTTCTTCTTTTAAATAATTCAAACTTCTCACTAACTGTTCCTGGAATGATGGTGGTGCTGTTTTTACTACTTCCTTTCCTTTCTCGGTTAATTCGATCAAGATGACACGCCGGTCTGTCGAGAGTCGGTTCCGTATGACCAGTTCCTTTTTTTCCAGTTGATCCACGATTGAAGTAATCATGCTGGGCGAAAGGGATACTTTTTTACTCACTCTGCTGAGTGGTTGAGAACCTTCACTCTCCAATACCAATAAACATGAAAGCTGGGACGCATTTAAACCGGTTTTTTCCTTTAACTTTAACTCATATAAATCCACGGCATTGATTATTTTCCTTAAATTGGAGAATATGTTCGACTCAAGGTCTTCTGCACCTTCATTTTCATTTTCCCAGTGCATCATGGAACCTCCATTCATACGATTTTTTTTATCGCCATTATACCAAAAGAAAACTGTAACTGCAAATAGTCTATTTCGATTATCCCTTTTTGCCTATAATGGCGATTTGGGAAAGGGGATACCTACTGAAAAACTTTTTTAAAAAAATTAATTTAAGCCTTGATATTTAAGATATAAAATATTATAATATGAAATATTTGGTAATAAAATATTTGAATAAAAAAATTTCAGGTATGAATAATAAAGCTAGGAAAATAATTAAAGATATTGTTTGGGCAATTGGGCGAATTGTGAGCCTATGCTGTGAAAATATAAGGTAGGAAAAGAATGTGTGGAATTACAGGTATATGGGGGCAAGATGATAAACCATTGACTCGCCTGATTATGGAAGGCCTCATCCATCGTGGTCCGGATGCCAGCGGGATTGTTTCCCGGCAGCGGGCGACGCTGGGTCATCGCCGTCTCTCGATTATGGATCCCGAAGGTGGTCACCAGCCCATCGTCAGTGAAGATAAATCCATCGCCATAGTTGCCAACGGTGAAATCTACAACTTTGAATCTCTCAAAGAAGCGCTCTCCACGAGCCACACGTTTAGTACTTCAAGCGACAGTGAAGTGCCCTTGCACCTGTATGAGGATGCGGGCTGCAACATGGTCAAGCGTCTCGATGGAATGTTCGCATTCATCCTGACGGACGGCCAGGAACTGTTCGCTGCCAGAGATCCTGTTGGCATCAAACCCTTGTACTACGGTAACTCTGGCAGCAGGAAAGTTTTCGCCTCTGAGCTGAAAGCACTCTCCGGTCGCGCCACTGACGTCAAGGAGTTTCCTCCAGGCAATTTCTATCATACAAGAGTCGGGTTTCAAAAATACCGAAGTCTTCCACGGGCTACTCCTGAAGAGCGTCCAATCGAGCAGTGGTGTGAAGTGATACGCGAGACCCTTGAGCGTGCCATAAAAAAGCGGCTAATGAGCGATGTACCGCTAGGGGCCTTCCTCTCGGGCGGGCTGGACAGCAGTATTATTGCCGCTGTTGCCCGATCTTACATGGATGAACTGCACACCTTCTCCGTTGGCCTCGAAGGCAGCCGGGATTTGTTGGCAGCCCGTATAGTTGCTAAACATATAGACAGCATCCATCACGAATATGTCTTCACCCAGGATGATATCCAGCGTTATCTGCCTGAGATTGTTTTTTATCTTGAGTCTTTCGACCAGGATCTTGTCAGAAGTGCGATACCATGCTACTTTGTATCACGGTTGGCATCAAAATACGTCAAAGTGACCCTGACAGGCGAAGGAGCAGACGAGATTTTTGCCGGCTATTCCTATTACAAGGCATTTGACAGGACAATGCCGCTGCATGAGGAACTCTATCGAAGTGTGTCTTCCCTTTATAATATTAACCTCCAGCGTGTCGATCGTCTCACAATGGCCCATTCGATTGAAGGCCGTGTACCGTTCCTCGACCTGGAGATGATCGAGTTGGGACAACGCATACCTTCCCATTCGAAGATCCGACGATTGCAGAACGGGACGCACATGGAGAAGTGGATACTAAGGAAAGCATTTGAGGACTTGCTGCCAGCGGATATCGTATGGAGAACGAAGGAACAGTTCGACGAAGGCAGCGGAACCATTGATGTACTGGCCGACCTGGTAGATTATTTCATGCCGCAAAAGGCCGCTAAGGAGTACGTGGCGGCGCATGAGGACGACCGCATCAGAAGCCATGAGGAAAGCGTCTATCACAAGCTTCTGCGTGAAGCATATGTAGACCCCTCAACGGTCCTTGCCAACGTGGCCCGGTGGCAGGATAACCGAATTTATAATGTGTCCAGCACGCCCGATGCAGACGACACTTGAAGCGCAATAATCCCCTTTAAAAACTTTTTTAAAAAAAATTAATTTAAGCCTTGACATTTTAAGTATTAAATATTATGATATAAAATATTTGGAGGTTAATAATTTGAATGAAAAAATTTTAGATGTAAATAATCAAGCTGGAAAAATAATTAAAGATATTGTTTGGGCAATTCGGCGAATCGTGAGCCTATGCTATCTGGATTCCAAAACCATGAGAAAACGATTTGGAATCACGGGGCCTCAGAGTGCTGTCCTAAAATGTTTAACTGATTCGCAAGAAATCCAATCGGTGGTAAGATTGAGTCGTCTTTTAAACGTGACCCCCTCCAATATTACAGGTATCATTGATCGGTTGGAGGAAAAAGGACTGGTTAAACGTATAAGAAAGCAGGATGACCGGAGGACAGTCTTGATAGAATTAACTGATAAAGGGCTTAATTTTGGTCAACAACTGCCTGATTTAATAGAAGAGAAGCTAATAAAGGGGCTCCATGATCTCAACGTCACTGAGATTTTTGGCATATATCTGTCTTTTTATAAAGTTATTGAGATAATTGGTACCGAAGATACGATTGAATCAACCCATAATTAAGATAACAAGGAGGTATCCGATGTATATGAAAAAGGAGGTGGAAGCGCTTCATTCAATCCCTGTAAAAATTCCTGAAGAAACTCTATTAAAACGGATAGGAGGCGTTCAGAATCGCAAAGTATCGCCAAGAATTAAGGCAAGAATAAAGAAAGCCATGGAGGAGGTCAGTCAATGTGTTGAGCCTAAAGCAATTTACAGTATCCTGCCAGTGGCGAAAAAAAATGGTTCTATCATATTGGATGGTGAATTTTCTTTTAAAAGTTCCAAATTGAATGTGTTGTTGGATTTCTGTGATAAAGCAGTCGTATTCCTGGTGACTCTCGGTTCTAAAGTAGAAAGAGTAATTAATGAAAATATGGAGAGTCAGCCTCATTATGGTGTGATCGTGGATGCAGCAGCCTCTGCTGCCGCAGAATCAACGGCCCAGTACATTCAAGATTATATCGAGAAGAAGTTGAACGAAGAGGAAAAAACCACCCTGCGCTACAGCCCTGGGTACTGCGATTGGCCCATCAGCGAACAGGATCAGATATTTAAGATTCTGCCCCACCAGAGGATCGGTGTTGAATTGTCGGAGAATTCGTTTATGTCACCGCGTAAATCGGTCTCCGGGGTCATTGGTATATGTCCGACGGATACAAAATTCTCCGGGAATGTCTGTATGAATTGTAAAAAAATCAATTGCCCTTATCGACGGAGCAAATAAAATGAGAGCTATAATGAACGAGAAAAAAGTATCCATGCAAAAAGCAGTGACTCAACGCTGGCAGTACCAACCGTTAACCCCTGAAGAGATTCAACGCATCCATGAAACAAGCCTCCGGGTATTAAATGAGGTGGGATTTGAGGTTCGGGAGCCGGAAGCTTTTGATCTCTTTAAAAAGGCGGCGGCTGCGGTTGACCATGAGAGACGTATCATTCGTCTTAATGAATCGACAGTCTCAGAAATACTATCAAGCGTACCTCCTCAGGTAACCCTTTGTGGCCGTGATGAAAAGCATGATCATACACTTGGTTCCGGGAATGTTTGTTTTGGAACAGGTGGTACGGCTTTAAATGTTCTCGATTACGACTCGGGGGAACAGCGTCTTGCCAACCTCCAGGACCTCATCGAAATCATTCGCCTGGTGGATCGCCTGGAAAATATTCATATCATGCTCTTACCCACTTACCCAAACGAACTGCCAATAGAAGATGTCGATGTCAATCGGTTCTTTGCCGGTATGTGCTGCACTTCGAAGCACATCATGGGTGGGGTTTATACAGCAGAGGGCATTAAGGATGTGATTTCCATGGCTGAAAAAGTGGCCGGAAGTCCCGGAGCTTTACGAGAAAGGCCCTTTATATCGATGATTACCTGCGGTATCAGCCCCCTCAGGCTGGACAGCAAGTACGGCTCATTTATGATCCAGTTGGCCAGGCAGGGTATTCCCACAGCCGTGCCTGTAGAACCGCTGTGCGGTGCGACAGCACCGGTGACCCTGGCAGGCACACTGGTCATCCAGAATTGTGATGGTCTAATTACTACCATGCTTACCCAGTTGGCCAATCCCGGGGCCCCTGTAATCTATGGAAGTGTGGCCACTTCAATCAACTTCCATGATGTGAGATATCTTGGGGGACCAGTGGAAAGCGGTATGATTAATGCGGCCACTGCGCAGCTTGCCCGGTTTTACGGCTTCCCCTATTACTCCACTGCTGGCATCAGTGATTCCAAAACCCTGGATGCGCAATGTGGTTATGAAACGGCTGTCAACAATCTACTGGTCGCCCTGGCAGGTGGGGATTTTATTCATGATGCCGCCGGGCTGATGGAATTTGCCACCACCGTAAGCAAAGAAAAACTTGTCATTGATAATGAAATCCTCGGTATGGTTTCTCGGGCAGTCAAGGGAATCGAGGTTAACGCGGATACGCTGGCGTTTGAACCGATAAAGAATGCCGGCCCAGGAGGAAATTTTATCGCCGATCGCCACACACGAAAATATATGCATAAAGAACATTTCTTCCCCGGATTAAGCAATAGAGAGAAACGTGAGGTCTGGACCAATAACGGACATAAAACAACAGCCCAGAGAGCAAATGAAATCGTAAAAGAAATACTCTCTGACAATCAGAAGTGCTGCATCGATGAGGCGTTAGCAGCGTCCCTGATAAATTCTTTTCCTAATATCAGGGCGAAGCACCTGCTTAACAGATGACAAGATACATAACAAAAAAAGAGGAGGTCGAGTATGATAATAATTGGTGAAAAGATAAATGCCACCAGGAAGTCTGTTGCAAAAGCGATTCGATCACGTGACAGAACAGCTATACAGCAGCAGATCGAGAACCAGGATAAGGCCGGGGCTCATTTTATTGACCTCAATGCTGGCACAGGTGCTGGTGATGAAAACCAAGAAATCCAGGATATGTGCTGGTTGATCGATATTGCCCTGGAAACCACCGACAAGAAATTAAGCATTGATTCGGCAAACCCGGTGATTATCCGCAGGGCAGCCGAACATATAAACAACAGGCGCCCATGGCTCATTAATTCTGTTAAGAATGATGATCCCATCCTGGAAGAAATACTGCCTATTGCTGCTGCCCATGGAGCATCTATCATCGGCCTGGGAATGGACGCATCGGGAGTCCCGGAAAAAGCAGAGGAGCGCATTGCTGCCTGCCGTGAAATATACAAAAAGGCCGAGAAAACAGGGATATCAAAGGAGCAGTTGTTCTTTGATCCATTGGTTTTACCCCTTTCTTCAAACTATAATCATGGGAAAATAGCCATTGCCACATTATGCGGTTTAAAGGATGAATTCCCGGAAATAAAGACCACCATGGGGGTTTCCAATATATCTTTCGGACTGCCGAAACGAGCCAGGATAAATGCAGTTTTTCTGTTTGCAGCGCTTTCCCAGGGTCTTGATGCAGCTATTTGTGATCCCACCAATGAGAGGATTCGCAAAGCCATCTTACTGGGTGAATTAATTGCCGGTAAAGACAAACACTGCCGCAGTTATACCCGTGCCGTAAGAAAAGGTGAATTTGAAAAAGACCCCAAAAAGCCAAACCCAGACGCAAAGGAGGTTTTATAGATACCCACCGCCCATTATTTTATAGAGGAGCAAAGGTCATGAATAATCATTATAAAACAGGCACGTTGGTAAAGCCAAAGCAGCGGATCAATGAAGAACAAATAAAACTCCTGCATCAGGCCTCCCTTTCTATCCTGGATGATCCGGGGATCATATGTCACAACGAACATGCTGCAGATCTGCTCGACAGTGCTGGATGCATTGTGACAAAAGAACAGAGGGATCCAGGGGTCTGGAAAATACGTTTCCCGGCTCGCCTGGTGACAGAGGCTCTTGAAAGCGTACCCTCCCGGGTGGTGTTGGGAGCGAGAAAAGCGGAGAACCGATTACTACTGGATGCCGATGTCCCCCATGTTTATTTTGGCACGGGTTCGGAAACCAATATTTACCTGGAAACCGAAATAGCCGATTTCGTCAAGAAGGATGATCCTACCGTTGAAATCTCAAGACCCATTTATATCAAAAAGCGGGGGAGTGTCAGACGTCTCTGTCAGTCGGCCAAACTATGCAACCACCTGGAAAATGTGGACTTCTTCATCCGAAATGTAAACATCCAGGACCCTGAAATTACTAGCAATAACAAAGATGTCAATGTGTTTATGGCATCATTGATGTATATGAGCAAACACATCCAGGCCGGGATTGTGAACCTGGAACGCCTCGATGATGTGATTCGAATGGCAGAAATTGCAGCCGGTGGGCCTGAAAAACTGAAGGAAAATCCCATCTTCTCTTTTATCACCTGCCTGATCAAAAGCCCTCTCCAGATGGTAGAAGATACCACTGAAAAGCTGATTGCAGTAGCCCGGAAGGGGATGCCCCTGGTGGTATCCAGTTCCCCACAGGGAGGTTCCACAGCACCGATTCGGGAAGAGGGTATGGTGGCATTAATCAATGCCGAGATACTGGCAGGCATTGCCCTGACCCAGGTGACAAATCCAGGAACCCCGGTCATTTATGGAGCCGTTCCTGTGCGAGCACGGTTAGATACTTTGCATGATCTCTATGGAGCTCCGGAGTTTATCCATTACAATATGGATTGTATTCAAATGGCAAAACACTACGGCATACCTTGTTATTCTACGGCAGGAGTAGGCGATACGCGGGTTCCGGGGCTGCAAGCCACCATTGAAAAAGTGTTTTCTCAGCTTGAAGTGGCTGCAGCAGGCGCGCAGTACATCCATTATGCGTTTGGTTTGCTGGATAAGACCAATATCTTTTGTCCGCTGCAGGCAGTGCTTGACGATGCTCATATCGGCATTTCCCGCCAGATTTTACGTCAGCCTGCGTTTGATAGAGAAGAAACTGAAGCTGCTGTGGAGGAAGTCCGGAAAGTTGTCGGTTCGAAAACCGGGCTTTTTGCCAGGCACATCCGCAAAGCCATGAGAAAGGGACTGGTCAGTCCTCCCTATTCCTTTGAAACACAAGAAGAGGAGGATCAGGTGCTTTTTAAAGCCTTTCAGCGGCTCCGGGAAATCCTTTCCGGACCGGATGAAACGTTAGAGGATGCGTTAATCCAAAAAATTTATAAAGCGGTACCCGGGCTCTTACCCCTCGATTATTTTGAGCCCCAGGATACACATATACAACACGAATCAAGGAGTTAAAGCATGAAAGATATTTTAAAGAAAATTAAGGAAAATATAGTCGAAGGAAGGCTTGACAGCCAGGACGAAGGTTTCGATGGTGATATGGTTGGACAGCCAGGTGTAAAAGAGCTGGTTCGTCAAGCCATCGAGGAAAAGGTCCCGGCTAAAGAGATCGTAACTCAATGCCTCAATACAGGTATGGAGGAAGTGGGCCGTCGATACGAAAAGGATGAATATCTCATCCCGGATATGCTGGCGGCTGCAGAATGTGTCAGCGAAGCCATGGATATGCTGGAACCCCACCTGGTGAAGGAGGATGTAGAGAGCATGGGTCGATTTGTGATTGCCACGGTGGAAGGGGACCTCCATGACATTGGGAAAAATATCGTGGCCACCCTGCTGCGGGGCTCTGGTTTTGAAGTCCATGATCTAGGCACCGGCGTCCCTTCTGACAAAATCGTAAACGCAGTCGAAGAAACCAATGCCCAATATGTGGGTCTCTCTGCTCTCCTGACCACTACGATGGGGCATATGCCAGAGATCATCGAGAAACTGAAAGATAGAGGTTTAAGAGATAGAGTTAAGGTTTTTATCGGTGGTGCGCCTGTTTCTGCAGAGTTCGCAGAGAAAATAGGTGCCGATTTTTATTGTGAAGACGCATTTGAGGCAATCGGAAAGTTGAATAGCCTATAAACAAAGGAGAACCGTGACTGAAAAAAAGAAAAAGGATGACCCATACTCCCAGGCTGTTGCCAGCGGCAGGTATGTCCGTGAAACCGGACTCCAGGGGAAATACGACAATGTCCGTGTGTTTTGGGAAGACGAAGTGACCCGGATTTTCCTGCGTCCACATGTTGAAGCTCTTTTGGAGCGCAGGACAAAGGAAAAAAAAGGGATTCGTATACTTGATCTCGGATGCGGCAGTGGAGACGGGTATGAATTGTTGACACGGATGCGGCAAGGCAAAGCTAACTTAACAAAAAACGAAATATATCTTATACCGGAGAATCGTTTAACCCAGTACAAGGGCATTGAGATCAACGAGGACCTTCTCAACCAGAATGCAGCACGTTGGGGAGAGAATTCCGGCATGGTATTTGAATGGGGTGATTTTTCAAAGGGGCTGCCAGTCATGGAAGGAGAATTGCCCTATGATATATATCTGACCTCTTACGGTGCCATCTCTCATCTCAACGAAGCTCAAACCGTTAAGCTCTTTGCAGATATCGTCAAACATGCCGAAGATGGTTCCATCCTCATTGGCGATTGGCTCGGTAGATATTCCTACGAATGGCGGCAATTATGGAATGGTGAAACTGACAAAGAGCATTGGATGGACTACTTTATCTCCTATATTTATCCCGAGAATCAGCGGGAGAAAGCCAGGCTGACCCCCCTTAAACTGCGGCTGCTCTGCCGTGAAGAAGTGTTAAGGATGATTAAAAAAGTAGAAGAGGAAACCGGTATTAACCTTGAAGTGAAAAATATATACGATCGCTCTATTTTTGTCGGTCGGCATATGGATACCGGGGATTACAATTCCTATCTCAAACCGCTTCGCCGGGCTGTAAACTCTCTATTCGAGAGAAATTTGCGTACCGACCTGCATCAGCTTCTATTGGCCTACCACTCCCACCCGGAGTTTTCCTCTCCAAACAAATTCTTTGAAGAATTTCATGCCTGTTGGAATTTTCTGGTTTACCACACCATCGCTCTTTGTAAGGGTTATGACCGGGGAGATCATGCGGTAGATATACCGTCACACCAGGAACTCCCTCTTCTTGGTGCCCTGGAAAGGGCTCTGCACCATATCACCCAGGTTACCCGAAATATAGGGAATTTCAGTCTGGAAGATTCTCGAGCCGACGTGATAGAACCCCAACTGGCCTATGCCCTGCGAGAGCTTGAGATCTCTTTACAGCAGGGAAAAGGATACGGCCACGGGATCGTGGGCATATTCGTTATAAATAAATGAGGAGATAACCATGGCACAAGAGCAACATTTAATCAATATCGCAACGATGCGAAAGAGCACACCCACTGGCAGTGAGAAAATTCTATCAAGGCTTATGCTGTTCTTTGAAGATGTTGTTAAGGTTACATTTTTTCACTGTCAGCACTGCGGTGAGTGTTTACTCAGTCATACTGGTTTTGTGTGTTCCCAGCGCTGTCCCAAGCGGCTGCGAAACGGACCCTGCGGTGGAACAGGCCCAAACGGCACCTGTGAAGTATATCCTGAACGGAAATGCATCTGGTACCGGATTTACAAGCGGGCGCGGTTACTGGGCAGACTTTCTCTATTGCAGCGGATCGAAAAAATCCACAACTGGGAATTGGAAAAGACATCGGCATGGCTGAATGTTTTTAAGAAGCGAATCGAACCACCGATATTTTTTATTCGGAGAGAAAAGCAAAATGACACTAAAAGAAAAAATTGAAGCCGGTGGATTTGTTTTTACTGCAGAGCTTGGTCCCCCTCGCAGCAGCAGTGCGAAAGCCATTCGTAAGAAATGCCCCCATTTTCGAGATGTGGATGGCGTGAATATTACGGACAACCAGACAGCCGTGGTACGGCTCTCCAGTATTGCATCGGCAAAGATTTGCCTCGAGGAAGGGCTCGAACCCGTTGTGCAGATGACCTGCCGGGACCGCAATCGACTCGCCCTACAAAGCGATTTGTTAGGGATGGCTGCCCTGGGCATAAAAAATGTACTCTGCTTAAGTGGAGATTATCAACGTTTTGGAGATCAGCCCGAAGCCAAACCGGTCTTTGATCTGGATTCGGTGCAGTTAATTGCAACCGCCAGCAGACTGAGAGAGGGTTTTTTCCTTTCCGGGGAAAAGATTAAGACCCCCCCGGCACTCTTCATCGGTGGGGCTGCCAATCCTTTTGCTGATCCCCTGGAAATGCGCGTCTTACGTTTGGCGAAAAAGGTCCGGGCCGGTGTTCAATTTATCCAGACCCAGCCTGTTTTTGACGTAGAGCGAATGCATCAGTGGATGCAAATGGTCCGGGAAGCCAAGCTTCATGAAAAAGTGGCCATTCTTGCCGGGGTAATGCCGGTTAAATCGGTCAAAGCGCTTCTTTACATGGAGAGAGATGTACCAGGAATGCGTATCGACCCGAATATCATTCAACGTATGGGAAAAGCCGAAGAACCCAAAGAAGAAGGGGTAAAGATTGCGGTAGAAACGATTCGAGAACTGAGAAAAATAAAAGGTATTCGCGGCATTCACCTGATGCCACTGATGTGGGAAAGTATTACACCTCGCATTTCTGAGGAATCCGGATTATTGGATCGATGAAAAGAGAGAAGAAGAAAACGTTTAATTAGGAGGTAAAATGAGTGGAATAGCAGCAGGATACGGTCAACCCGATCCCGTGAAAATTAAAAAGATGTTTGCAGCGATGAATCATCGAGGCCCTTACCTTTCCGGGATTCGCAGCCAAAAACATGTCACGATGGCACAAAACTATCTTCATGCCGATATACCGGATGCCGGGAAGGACGTCTCTATCCCTACAAGCGGGAAGGGTAACGGAAAATTGATGATCTGTTATGACGGACAGATCGGGAATCGCAGCGAACTGGCAAATAAATATGGGATTAAAGCCGGTCCATTTATAGAAGAAAGACTGCTGCTTAGTATGTATGAAAAACACGGTTCTCGAATGTTGGAGCATCTTGGCGATTCGATTTTTTCTTTTATTATCTCCGACGGCAGCGATTTTTTTGCGGCCAGGGACCTTCTCGGCATCAAAACGCTCTTTTACACACGTAAGGGAGATACCCTTTATCTCTCCAGTGAATTAAAAGGGGTAACAGCCATATCTGAGATTGTATCGGAATTTCCCGAAGCCCATTATATGGACGGCAGTGGTCGATTGATCCGTTTTGCGCGGTTACCCACTTCTCCACCGGAAACAGTTGATAAAGATGTAAACACAGCAGCCGAAGAAATCCGTGACATTATAAAAAAAAGTATCGAGAGTCGGGTTGATTTTTCCCGTCCCACGGCCGGACTTTTAAGCGGAGGTATGGACAGCAGTGTTATCTGTGCATTATCCGCAAAACTGTACAAGGAAAAACTTGGAGAACATGCACGTTTAAAAACCTTTGCCATTGGTGTTGGTGAAAGTGAGGATATCCGCAGTGCACGAATCATGGCCGAACACATCAACTCTAATCACAGTGAATTGATTGTAGACTTAGACGAAGTACTGGAGGCGCTCCCCAAGGTCATCTATTACCTGGAAAGTTTTGATCCGTCCCTGGTCAGAAGTTCAGTATCGAACTACCTGATATCCCGCTATGCAGGAGAACAGGGAATCGAAGTACTACTCTCCGGTGAAGGCGGCGATGAAGTATTCTGCGGATATATATATCTGAAAGATTTCCCCGCTGACGAACTCGTTATGAAACAGGTGGAATGTTTGAAATTTTTACACAATAATGCTTCTCTAAGACTTGACCGGATGAACCAGTGTCATTCGATCCGGGTGGTTGCTCCCCTGATCTCCGGTGAACTTCTTGATTATACATTACAAATTCCCCCTGAATATAAACAGAGAAAACAAGGTGACCAGAAGATCGAGAAATGGATATTCAGGAAAGCCTATGAGTCCTTGCTGCCGAAAGTTATCACCCGGCGCATCAAACAGGAATTTTCCCAGGGTTCCGGGTCTGCCAGCGTACTGCCCCATTATTTCGAGGAAAACATCAGTGATAAAGAATTTCAAGAGGCGCAAGAAAAATACCCGATCATTCGCAGTAAAGAAGAACTTCATTATTTCCGGCTCTTTACAAAACATTTTGGCGATGGTGCAGCAGTCGAAACAGTGGGGCAATGGATATCCCTATAGTGTTGCCTCCGGCGGCCAAAACCCTTTTTGAAAAAAGGGTTCTGGACTCCCAAAAACTTTTCATTTATAAAAAGCTTTTGCGGGGGGTCCAGGGGGGCAGTTTTCTCGAAAAGCGTCCCCCTGGCTAACGGACCGCCGGAGGCATAAGAAAGAAAATGATTGAAGTCACCGACTTGACCAAAGAATTTAACGGTTTTACAGCGGTTGATCATATTTCTTTTTTGGTAGAAAAAGGAGAGACCCTTATTCTTTTTGGAACCAGCGGCTGCGGGAAAACCACCACCTTAAAAATGATCAACCGACTTATCGAGCCCACTACAGGCGGTATACGCATCAATGGAAAAGATGTGCGGGAGCAAAACCCGGAAGAATTAAGAAAGGGAATCGGTTACGTGATCCAGCATATCGGACTCTTTCCTCATTATACCGTCGAGCAGAATATCGGCATTGTGCCTGGTCTCCTGGAGTGGGATAAACCGCGCATCCAAACACGCACCCGGGAACTAATGGAAATGGTCGGCTTGCCCCCGGATGAGTATTTAGGGCGATTTCCCGAGGAACTCAGCGGGGGGCAGCAGCAGCGAGTCGGACTGGCTCGGGCCCTGGCCGCCGATCCCCCCATTGTACTCTTAGATGAACCCTTTGGAGCACTGGACCTTATCACTCGAAGGGAACTCCAAAAGGAGTTTAAAAACCTGGAGAACCTCCTGCGTAAAACAATGATCATGGTGACTCACGATGTGTTTGAGGCCTTTGATCTGGGAGATCGAATCTGTTTGATGGACCAGGGTAAAATTCAGCAGATCGGTACGGCAAAGGACCTGCTTTTTTCTCCCAGTAATGAATGTGTAAGGGATTTTTTTCAAACCAATCGTTTTCAACTGGAATTGCAGGTATTCCGGCTTAAAGACATTCTTCCTGAACTCCCTGGGGAAAAATTCGTCCCTGATAATGCTGATATAATGGAGTTTGAAGACAGTGTTTGTCTGGGGGAGGTGTTGGAATCCGTCGAGCAACCTTCGCTTAAAAAATCAATGTTAAAAATAAGAAATTCCTTTGACAATTCAGTGATAGAAACCCATGCAGAAGCCGTGTTGTCCGCCTTTTATCGGATAAAATCCAGCATAATGTCATGAGCCGTTTTTTAGAGTTTATTCTCAGCCATCAAGATCAAATCCTTGAACAAACAGTTGAACACATCGGGTTAACGGTGGTTGCCCTGGCCATCGCTGTTTTTATCGGCTTACCTCTCGGTATTCTCCTGACCCGTTACAAAAAATTATCCCCATCAGTTCTGGGAGTCACAGGTGTTATCCAGACTATCCCCAGTGTTGCACTGCTCGGTTTTCTTTTACCCTTTGTTGGGATCGGTGTGACTCCAGCTATTATTGCTCTGTTCCTATACGCCTTGCTGCCCATTGTGCGAAACACCTTCACCGGCATCGAGGAGGTTGACGAATCGGTCAAAGAAGCTGCCAGAGGTATGGGCATGTCAGATTTGCAGGTACTGAGGAAAGTCGAACTCCCCCTGGCAGTTCCGGTTATTTTTGCCGGTATCCGTACTGCTACAGTCATCAATGTCGGGGTCGCCACCCTCTGTGCTCTTATTGCCTCTGGTGGTCTAGGGGAGTTCATCTTTCGGGGGATTGCACTCAACAACATGAATATGATCCTGGCCGGAGCCATCCCTGCCGCATTATTAGCCTTGTTCCTGGATGGCTTGCTAAGTATCATGCAAAAGTACATCCGCCGGATCATCAAACCCCTCCTTGCTCTGGCATGTCTGCTCATCTTTTTGATTATTCCGTTCTGGGTCGTCCCGTCGTTGTTTGATCACGCTTTCCGGGCTGGGTTTACGGCAGAATTCATGGAGCGGGCCGATGGTTACCCCGGATTTAAACGCCATTACCAGATATCAGTAGACACAGTAGAACTGGATCCGGGATTGATGTATAACGCATTGAAAGAGAAAAAAGTCGATGTGATTTGCGGATTTTCCACTGACGGGCGCATCAAAGCCTATGATTTCCAGGTGCTCCGGGACGACAAACACTATTTCCCCCCTTACCATGCAGCACCGTTGGTGAGAGGAGAGACCTTAAGAAAATACCCAATCCTTCGCGATCTGTTCTCTCAACTGGCAGGCAAGATCTCTGACAAAAAAATGGCAGAGTTGAATTACCGTGTCGATCACGACAAGGAAGACCCTGAAAAGGTAGCCAAAGACTTTTTAAAAAGTTTTTACGGGGGGGCCAGGGGGCCCCGCGGCGCGGGGAACCTATTAGTAAAAAATTACAAATCACAAAATACAAATTACAAACAAATCCCAAATTACAATGTCCAAAATTACAAACCCAATGGCATCCATGCATCCATGCAATATCATTCCAACTCACCTTCCTCACCTGACTCACCTCACTCACCAAAATTTGCCTCCCTGGCCACCGGAGGCATGGTAAAAACGAAAATTACCATTGGCAGTAAGAATTTCACCGAACAGTACATATTGGCTCATATTTTTGCCCTATTAATCGAGAATAACAGCTCTTTAGAGGTGGAATTAAAAACAGGCTTAGCCGGAACCAAAATTTGTTTTGATGCCCTGGTGAATGGAGAGATCGATCTTTATCCTGAGTATACCGGCACCGGGCTTCTGGTGCTCCTGGATGCGGAAGAAAACACCCGCGATTCCATCTTGAGAGACGAACAGAAAGTGTATGACTATGTCAAAGCGGAATCAAAGAGGCGTTATGACCTCTACTGGCTCTCCCCCTTAGGATTTAACAACACCTATGCATTAATGATGAGAGGAGAGCAGGCAAAAAAGTTGGAAATAGAGACCATTTCGGATTTAAAGAAATATATTGATCAACTCTATTTATAAAAGACAGACTATTTCATCCCTTTAGCCTGATTTTTTTATTTAATTTTTTTCCAAAATGACTGGATCTATCTTTTGTTCTTGGTTTTGTCAATGTTGGCGGCCAGATGATCCCACTTAATTCTTAAGTTGAATAGAGACCTCT